>Ga0182024_10000177_pt1 | contig 149148 bp, 135 predicted proteins | sample P32metaG_FD_120480 | JGI IMG/M metagenome (GOLD analysis project Ga0182024, IMG submission 120480) | Permafrost microbial communities from Stordalen Mire, Sweden - P3-2 metaG (Illumina Assembly) | ecosystem: Environmental > Terrestrial > Soil > Wetlands > Permafrost | place: Sweden: Stordalen...
CCCACTGCTCGTCCGTCAACAGCTTCTGCCGCTTCTTCATGACAGAAGCTCATCAGCTAACCCGCCTCATCCGTAAGTGCCTGACGTGAGGCCGAACCTATTTATGAAATACGCTCTAGTCAAACTGAGCCGCTACCGGTTCTCAGCAACGGTTGACCGTGCGACCCGCTTCAGGATAAAGTTTCATATCAAGGGTCCAGCTTCTCCCTCCCCGCCCTGGTTTTCGCTCGATGGTTTACATGCGCTCCGCTTGGTCTAAACTCGTAAGTCCGAAACTCGTCATCCCGAAACTCGTTATCCCGAAGCTCGTCGTCTTGCTGTTTGTCCTGGCCAGCCTGTCTTGGGCGGCGGTGCCGCAATTTTCCGGGCAGAAGCGGGTCGGCCTCACCAGGGGAGACCAGTGGGAACCGGCGGTAGCGGCCGACGGTTCGGGAAGAATCTTCGTTCTTTATCCGCACTACGGGCCCGTGCCCGATTGCAAGGATTGCCGCGTGCCCACCATGTTGCTGGTCGCGAGCAACGATAACGGCAAGACCTGGCAGACTCCGCACGTGATGCTCGAAACGGGTTCGGGTCAGTTTGACCCCCAGATTACCGTCGATCCCGCGGACCGGCGCACCGTGTATGCGGCATGGCTGCAGAACGGCAAACGTGCGGTCATGCTCGCCAAGTCGGTGGACTCCGGCGCGACGTGGAATTTTACGATGGCGGTTCGAAGCGGCGTGGAACTGGACAAACCGGCGCTGGCGGTGCGTGGCCAAAGCATCTACGTGGCGTTCAATCATGAAGAAGAGGTGTGGGTGGCTGCCTCGCAGGACGGCGGACGAAGCTTTACCCCGACGCGTGTTAATACCGAAAGCCGTCCGGGATGGTCGCTGCTAGGCGCCGCTACAGTCGATCCCGCGGGCAATGCGTATCTGGCGTGGGCTTCCTACTCAAAAGCAGGAGGCGCGCGAGGCGCGGTGAACTTGTATGTGGCGAAGTCGTCGGACTCCGGCAAGGTCTGGAGCGCAACTCGGCTCGATGTTTCAGCGGCAGCGCCCGACTGCAAGGACGCGGACTGTGGCGAGGCCTTTCTGGGAGCGCAGGTCGCTCTGACTTCCGACGCCGCCGGAACTCTTTACGCGCTCTGGAGCGCGGGCAGCACGGCCCTGGGGCCACAGCGAATTTACTTCTCGTCGTCAACCAATGGCGGCGAAAGCTGGTTGCCGCGCGTCGGCGTTTCCTCCGCCGCGCCAGGCGTGGAACATGCTTTCCCGGCAATCGTGGCCGGAAACAGCGGCGACGTCCGCATCGCGTGGATGGACGAACGCAACGCTCCCTATTGGAATACTTACTACCGAAGTTCAAGCAACGGCGGCGCGACCTGGGGAGAAGAGATCCGCGTGTCGAACTACGTGCCTTTCTACAGTTATATCGGTGATAAAGGCTTCAACTTTCCTTTCGGCGATTATTTCGGAATCGCCATCGACAACCACGGAGATACCCACATAGCGTGGGGCGAAGGGATGAACTACCAGTCGCCAGGCTCGATCTGGTATGCAAGCGGACGCTAGAACTAGCGAAGGGACATCCGCCCGGCTGTCGAGGAAGCGCAACTCGCCATGTTTTCCTGATCTCAGTACTGAGGATCGCGCTGCGGTGCCACAGGAATGGGTTCGTATCAGGGCTCGCTTTAGCGATGCCGTAATCTTGCCCAAATCGACGCCCCTTTAGGGGCTGCGCATCACTCCGTTAGCAGACCACCCGTGAGCTCGCCGATGCGCTCGATGCGATGTTCGCGGCAATAGCCGGCCAGTTCCTCGACTAGCGTCTCCGTCGCCACCGGATCAAAGTAACTCGCGGTTCCCACCTGCACGGCGCTTGCTCCCGCCAGCATGAATTCGACCACATCCGCAGGAGTGGTGATTCCACCCATGCCGATCACCGGAATCTTCACCGCGTGCGCCGCATCGTAAACCATGCGCAGCGCGATCGGCTTGATGGCCGGGCCGGAGAGGCCGGCGGTGACATTGGCGATTCTGGGGCGGCGCGTTTCCGCGTCAATTGCCATGGCCAGAAACGTATTCACCAGGGAGACGGCGTCGGCGCCCGCTTCCTGGGCGACGTACGCCATCTGCGCGATGGAGGTGACGTTGGGCGAGAGTTTGACGATGATGGGCCGAGTGGCCACGCGCTTCGCCGTCCGTACCACCTCATCAAGCAAGAGCGGATCGCTGCCGAACTGAATGCCGCCATGCGCTGTGTTCGGGCAAGACACATTAATTTCGTACGCCGCAATGCCCTCGCCCTGATTCAGGATCTCGATCGTCCGCTCGTAATCGGCGCGGGTGTAACCGAAGACGTTGGCGAACACGACCAGGTTCTTCTTCCCCCGCAGCGCAGGCAGTTTTTCCGCGAGAAACGCGCGTGCTCCAATATTCTGCAGCCCGATGGCATTCAGCATTCCGGCAGCGGTCTCAAACAGCCGCGGCGGCGGATTTCCCGTCATCGGTTCTTTGGAGAGGCCTTTGACCACCAATCCGCCGAGCCGGTCGAGATGCACGATGTCTTCGAATTCGATGCCATAGCCAAATGTGCCGGAAGCGGCGATGATCGGATTTTTCAGCTCGATGCCGGCCAAGCTGACGCGTAGATCCGGGTTGCCGATGGGTGTCATTCGCTTCCCCCGGCGGCGGGAGCAGCCGGAGCGAGGGGCGCCGTGGGCGCCGGTGCCGCAGAACGACGCAGCGGCTGCAGCGCCTCGGTCAGTACTCTCCCGGTCGCTTGCGCGGGTGGATTGATTCCAAGTAAAGAGGCAAGCGTGACCGCGAGATCGACCGGTTCGGCGTGCGTGCGATAGATTCCGGGTTGAAAGGCTAAACCGTAGAAGGCGAGCGGCACGTGGGTATCGTACGAGAAGGGCGTCGCGTGATCGGTGCCTTTTGTGATTCCGACCGAAAATGGACTGGGGATTCCAATCACATACCATCCACCTTCCGGCGAGTAGCTGTGGGCGTAACGGCGGCCAACCTCCGTGGCCGGAGTATCCCCGCGCGCCAGTTGCGATTTGGTGAAGTATCCGGCCAATCCTGCTTGCTTCATGGCTTCGCCCGTGTCGCCTTCGGCGACGGATTCGTCTTTCCCGCCGAGAGTTCCGATGAAGGCGTCTCCGTTGAGCCAGGCGAGCGGGTAATCGAGATCGACCACGTAGTCGGCCTTCCTCGCATATTTTTTCGAAAGCAGCGAATTGATCTGTTCGCGCAACGCTTTTGAATCGAGGTTGGCGGCGGGCAGACGAAGAGTTTTCGCAAAATCCGGAAGCGGCGCAATGCCATGATCGGCGGAAAGGGCCATCCACACGTTGGCCATCCCCACCTGATGACCGAGAAAGCCGAAGAACTCCGCCAGACTTCGGTCGAGTTCCAGTGCCATGCTGCGCATTTGCGGAGAGTCGGGGCCAACCTGGTGGCCGAGTATATCGTTCGCCGAGAGGCTGATGATCAACAGGTCGGTCGCCGGCCCCGCGCCCAGCTTCTCGTACAAGACCAGTTCCTTGGCAAATTCAACCTGATAATCATTGGCGAAGGGAGTCGCCCCGACGACCTCGTAGAAGCCGGCGGGCGAGCCGTCTCTGCCGTTTCGCGGTGCGGTCGAGCCCAGAATGTTTCCGTCACTATCCTTCCATTCACGGTTCCAGAATTTTTCCGCGCGTCCTTCCGAAGGACGCGTGCCATTGAAATTGCGAACCCACTCAGGAAGATCGGGACGGTAGTAAGTAGAGGTGATCCAGTCGCCGCTCTTGCCATCGATCCAATAGGCCGCGTCGCCGGAAAATCCGGCGGGCAGAATGGCCGCGCGATCCTTCAGCGAGATGGCGAATACGCGGGCTTTGCCGCCGGTAGCCAGTTTCAACTCGTCCCCAAGCGTGTCGCTCATCAGGTTGTGGGGAGACGCGCCCGGGGTGCCCCGTCCAAGCTCCGCTTGAGCGGGTTTTGAGCGCTCGGCGCCCACAAGTTTTGTGGCGCCATCTTCCACCGACGTTACCATCTTCTTTTTCTGCGGATCCCACCATTCGTTCGCAACAATGCCGTGTCCGCTGGTGTAACTTCCGGTGAACAGGGTGGCGTGGCCGGGAGCGGTGCGGGTATTGGCGTAATCGTAGTAGCAGTCGGTGAAATAAGCGCCGCGATCCAGAAACACGCGGAACCCGCCCTCGCCAAACTGGGCGCGATAGCGTTCCAGATAATCTCCACGGAACTGGTCAATCACGATGATGACAATCAGTTTGGGGCGCGCATTGTAAGCGGACGCGAATGCGGCAGGGATCGAACAGAACAATACCAGCGCCAAGAAAAGGGGACGGGGGAGTCTCATTGCGGTTTAGTTTACAGGAGAACGCGTGGGGACAGCCGCCATGGGCTGTCCAGGCGAGCGCGGCTCGCCTCGGTTCGTCTATCCTCGTACTCAAAAACGATGGCGGGTCGTTGCTGCCATGGTGGACAGCCGTGGCGTCAATCCCTGTGCGGGGCCGTGCACCGAACTGTGTTTTTCAGCTAAAGTTAATTCACAATGCTCGATCTGAATTTTGTTCGTGACAACCTCGCCCTGGTGGAAGGAAAACTGCGCCAGCGCGGGATGAATCCGGCGGAAGTTTTGAAAGACTTCAGCGCAATCGACATGCAGCGGCGGGCGTCCCTCGATACGCTCCAGCGGCAGCAGAGTATTCGAAGAACCGAATCCGAGAAAATTGCCGGTTATAAGAAAAAGCAAAAGGAAGGTACTGCTTCCACCGCGGAACTCGAGGAGATGGAGAAGCTAATTGCCGAGACCAGAGATCTCGGCGATTTCATCGCTGGACTCGACGCGGACGCTGCGCAAAAGGAGGCTAAGCTTCGCGAAACCCTCAAAGGAATTCCGAATCTTCCGCATGACAGCGTGCCGGTAGGCAAGAGCACCGGCGATAACGTGGAAGCGCGCCGCTGGGGCACGCCGCCGCAGTTTGATTTCAAGCCCAAGCCGCATTGGGAGCTCGGCGAACAACTCGGAGTACTCGACCTGGAGCGTGCCGCCAAGATTTCCGGGGCAAGATTCGCCGTGTACTGGGCGCTGGGCGCGCGCTTGGAGCGTGCGCTCGCCAACTTCATGCTCGATCTGCACACGCAAGAGCACGGATACACAGAAGTGCTGCCGCCCTATCTAGTGAACTCGGAGTCGATGTACGGCACCGGCCAGCTTCCGAAGTTCGCGCAGGACTTGTTTCGCGTCCCGCACGGCGAGAAGGATCTCTGGCTGATTCCGACGGCCGAAGTTCCGGTGACGAATCTCTATCGCGACGAAGTTCTAGATGCAGCGAAGTTGCCGGTTTCGCTTACTGCCTACACTCCGTGTTTTCGCAGCGAGGCCGGATCGTACGGCAAGGATGTGCGCGGAATTATCCGCCAGCACCAGTTTCAAAAGGTCGAACTGGTAAAGTTCGCGCGTCCCGAGACTTCATACGACGAACTGGAGAAACTGACCAACAACGCCGAGACGGTATTGCAGAAACTCCGCCTGCACTACCGCGTGGTCACGCTCTGCACCGCCGATATGGGATTCTCCGCGGCCAAAACCTATGACATTGAAGTCTGGCTGCCCGGACAGAATCTGTTCCGCGAGATTTCCTCGTGCTCGAACTTCGAAAGCTTCCAGGCCCGGCGGGCGAATATCCGTTACCGTCCCCAGGGCAAAAGCAAAACTGAATTTCTACATACGTTGAATGGCAGCGCGCTGGCGGTCGGGCGCACTTGGGTCGCCATCGTGGAAAATTATCAGCAAGCCGACGGCAGCGTACGGATTCCTGAAGCCCTGCAACCGTACATGGGCACCGACCGCATCCCGGCAACTGTCCTCTAGAGACGCAACTTGACGCGTCTCCCCCAACGCACGAAATGGTGCCAGCGGAGACGGGCAAGCCCCGTCTCTATGCGTAGAGATAGGAGATCTGTCGTTATAGCACATTTGCCATCCCATGAATTCCCCAATACACTGGCAGCAATCCGAAGCCACGACGGTGCTGGATAGCAACGTCTCTCCCATGGGCGCGATCTGGCGCACAATCCGCGGATACATTCTGTGGTCGTATGAGCGGGGCAGCCTGCACTACGACATCATGGTCACGCTGATCCTCCTCTTCGTTTTTATTTCGCCGCATTACATCAACTTCAAGGACAAACCGGTTGAGCGCAATCCGCATCCTACCGGCGTGGTCGTGATTCCTGGGGAGAAGGGCGGGTTCATCTATCAGATTCAAGCCTCGGCGGTGAACCCCGCGGCGGATGAAAACATTCGCCGCCAACTGGAACACATTATTGAACCCATTTCCGGGGCAGTCAGCATTACCAGGTACGAGACGCTGAAAGACAGTTCCGGACACCCGCTGAGCTACAAAGTCTGGGTGGAAAAGGAATAAAGCCGGTTCATAAGAGTGAGTTTATCTGTGAGTTCATCAATGAGAGCTTTCCTCAAAACGGTTGTTCTCGTGATCGCGCTGAGCGGCTGGCTTTGGTTACCACCCGCTGGGGCTCAAATTGTTGGCGAATCCGCCGAACTTGAACACGTTCTCGCCCAGATGGATGCCGCCGCCCGAACCTTCAAGACCGCCGAGGCGAGTTTCGTCACCGACCACTACTATGCCGTCATCAAGGACATTGACGAAAGCGCTAGACAGAAGGGCACGATTTATTTCCGGCGTGAGGCGGGCGAGATACAGATGGCTGCTCATATTGTCGTCCCCGACGAGGAGTACGTACTTTATAGCGGCGGCAAAGTTCAGCGCTACAAACCCAGAATCGATCAGGTCGATGAGTACAATCCCGGCAAGAATCGCAGTGACATCGAGAGTTTTCTTGTGCTCGGTTTCGGCGGCAGTGGGAGTGACCTGTTCAAATCGTACGCCGTGAGGTCTCTGGGGCCGGAAACCGTCAACGGCGTTAAGACCGCGAAGCTGGAGTTGATTCCGAAATCCGATCGTTTCCGAAACAATGTGGCGCGCATCTTGCTCTGGATCGACCCGGATCGCGGAATTTCGGTCCAGCAGCAGTTCTTTGAACCGGATGGCGACTACCGCCTGTCGAAGTACTCCGATATAAAGATCAATCAAGAGCTTCCCAATGACGTCTTTAAGCTGAAAACGACGAAGAAAACCAAGTTCGTTTCGTCCCAAGGATAAAGGATAGAAGAGGCAGGTGCTGGACCATGCAAAATCGAAACCCACAGAATCAAGCTGAAAAAGGCCCGCCGGGACTATATACTGCGGAAGAACCCCGAGAGTTGAGTTCGCATGGCTAAAGTTTTTACCATCACTGTTCCTCCCGATCTGTCGCGCAAGAAGCGCGAACGTACCGCCGACCCCCGCTATGTGGACGGCCAGAAGATGCTGGTGGAAGCGATGAAGTATCTGGCACAGGCCGATCCGGTGGCCAATCGTGAAGCCGTCGAACTTCTCTCCGAACACGTCCGCACCCGTTTCCGCATGACCGACTCGCCGCTTGGGTAAGTCCGAACAGAATTATCGGACAGAGTAGTTAGCAAGCTAATCGAACAAGAAGTTGAAAAAAAGACATCAGGCCGGCTGCTCGCTCCGGCCGTATCTCCGCGCTAGCAATGCCGAGGCCAGCACTATGATGACCGGATAACACTCCAGTGTGTAACGAGGCTCGGGATTTTCCAGCGTTCCCAGAAATGCCGAGCGTAGCAATACGAAGCAGACCAGCAATCCAACCCAACGAATTCCCGACGGCCTGCGCGGTGGCCTGCGAACCAGCGCCCATAGCGCTGCCGCCACGTAAGCCAGGTTCAGCAATCCGAACCCTACGGCCATTGCCGTCTGCTTCGCGTCGTCATTGAATTCCCACCAGCGCGAGTCTGGAGGAAGGATCTCAGTGCGCGGGCGCAGCCACATGTCCGCGATGCGCAGCAGGGGCAGCAGAACGTAGTAGCGTACAGAATGGACGCGAATACGGCCGGCGGCCAGCCCGCCGAAGCGCGCGTCGAGTTCCGGAGTCATTTTCTGCGACTGGTTGTAGTCGGCGATGACGGCTAGTGTTGCGTCCCTTTCTGTTGCGCTATCGAGGGCGCGCGACGGCAGCTTCTCCGGATCAATGTTGTAACCAGGAACGTTCCAGTAAATCTCTTCGACCGACGCGTAGTCGACCATCCAGGTCCTGACCCAGCGGTTAAAACCTCGAAGGATCAGTTCATCTGTCTCGTTGGCGTAACGCGGAGCCAATGGCTGGAAATGATGGAGCGTCCGAAAATTGCGAATCGTCCAGGGAGCGAGCGGCGACAAGGCGAACACCGTGACGATCACAACGGCGGACATCGCGCTCCGGAAAGACTTCCATTTCCAATCACGGTACAGTCTTCGCGACTCAAGTTTCGTATCAGGATATCGCTTTAGCGATATCGCGCCCGACTCGAAATCAGACGCCCCTTTAGGGGCTGCGACAGTCAGATAGGAAACGACAGCGACCAACAGAATGCCGCCATCCGGCCGCAGTAGAATGCAGGCCGAAATCGCGGCCCCGGTCGCGCCCCAGAGCTTCCATGCTCCCGTCTCACCTTCGTGCATCCGATTCAGCGCGGCGACCGCGCAATCGAGAACGAGCGCCGTAAAGAAGATCTCCAGGGTCTCGGTGAGCACGGCGGCCGCGTAGTTTGCCAGAAATGGACACAGCGCCGTCAGGACAAAAGCGATTCTCCCCGCCTGCTCGGAAACCACCCGTCGGGCGAGGTCGGCAACGACCAGGCAGGTCACCAGATCCAGCAGAATCTGCGCCAGCAGTACTGCTCTAAAGTTGCCAGAGCCAAATAGCCAAAAGATCGCGGCCAGAAATGCTGGATATCCCGGCAATCGCGCGTCCGTCGGCACAATCTGTGTCAGTTGCGTCTGGCCATAGATGCCGTGCTGCAGCCAGTTGGTGGCCAAGTCGGCATAGACCCTCGAGTCATCCGTGACGGTCGGGAAATAGATGAAGAAAAACAATCGCAATGCCAGGGCGGCCAAAGTCGTCCCCAGAAAAAACCGGCGATGTTCGCGGATGAGGCCAAGCACGTTGGGAATATATCGCGAATCGCGCGATTTTCCTCGAGGTGCACCTCGGCCCGCCTGTAGAGACGGGGCTTGCCCCGTCTCACTGTCTCGGCCAAGATGCGGCAAACCGCGTCTCTACGGCCGGTTTGACCCCTTGCCCCGCCCACCATAGGATGAATACACGACAACGCGATGGCAAAACAGGTTTTCTACGATCCCTTGCAAGCCCGCTGGAAGCGGATTCGCCGCGTTTTCGACGCGGCCGCTTTGGCGTTTTCCTTCCTGGTGATCTTTTTCATCTACAGCGCTTTGCGCAGCGAGCCTCTTCCCGACCTTTCCTGGCTTATACAAAAGCGGCCTTACCACCCGCTGATAGAAAACGAAAAGACGAAAGCGCGCGAAAAACGCCGGCTCGCCACCGTAGCCCGCGCCGGTCATCGCCACCAAACCCGCAAAACTCCTTCGCAACTCACGTTGAACTCCGAGCAAGGGGTTCGGGCCGCATTCTATGTTTCCTGGGACGCGGCCAGCTTCTCCTCCCTGCGTGAGTACGCGCGCCAGATCGACTTGCTCTTCCCAACGTGGCTGCAGGTGCTCGGTCCAGATGGCCATCTGCAAGCCTCGGATCCGGAAACGAACACGATGTTTGACGTGGTTCAAGGTCAAAGAGTTCATACCGTGGACGCCAAGGTGATGTCGTTTCTGAAGGCGGAAGGCACCGGCATGGAAGTCTTTCCGGTAGTCCAGAACTTTGACGGTACCGACTTTGTACCGGGCGTCAGCGATTTTTTGAACAATCCGGAAGCGCGCGCCAGGTTTCGACGAGAGATCGCGCTTTATCTTGCCTCCGATCGTTACCGCGGTCTGATGATCGACTTCGAGTCCTTTCCGAAAATAGGGCAGACCGGATATGTGGCCCTGCTGAACGAACTCGCCTCTGACCTCCACGCCAAGGGAATGAAGTTGTACGTTAGCGTCCAGGTGCGCAATGCGGACTTTGATTACAAGGCCATTTCATCGGCCGCGGATGGCGTCGTCATCATGAACTACGACGAGCATTTTCCCGGCGGTACTCCTGGCCCTGTCGCTTCGCAGGACTGGTTCATGGACAACCTTGACTCTGCCGTCGAGGAGATTCCGAAAGACAAGTTGATCTGCGCCATCGGCAACTACGGCTACGACTGGGTTGAGCGGCCGAAAAAAGGCAAGCTTCCGCCGGGAGTGGCCGACAAGAGCGTTTCCGTACAAGAAGCCTGGATCGGGTCGCGCGATGCCGAGGAATACGTCGATTTTGACGGCGACGCACTGAACCCGCACTTCAGCTATCAGGACGACGATAATTTTCGCCACGATGTCTGGTTCCTCGATGCGGTGACTGCCCTCAACGAAATGCGCGCCGCGCAGACCCTCGGCATCCAGACTTTCGCCTTGTGGCGGCTGGGTGCGGAAGATCGCTCCCTGTGGCGTGTGTGGGACATGCCCGGAGAAGCCAAAGCATCCGATCGATTGAAAGACGTCCCTCCCGGTCAGGACGTCGATATGGAAGGTAGCGGCGAGATCCTGCACATCGAGGCGAAACCCACCGACGGCGAGCGCGACCTCAGTATAGACAAACAGACTGGACTGATCGACGGCGAGACTTTCAAGAGTCTCCCCGAGCCCTATCGTGTGGCACGTTATGGCTTCAGCAAGAACCAACTCGCCATGACCTTCGACGACGGTCCCGATCCGGAATGGACGCCGAAGATTCTCGATGTCCTCAAACGCGAGCATGTGCCCGGAGCATTTTTCCTGATCGGAATCCAGGCCGAGAAGTTCAGCGGTTTGACCCAGCGCATCTACCGCGAGGGTCATGAAATCGGGAACCATACCTTTACCCATCCCGATATCAGCGCGATCGGTACCGGATACATGAAAGTGGAACTGAACCTGACGGAGCAATTGTTCGCCAGCCGCCTGGGCATTCGCACCATGCTGTTTCGTCCACCCTACTCGGTCGATGCGGAGCCGGATACCGAAGACGAGGTGCGTCCGCTCGAACTCACGCAAAGCCTCGGCTACATCACCATCGGCAACAAGATCGACACCAGGGACTGGAATGACGATCCCCCGCTCTCGCCGCAACAGATCGCCGCTCGCGTGCTCGACCACCTGCCCCCCTGCCAGCCAAACGATACGCAGTGCGGCAACATCATTCTCATGCACGATGGTGGCGGCAACCGCGAAAGAACCGTGCTCGCGCTTCCGTTGATTATCGACGGCGCTCGTGCCCGTGGTTTTCAATTCGTGCCCGTGTACAAGCTGATGGGCAAGACGAAAGCGGATGTCATGCCGCCCCTTCCCACCAGCGAGTACTGGTCCGCGCTGCTGAATTGGATCGGCTTCTGGCTCGCCGCTGCGCTGATGACCGCCATCACGTTGATCTTCTTCCTGGGTGACATCCTGATGACCGGCCGTCTGATTTCGGTCGGCCTTCTCGCCATCTATGACCGTCTGCGCTCGCATGTGTACGGAACGCCCGAACAGATTGCCGCCTACCGGCCCCGCGTAGCGGTCCTCATTCCCGCATATAACGAAGAGAAGGTCATCGAACGCACGGTCCAGGGCGCTCTCGACTCCGACTATCCCGATCTGCGCGTGATCGTCATCGACGATGGTTCCAAGGACCGTACGTTGGAAATCGCCCGCCGCGCTTTTGCCGCCGAAGAAGCTGCCGGCCGTGTAGTTATTCTCACCAGGCCTAACGGCGGCAAGGCCGAGGCGCTTAACTTCGGGCTTGAGCACATCGGCGATGCGGAGATTTTCGTAGGTATCGATGCCGACACCATCATCGCTCCCGACGCGATCGCCCGAATGGTGCCGCATTTCCTCAACCCCAAAGTCGCAGCGGTCGCGGGCAACGCCAAGGTGGGCAATCGTGTGAACCTTTGGACCCGCTGGCAGGCGCTCGAATACATCACCAGCCAGAATTTCGAGCGGCGGGCGCTCAACACCATGGGCGCGGTCAGCGTGGTGCCGGGCGCAATTGGCGCCTGGCGCACCGAAACGGTCCGCGCCGCCGGAGGCTATCACGTCGACACCGTAGCCGAAGACGCCGATCTCACCATGGCGCTCCTGCGCAACGGCTATCGCGTGGAATACGAAGACCAGGCATTGGCCTTCACCGAGGCTCCCACCAGTGCCAGTGCGCTTATGCGGCAGCGCTTCCGCTGGTCCTTCGGAATCCTGCAGGCCATTTTCAAGCACAAGGGCGTGTTTGCGCGCAAAGGCGCATTGGGATTCGTAGCGCTTCCCAACATCCTCATCTTCCAGATTCTGCTTCCGCTAGTTTCGCCCTTCATCGACGTGATGTTTGTAGTTGGCGTGGCCTGGTACTTCATCCAGAAGGCATTTCATCCAGAGTCAACCGATCCGGCCAGCTTCCAGCGGCTCCTAATCTTCTTCGTCGCGTTCCTTGTAATCGATTTCATCGCCTCGACGATCGCCTTCCTCCTGGAGCGCCGCCAGCCCGAATCTCGCGAAGACGCCTGGCTGCTAAGCCAGGTGTGGCTGCAGCGCTTCGCCTATCGCCAGGTCTTTTCCCTCGTCCTGTTCCGGACGCTGAAGCGCGCCATCCAGGGCCGCCCCTTCGCCTGGGACAAACTGGATCGCACCGCCGCGGTAAAGTACGTCCCCGCCGAGCGCAGGGACTCAGTCAAAGTTTGATCGTGTAGGGGACACTCGTGTCCGTATACCCAGCGTCCGGAGTTTTTGCGTGCAGCCTAAAATGTGTTTGTACAGGACCGGGTAGCTGTCAGGGTTTAGCCGGATCGTGCCCATGAGTTCTCGGCGTCAGCTTCCGCACGATAAATTCCTGAAACAGATTAGCGATCGCCGTGGTGCCAAGCCCGATTGCCCCGTTTTCGAACGTCAATCCCGCGCCATTCCGATCTTGCGCCGGATAATACAGATTCGATATGCCGCCCGCCGCCAGGCTTCCCAGGATATTCGAGTAATTGACCTGCCAGCGCCCATTATCGCCCTTGCAGATAAATGCATTCGCGACGGCATACATAAACCGTGATCCCACGCTCCCGGTTCCTTTGTAGAAATAACGCGGATCTTGTTTCAGAAGCGCCGGCAGGATGGCGGCTCCGACGAACGTGCCCGCAACCGTGTCGGCATATCCCGCGCCGAAGCGCTTCGCATAACCTTGCGCGCCTTGTCCGTAGCCGCTGAAGTGATTTTGCGCCTGTTCAACTCCCGCAGCGCCTCCCACCACTGCAAAGGTGAACGGGTCGATCACCGTCTTCCAGGCCAGCTTGAACTTCTGCTTCGGGGTTAGGGGAGCCGCATCAGGGACGTAGCTCACATAGAAATTTGGAATGGCGCCCAGCACCCTTTGCTTTTCTTCAACCCTGATCTCCTCTTCGGCCACTTCGGTCTGTGTGAGGCTGACCTGCACCTCACTGACATTCGTGGCAACGCTGAGCGCGATCCGGAGGACAATCGAGGTCTCCCCCGCAGCGAGAATTCCAGAAGATGTTTGCGTCGCAAAGCCCGCCGCCGTGATGGTGAGCTGGAAAGCTCCGGGAGCGGCGTTGGCAAAAGAAAATTCCCCATCCCCACCGGATACCGCGTCTTGGGATTGATTTCCACTCGTAAGCTTGACGTGGGCTCCGGCGACGACAGCCCCACTCTGATCGACCACCGTTCCGCTGACGCTTCCCGGCACTGCGTCGCCGGCTGACGCTCCTGTATCAAGCACCGGGGGGGGCGGCGGAGTCTGCCCCAGGCAGCACAACGTCCAACCCAAGACGAAGACAAAAACTATCATCACAGGCTTGAATTGGAACGTCATGAATAGCCTAACTCTACCCCTCGCCGATGTTCTCTCCAAATCACCAAAGTGACCTGTTCTGACCCTTCGAACTTGGATGCTGTGATCGAACCGGGCGTTTGTATAGTTGTGTGTTGCCTGGCGCGGGCGCCAACGCCCGCGAAAAGCCGGCACCAAAAAACCCTTCTACCCGGTGTAAAATTAAGGTTCGCGAATATCCGCGCTACGTCCGTCCTGGAAAGGATCTCCTATGGCCACCATGGAAGCCCCACCCCGTCTGCAAGTCCGTCTTCACGCAGGCGCATTCAAAAATGAGCCGTTCGTCGATTTCAGCAAAGAAGAGAACGTGCGCAAGATGCGCTCCGCCATCGAGAAAGTCCGCGGACAACTGGGCCGCGAGTACGACCTGATCATCGGAGGCAAGCGCATCAAGACCTCCGACAAGATCCGTTCCATCAATCCTGCCAAGCCGTCGGAAATAGTCGGCGTCCACCAGAAAGCCGGCAAGGAGCACGTAGAGCCCGCCGTGCAGGCCGCTCTGCAAGCTTTCACCCATTGGAGCCGCACCTCCGCCGAGGAGCGCGCGTCGCTCTTGTTCCGGGTTGCCGACGTAATGCGTGAGCGCAAGCTCGAATACATGGCGTGGCTGGTGTTTGAAGTTTCCAAGAACTGGCCCGAGGCCGATGCCGACATCTCCGAGACTATCGACTTCTGCGAGTTCTATGCGCGCGAGGCATTGCGCTTCGCGAAAGCCGATCCTCCCGTGCAATTGCCCGGCGAACGCGACACCCTCACTTACATTCCGCTCGGAGTCGGAGCCGTGATTCCACCGTGGAATTTCGCCTGCGCGATCATGGCCGGCATGACGCTAGCCTCGATCGTCAGCGGCAACACCATTGTCCTGAAGCCGTCGAGCGATTCGCCGACGATTGCCGCGAAGTTCGTCGAACTGCTCGAAGAATGCGGCATGCCCGAAGGCGTCGTGAATTTCTGCCCCGGAGGAGGCGCAAGCTTCGGCGACGCGCTGGTGGCGCATCCGAAAGTTCGCTACATCGCGTTCACGGGTTCGCGCGAAGTGGGATTGCACATCAACAAAACCGCCGCCAATCAGCAACCGGGTCAGATGTGGATCAAACGCACGGTCCTCGAAATGGGAGGGAAAGACGCCATCATCGTCGATGCCGACGCCGATATCGATTCCGCAGTAGAAGGCGTAGCCCAAGCCGCGTTCGGGTTTCAGGGCCAGAAGTGCTCGGCCTGCTCCCGCGCGATCGTCGACGAGCGCATCTATGACAAATTCCTCGAGAAACTCAAATCCCGAGTAGAGCGCATCACCGTTGGCGATCCCACCATGAACCCGAACATGGCCGCTGTCATCAACGAAGGTTCGATGAACGATATCCTGCGCTACATCGAAATCGGCAAAAGAGATGGCCGCCTGATTACCGGCGGCGCGCGGGACACAAGCGCAGGCGAAGGTTACTTCGTCAAGCCCACGGTGATTGCCGACATCCCACCAAAGTCAAAGCTCGAGCAGGAGGAAGTCTTCGGTCCGGTGCTGGCGGTAATCAAATCGCGTAACTTCGATCACGCCTTGGAAATCGCCAACGACACCGAATTCGGCCTGACCGGAGCCGTCTACTCCAGTTCCCGTGAAAAACTAGATCGCGCCGTGCGCGAATTCCACGTAGGCAACCTCTATCTAAACCGCAAATGCACAGGAGCAATGGTAGGCGCGCATCCCTTCGGAGGTTTCAACATGTCCGGCACCGATTCAAAATCCGGAGGCCCGGATTACCTCTATTTGTTTACGCAAGCAAAAAGCGTGGGCGAGAAGATCGGATAGGTACGGTTTCGTGTGGCGGGGGGCTCAGAGTGGCGACAGGGCTCGTGTGGTGACGGGGCTCCGCCCCGTAAGCGGGTCGAAGACCCGCCACCACGCAAGCATGGGCGGAAAGAAATACAAAAGGCCGCGCGTAGGCGGCCTTTTGCATTTCCAGCGAAAGTAGTCTAGCTGCCCATCCCCGCACTCTGAGACGCTTGCGGGATCGCGGCGGCTGCGGTGGCAGCTGCGGCTTCGTTCAGGATGCGGTGGTGAATGGTGAACAGCGCCAGTTCCAGCCGGTCCGACACGCCGATCTTGTCGTAGACATTGCGCAGGTAGTTCTTGATCACCTGCTCGGTTGTGCCCAACTGGGTAGCGATTTCCTTGTTCTTGTATCCCTGAACGATGAGCGCCACGATGCGCAGCTCCTTGGCCGTCAAGCGGTCACGGACGCGCAGCCCGACCATATCGTTCTCGGTCAACTCGCTCGGCACCGCCATGTCCTGCACCCAGTTTTCGCCGCGCGCGATCTTGCGCACGCAGTCGACGAGCGCAGGGCTGGTCACGTTGCGATACACGACGCCATGGGCGCCCGCTGCCATGTAGCGCTGCGCGCTCTCGCCGGTGTCGGCGAGGACGACGACGCGCGTCTTGTTTTTGTTGGCAGCCGTAAGAACGGAGTTGAAGTCGGAGTGAAATCCTCCGGCGATGATGAGGACGGCGGCGCGAAACTTGTCGAGCGCCATGAACATCTGCTCGGCAGTTTGCGCCTGGGCCACTATGCGCATCTCGTCTTCTACGGCCAGTACCTTGGCGATGCCCGCGCGGAAAATCGCCTGATTGTCGGCCAAAATAAGCTTTAGCATGGATCCCGCTCCCGGTTAACTGTTGCGAACGAACTCGTAAGAATCGATTACGCAAGCGACGCCCCGGCTGTCTCCGGACTCGGCGCTGGCATGGGGCTCGTCGGTCCGCACCACGCGGCCGCGGCACTGAATCACAACATCGTCCTTGCCACCCGTGACTTCCGGCGGCAAAGTGATCTCAAACTCTACTGGAGAACCGACCTCGAGCGAGGCATCGGCACGGATGTACACGCCCGCGGCGCTCAGATTGCCAGTCAGGCCGCTCGAGTCATCCGTGGTATCTTCCCTATGAATCTTGATCGGCAACTGCAGCGGAAACCTTTTTCCCGTACGCGCTTCGGTCACGACTCCTCCTCGACCCTAGCTCTGCGCTTCAACCAAGCCAGAACGACATCTAAAACTACCAGACCAAAGTTAATGAGTAGCTAACGGCGTTATATCACGGAAAATACCCCAAAAGAAGCCCTGATTACCTTCGTAATCTGAGTAGGAACTAGATACCTACCCCCAGCCGGACGGCGGATGCTGCCGAAATCCGGGAAACTTCACGCATCCTTGCCGTAGAACCGGCTCCAAAGCTCAGAAAGGTAACCAGGTAACATCCAAGCCCTCATGGGGAGGATTATACGACCAGGCATCCCCAGCGCGGAAGCTTGGAATGTCGCCCAGTGGACCGAGGTTTCGGGACTCGGTTGCACGATCAGATTGTGCCGACGAAGCACGCGGCGATTGCGACAACTGTTTGCGCGCGAAGCTCTGCACGATCCCCGCCTGCTGGCACACGCGGAATGGGAACTGACTGCCGGGTGAGTTCCTACCGCGTCTGGCGCAAGGTTGTCTGAATCAGGCTTAACGAAGTAGGCTAACAATGAAGACGCGATCGCGATCATCCAGGCACGGTTGGGCTCAAATCGGTTGCCGGGCAAGCGCAATGCCATCACAGGCCAGTTTGCGAATTCGGTTTCAAGCGTCGGCGTCGAGTAAAGTTGGGCAGCGGTAATACCGTGCCTCCCGCCACAAAGCGCGCATTTGTGGGCGGCGGGCGAAAGAGACGGAGACACCCGATGGGCGGTGCAGGAAACTTGACCATGAAAGTGCAGAACAAAGTAGCGGTGGTGATAGGCGGCACCAGCGGCATCGGACAGGCGGTTGCGCGTGCATTCTTGCGCGAAGGCGGCAAGGTCGTTGCGACCAGCAGCAGTCCGGAAAAAGTTGCGGCCATGGCTGAAGAGGTACAGCAATTCCACACACCTCTGGCGCGGTCGGTGGATGTCTGCAATTCGACGGCGCTTCAGGCTCTTTACGTGGAGGTTCGCGCCACTTACGGTTCACTTGACGTTGTCGTCAATTGCGCGGGTGCCCTCCTAAAAAAACCTTCTCTGGATGTATCGGACGACGAGTGGAGACGCGTCATCGACATCAACCAAAACGGAATGTTTTATTCCTGCCGCGAGGCTGGCAGGATTATGACCCAGCAGCGCTCGGGGTCAATCGTGAACGTGGCGTCCCTGGGATCGTTCGTCGCGCTCACCGACGCGGCGGCGTATTGTGCCAGCAAAGCGGGTGTCGTCGCACTCACCAAGAGCTTGGCAGTGGAGTGGGCCACGCTGGGCGTTCGCGTGAATGCTATCGTTCCGGGCGTTTTTCAAACGCCGCTCAACACCCAGGCGCTTTCCGATCCAGCGCGCCGCGAAACCATTCTCCGCAATACTCCCATGAAGCGTTTTGGAAATGTGGACGAGTTGGTGGGCGGAGCCCTGTACCTGGCCTCCGATGCGGCAAGCTTCACCACCGGTTCCGCCCTGGTCATGGACGGAGGATTCCTGGCTCTCGGAATTTGAACGGGCTTATGAAGAATGGAATCATGATTCTCGCCGCGGTTCGATGCAGATTCTCGCTCTCATCACTGTAATGGGATTGACAGTGGATTGGACAATATAAAGTTGTATTCGCTCTTATGTTGCTCAGCCCAGTCTGGGCAGCGCTTCATTCACGAAGCGTTGACCCTGGTCACCCAGCGATAGTCAAGGCCGTGTTCAACTCCTGGTGGTGGTCCCGCGATGAATCCCAGCTATATTCCGCATCACTCTTGGTCAGCTATACTTACCGAACATAAAACTTTAAAGGAAATAAAAGTCTTTTGGTTTCCGACGCCAGTCGGTGCTTTGCGAGCGGAGATTCGGGAGCCTGGTCTGAAGCTTCAGGCGCCAAGTTTGAACTCGGTGCGTGGACTGACTAATGAACAGGTTCGCGAAGGAACGGGAATGGTGATTTGGTCGCAGGAATCGATCCTGGTAACGGGTGGAACCGGTTCGTTCGGGAAGAAGTTTGTGGAGATCATGCTGCGCGACTACCAGCCGCAACGGCTGGTGGTTTTCAGCCGGGACGAGTTGAAGCAGCATGAGATGAGAGCCTCGGGCTTCGATCATCCCAGCATGCGGTATTTCATTGGAGATGTGCGGGACGTCGAGCGCCTGAAGCGCGCACTCTCGGGCGTAACGGTGGTGGTGCACGCGGCGGCTCTCAAACAGGTGCCGGCTTGCGAATACAATCCCTTCGAAGCGATCCAGACCAATATCATGGGCGGGGGCAATGTGATCGATGCGGCCATCGATCAAGGCGTGCGCCGGATTCTCGCGCTCAGCACCGACAAGGCGGTGAATCCGATCAATCTGTACGGCGCCACCAAGCTGTGTGCGGAGAAGGTATTTGTGCAGGCGAACGCTTATGCGGGAGCTCGGAATACTCGCCTCAGCTGCGCGCGTTACGGGAACGTGGTGGGCAGCCACGGCAGCGTGATCCCGATTTTTCTGGAACAGCGCCGGCGCGGGAAGATCACGATCACCGATCCTCGAATGACCCGATTCTGGCTGACCCTCGAGCAGGGTGTAAAGTTTGTAATCCGATGCCTGGAGCAGATGCACGGCGGCGAGATTTTTGTTCCGAAAATTCCCAGCATGCGGCTCGTGGACCTCGCGGAGACCGTTGCTCCGGGCTGCCGGGTGGAGTACATCGGGATCCGTCCGGGAGAAAAGTTGCATGAAGTGCTGGTGTCTGAAGACGAATCACGGCAAACGCTCGAAACGGAAGACATGTACGTGATCCAGCCGTCGCATCCGTGGTGGAAGTCGGAGAACTGGGGGGATGCGAAGCCGCTTCCGGAAGGCTTCCGATATTCGAGCGACAGCAACGAACGGTGGCTGACGCGGTCGGAATTGGAAGGACTGATAGTGCCGGAGGCCAGTGCCGCCGAGGAGCTCCCTGCCTCGACTTAGGTTGCAGTTCTGTTCCGCATAAACGCGGCTCGCCGCGTTCCTGCCGCAGAGTGATACGGGGCAAGCCTCGACTGTACAGAGAGAGGAGATTTACCCGCTAAACATGCCCTTTTACGAACCGCACCACGGCCTCCTAGCATGAGTGGTCCACCCACAAAGCTGGAATTTCTTGCCATCCACGGGGGCGCGCCCGTCCGGGAGAAATTGCTGCCGTATGGGCGGCAAAGTCTGGATGACGAAGATATTCAGGCGGTGGTCGAGGTTTTGAAGTCGGACTGGTTAACCACTGGACCAAAGGTCGACGAGTTCGAAGACCAGTTTGCAGCCTGGATCGGCGCGCGCTACGCGATCAGCTTCAGTTCGGGTACTGCCGCCCTGCATGGTGCGGCATTTGCCGCGACACTGGGGCCCGGGGACGAGGCGATCACAACCCCATTGACCTTCTGCGCCACCGCCAACTGCATTTTGTACCAGGGCGCGACGCCGGTGTTTGCCGACGTATCACCCGACACGCTGAACCTTGATCCTCGAGAAGTTCTCGAGAAACTCACCGTCCGCACATCTTCACGCATGAAGGCCATTATCGCGGTCGATTATGCGGGACATCCCGCTGCCCTCGATGAACTGGGGCAGTTGGCGAAAACGCACGGAGCGCTGCTAATTGAAGACGCCTGCCATGCGCTAGGCGCGGAATTCCAGGGAAAGCGCGTCGGTAGCATTGCCGACATGACCGTATTCAGCTTTCATCCAGTGAAGCACCTGACCACCGGGGAAGGCGGCATGGTTGCCACCGACGATGCGCGGCTAGCCGAGACGCTGCGACGCTTTCGCAATCACGGCATCACCACCGAAGCGCGCCAGCGGCACGAATCCGGACAGTGGTTTTACGAGATGGTGATGCTGGGCTTTAATTATCGGTTAACAGATATTGCCTGCGCGTTGGGACTGTCACAGTTGGAGAGACTGGGAGCGAACCTAGCACGCCGACGGGAAATTGCGGCGCAGTACGTCCATGCATTCTGGGATTTGCCGGCTATTGTCATCCCTACGGTGCGTGACGGCGTGGTTCCGGCGTGGCACCTGTATCCGGTCCGGCTGAAGCTGGAATTACTTGCGGCGGGGCGAGGAGAGATATTTCAAGCGGTGCGTGCTGAGAATATCGGTGTGAATGTTCACTATATCCCGGTCCATCGGCATCCGTATTACCGCGAACGCTTCAATACCGAGCCAAGCTATCCGGTTGCGGAGGGCGCGTATGAGCGACTCATGAGCCTGCCGATGTTCCATTCCATGACGGCACAGGATGTAGAAGATGTGATCCATGCGGTGCGTAAAGTCGTGACTTTCTACGATAGGATTACCCAGCCGACATTCAAGGATCGCTGATTTGTGCAATTTGCCAAGAAGGCCGAGCATTGCGTGGAACTCTGATTGGAGACGAATTCACTGGAGTCGATGAAACCAGGCGTACTTCTGATTCGGGGCGATGCCAGTCTTTCCATTGGAACCGGACACGTCATGCGCTGCGTGGCCCTGGCCCAAGCCTGGCAGGACGCGGGTGGTACGGCAAATCTCGCCGCGGCAGAATTGCCGGATGCGCTTTTGCCGCGGTTGACCGCAGAAGGGGTTGCATTGAGTCCGGTTCATGCAACCCCGGGCGGCCAAGAGGACGCTCGTGAGACCGTGGCGGAGGCCCGACGACTCAAAGCCGATTGGGTCGTGGTGGACGGCGATCGCTTCGGCAGTGATTTTTTGGAGACGGTTCGGAGCGCAGGCTACCGAGTGCTGCTGATCGATGATTTCGCAGACCGGCCGTCGTTTCCCGCCGATCTGATCGTGAATCCGAATCTTGACAATGATGGAGAGCCCTATCGAAAGCGGGGTGCTACCGCGAGACTTCTGACCGGTCTGTCTTACGTTTTGCTGCGCCGCGAGTTCAGGGACGGAGCGGAAAAAATAGAACTTCGCCACAGGGGCAACCGGATCCTGGTAACTCTCGGCGGAAGCGATCCGGAGAATCTGACCCCGAGGGTCGCCAGCGCTCTCGCGCACTACTCCGACCTTGACATTACAGTGATCGCGGGACCTGGCTACGACAGATCAGATGACCTACGAAAGCTGAGCAGAAGCAACCTCCGAGTCGTGTTCAACCCTCCAAACATTGCGCAGATAATGAAGGACTGCGATCAGGCGATCATCGCGGCAGGGGGAACGTTCTGGGAGCTTCTTTCCGTGGGATGTGCGGTATTGAGCTATTCCAGAAATATTGTGCAAGCGGGCATGGTGCAGGCTCTGTCGCATCGCGGGGTAGTGCTAGACATGGGCGAGACTCGCGATTTTGATCCAGCCAAACTCGTCGAATCGGTGAAGGACTTGGTCGAGTCACCCAATAGGCACAAGCGCATGACAAGGCTGGGTCGCACGCTTGTTGACGGCTTGGGAACAACACGGGTTGTCGAAGCAGCACAATTAAGGGTGCATTGATGGTTGCTATTGCCTCCTGCAGGAATCGAATAGAACAACAAGCGATTGACGGAAAAGAACGTTTCGGATTACCATCACGCAAGGTCATCCAGAAGGGTGGAAGGGTTGCCATGTTCAGTGCTCGACACTTCAAGATCCTGAGCTGCATGATGGTCGCGGTTTTTCCAGCCGCGTTGTTTGCGGCCGACCAACCTGCTGCCATGCTCTACAGCCATGGGACCGCATTGCTCAATGGCGATACTCTCGCAAGGTCGTCCGCTATTTTTTCCGGTGACTTGATACAGACCACCGCGGGCTCGGCTGCCAATATCAACGCTTCGGGCTCCATCGTTTTGGTTCTGAATGACTCACTTGTTAAGTACGAAGGCAATGCCGTCGAGTTGGAGCACGGAGGCGTAACCGTGTCGACCTCAAAATTGCTGTCAACTCGTGCTGGCGACGTCACTGTGTCCCCGGCCGCTAGTGTTTGGACCGAATTTCAAGTCAGAGATGTGGATGGTACGGTCCAGATCGCGGCACGAAAGGGTGATTTGACCATCAGCGATGACACTGGAACCACGACGCTGGCACAAGGTCAAGAGACCACTCGAGAGGATCAGTCCGACGAGCACAAGAAGAAAAAGAAAAAGGACCGAGACAACGGAGCGCCCGCTGCCGCGAAGGGTGGGATCATGAGCTCTCCCTGGGCAATTGGAATTGGCGGGGGCGCGATTATCGGCGGGACAATCTGGGTCTTAGTGAAGAGCGAGCCACCGGTGAGTCCAGCGATTCCGTAAACGCTTAGAGTGGGTTCCGTGCCGTTACTGAATACGATCAGAACCTGATCTGGCGTGCGGTTCCTTTTTGGCGAGACCGCTGTGGGCCTTGGGTGTGAAGTCCCGCCCCCCCAAAAAGATTCCCAGGAAATTGCGGTACGTTTCCATTCAGAAGTGCCAGATAATTCCAGCACCCGCGAAAATATTGTGCTGGCGACTCTTGCCCGTATTCACGTTGAGTTGCGGTACACCCGACCAGAAGTCTCGACCTTCGCCGCGCAGACTAAAATTATGGAAGATCTTCACATCGAGTCCGACGCCTGCTTCGAATACACCGGTGTTGGTCCCTGTACTCCCTGGGTTTTTGCCTCCGAACAGAAGGTTAGAGCTCGGGGTAAAATGACCGAAACCTCCGCCTACGCTGACCCAAGGATTTACAGCATCGCCCGCAAACGCGGCTACCCGGGCCGCAGGAGTCACGAAGTAGGACGCGTATTGCTCCGGTATTCTGTTGGGTAATGCCGCGTGCAGATCCGCATCGAGGTTCACTACGAAGGGGACTTCCAGGTTGAGGGAGAAGAAGCCGTTCCCCGCAGTCCAGACGCGGCGCGCATAATTTACTTCGAAGGTCAAGCCGTTTCCGAAGCGCAGATCCGGATCATAAGCGGGGGCACCTTGGATCCTCTGATCGCTGGTGAAGGTACGCCCAATGAGCCCCGACAACTCGTTCTTTTGCGCTTCGGCCTGCGCCACGAAGGTACAAACTGCGATCAGCGCCCCGATGGTGAGGTATTTCAGCGACATTTCTCCTCCTCAAGTCGTTTGTTCGTTCCGACGCAAGTTTTCGCCAAGCGCCTAGGTTAGCACAGCCCTGATTTTTTCGTCGCGGACTTTTCACGTTTTGTCCGTTGAACGATCGCACACTGCCCAGCGTGACTACAGTCCATCCAAAACCACAGCCCGTTCAAACACGTCGATGCGGAATTCAATTATGTCGGCCGCGCCAACGATTCACCATTGTCAGACCGAGTGCGACGGCTCCCAATTCCTTCATTCCCGACGGTTCGATACCGCTTGGGCTTGGATGCTGCAGCCATGGGGGCAGCAACCAACCCGCAAAGCACATAAAACAGTGCGGCATTCGCGGGAATCTGCAAATTGAAATCCACGAAGCTATGGAGCAGAATTCCCGTACATCCCATCAAAGCGGCGAGGGAAACCGCCCCATCCCATTGAAATTCCCAGCGGCGAGAAATCGGTAATCCGTATCGGTATAGGCGCACTAAGAACCACAGCATCAGCCCGAAGCCGAGCAGTCCGGTCTCCACCAGCAGTTGCGCATAGTCGTTATGCGCTTCGTTTACGAACAGGTTGGTATCGAAGGTCCGGTAACTCGGGTAGACCGTGGGAAAGGTTCCCAACCCCCAACCCCAAACCGGCCGCTTCGAAAACATTCGCAAGCTGTCTTTGGTGATATCCAGCCGGATGCCCGGGCTGAGATCTCCCAAGCGTCCCAGCACTTGCCCTTTGCCTACGAAAGTCAGCAGGGCCAAACTAAAGACGCACACTGCGATTGTCCCCAGCGCTATGCGAGGGCTTCGCCTCTTCCCGAGAGTCAGGGCTGCGAACAGCACCATCTCGAGAGCGAAAGCAAGCATTCCGCCGCGCGAGCCGGAAAGGAAAATCGTGCAGGCCATCAATACGGCGCAAGCGCCGACTATGGCTCGCTTCCCCCCTCTCAGGAGGTGTCCCATACTAACCACAAAGGGAGTCGGCACCAGCATCTCCATCAGGCCGGCATAGTGATTGTGGTTGACGTAGCTTCCGTATATCGAGCCGTGGAACTGCGTACTATGGATCCAGAAGATTTTTCCATTGGAGATCAGTTCCTGGGCGAGCGAAAAAAAAGCGTAGCAGGCCCCGAAAACAATCATTGCGAGGGCGAATATTTTGCGAGCGCCTTCTTCTCTGACGCATTCAGCTCCAATCAGCAGCACGAGGCCATAGGAAACGTATTTTAGTGTTTCGTATTTCGTTGCATACCCGTAGGCAGACAAACGCAACGTAAGTTGCGCCAGGATGAGGCCAAAAAACAGGAGTGCTGGCAAGTACAGAGGGTTTTTCGATAGCTCCACCTGCCCGGAAACAATTTGTGCTCCGGCCCAAACCATGAATAGAACTGCAGCACCGGCCTCGAAGGCGAAAGTCGACCACTCTTCGACCGCTCCAAACGCCAGGACCGCAAATATCAAAAGGCTGCAGAGACCGAGAACGAGCACCCATTCGAGGATGCTCGGCTTGGCGCCACGCCGGGGGCCCAAATCGATGGCATCAGTCGTATCGACAAATGCATACGATGACATTTTCAACTTTACCGATCCTTAATTCGATTTCTCGACCAGCCTCAGATCGTCGATCCAAAGTTTGCCACGAATCAACGGATTCGGAGGCTGGCGGACAATTTTCAGAAATACTAGATTGGTTTTTGGGCCGGTTTGGAATTGCGCGCGCTGAACCTTCCAGGGATTGGTTCCCAGTAAATCATCGGTGAGAACGTAGGGAACATTAGCATAAGCATCCACGATGGCAAACCGCGGTCCGCTAGCACTCTCGATGTCTTCAGTTTTGGATTCGGAACTAAACTCGTACTGGGTGTCTGGTTTTACTGGGATAAATTGAACGATACCAGCATCGCTTGGATTTCGACCGTCGAAGGTCACCGAGAGAGATCGCGTACCGCTGAAAAAGTCACTCGTGTCGATTGCGAGGGCTGCGTCGGGTCTCGATTCGTACCACCAGTCAAAGCCCCCGTTCAGCACGTTCTCCTCAAATCCCCCATTTACGACTAGGTTCTCACGAGAGGGAAGATAGGGCTGAAGGGAAGGATCGAGGCCGGCCAGTTGTTGCCACGCAGCTTGAGCGGGTGCGATCTCCTGCTTCGCGATGAGAAACCGAAAATAGGGAAATGCAAGCTTCGTTGAAAACTTCTGGTTCAATGTGATCAGATGATTCCAGACGTTTTCGGCGGCCGCCACTTCCTGTTTGGAGATCAGGAAACGCAGGAACGCAAGGTATCGATCCGTTGTTCGAGGCAATACCTGAGCAAGAATCCGATCGGCGTCTCCGGTTGAACGCCAACAGAGCTGAAGAGCTGCGTCAACCGTATCGGGGTCAGGGTCATTTGCGAGTACAACCCGGAAATAACGGAGTGCCTTTTCTCCATCGCCCTGAACCAAGAAGAAGTTTGCGGCCTCCCATGCGACATGCGGCGTCGTTGGGTCGGCTTCGACGGCACGTTCCACACTCTCTTCCTGCTCGCCGGTTTGGCCAGCCACCTGATAGGCACCCGCTAGATCCAGCCAATACCGTGCTATATAAGGGTTCAAATGGACCGCTGTCCGATAGTTTGCAATAGCGTCATTGAGACTTGCGCCCGACAAGGCTAGATTTCGGCCGAGCAGTTCGCGATATTCAGCGTTCGATGGTTCCAGCCGAATTGCTTTGTCGAGATTCGATGAGTCTGGAGTCGCTGCCAGGCGGGACGCGAGGTATATCCTCAGAGCCAGGTACAGATACAGCCCTGCGAGAACGAAGCAGGCGCCCGCAAAAGAAGATTTTCGGAGCGCGGAGCGCAATCCAATCGGCATCTGATCCATACGGGTGAGGCAACCTCTTTGCGCCGATTACGTGGCTGCATTCAAATTACAGTCAATGATGTTACGAAACTTTGCTGGCGGTCGTCGTCTCATCTTGCGGCGAGGCCTCGTCGTAGTAGCGGTGGGCGTCTGGGCTGCCGTAGGTGTAGTAGTATCCACCCCCCGAACGGAGATCAAGCGCGTTTAATACAATACCCATCACCCTAGCGTTGACGTTCAGCAGCAGGTCACAAGCACGCCGAAGAGCGGGTTTTGTAGTCTTTCCCGCACGCGCGACCAGGATGACACGGTCCGCATCAGGAGACAAAACCACTGCGTCAGTCACGGATAAACATGGAGGTGTGTCAATGATTATGTGGTCGAACTCATCCCGCCATCGTCTGATGTAATCCTTCATGACAGTCGAGCCGAGCAATTCCACGGGCTGCGGAGGAATTGGGCCCGCTGGCAATATCCAAAGGTTCGGCACTTGGGCATAGGGAAGCACCACATCTTCGACCTTGTCGACTCCGCTTATAAGGGTGCTGAGGCCACCACCAGACCGAAAGCCAAACAGCTTGTCAATTCCGGGGCGACGGAGGTCCGCATCGACAAGCAACACGCGGCTCCCGCGTTGGGCCAAAACCAGCGCTGAATTCGCGCTGATCGTTGTCTTCCCTTCTTGCGGCAAGGCACTGGTGATGAGTATCACTTTGGGCGGAGCCCCAAAGGAGGAAAGCAGAATCGAAGTCCGGAGCGCGCGGTATGCCTCCGCTGCTTCTGATTTCGGGCGTGTATACGTGACCAGGGCCGGTGATTCAGATTTCTCGTTGTCGGCCGAAATCGCTTTCAACCTCTTGCGCAATAGGCCGTTACTTGAAAGCTGAAGCGGTATTGTACCGAGCGCCGGCAGCGTTGATATTGCGCCAATCTCTTCCATATTCCTGATGCTGGTGTCCATACCCTCCAGCACGAACGCAAGTCCAATACCGCAGGCAAGGCCGAACAGAAGGCCGATCTCGAGGTTCCGCGGGACGTTCGGAGCGATCGGGGCGGTCGGAAGCCGCGCGACGTCCACAATCCGAATATTGCTGGACCTGAGACCGGCGCTGACACCCGCTTCCTTGAGTCGTTGCTGAAGATCCTGGTACAGCTGCCGATACGAGTCCGCATCACGCTTCAGCGTCGAGTACTCAATTGCGCTTTCGTTCAGCTTGTTAGCCTCCTGCTTCTGCCGTTCGAATGCGGTGGTCAGCAAATTCTCCCGTTGCAGCGCAGCCAAATACTGATCGCGGACCCCATGCTGCACTTGAGTTTCTTCCGCTACAATTTGCGCACGCACCTCTTTGAGCTGATTATTCAGTTCGAGAACCTTGGGGTATCCCGAACCGAATTGGGTTGTAGCCAGTGCATATTGGGTATTGAGGTCCGCCTCGCGTTCACGCAACCTCTCCAGCATGCCGCTCGTTCCTGACGTTTTGGGCAATTCAGCTGGGTCTCCAGTTGCAGCCAGCTTGTAAATGGACTCTTTCTGCATGCGATCCGTCTGGGCTGCCGTTAGCTCTTTATTCAGTTCGTCAAGCTTGGCCGTCACGATGTTTTGCTTTTCATCCACCCCGAGAATGCTGTGTTCTTTCTGGTAGCGGACAAGCTTCTCCTCGGATGTTTGAACTTTCAACTTGAGATCGTCAAGTTCGTTTGCAAGCCAGTCTGAGGTTTGGGTGACGGAATCGTATTTTGTTTTGAAATTTTCCTCTATGAACGTTCTGACCAATGTATTGACGATTTCGGTTGCTAGGCGAGGGTCTGGATGCGTGTAGCTGATTTGCACAAGCCGGGAGTTCGGGATTATCTGGACGTTTAGCCCGCCATGAAATGCGCCTAGCATGGCGGTTGCTTTTGCCGGATCAGGCTGCATACTTGAAACTGGAATGGAGCCGTCTGGTTGCAAGCTCGGGCCTCGGTCAAGGTGCACGGCTTCGATCACCTTCGTGGCCAGCGAATCGCTGCGAAGAATCGCGGCTTCGGTTTCAAGAGCGACGTCGTATTGATAGTCAGCGGTGGGGTCCTCAACGCCTTTCAATCCCAAGGCATTCGGAGTTTCGGGGAAAATCGCGACCTTCGATGTTGCTTGGTAAAGCCGGGTCGCCTTCAGGGTCATGATTACGGAAAGCGCAAAAACAATGGCTACAGTGGCCACTACCGCCCATCGTCGCTTGCTTACAATTCGCCAATAGTGCAGTACGGGGCTTTCCTCTTCGGCAAAAGAGGGACCTACGGGACGGTGACCATTAAAAACCGGCAGGTCGAGTCGTTCTAACGCTTCCGACTCGCCGGAGCCGTTGTTTCTTGACTGCAAATCCATCGATTAAACCCCTGAAATCCCGCCAGCCGCATTCTCGCGTCCTGCGAACCCACGTTCTTAGGAATAGGCGAATTTTAACATCATTCCCGCGATTGTTCTGGACCCTTTAGAAAGCTCGTTCGACCGGCCCAAGAAATGCGGCCGCTGCAGTCGTGCGGGCCCTGGCAACAGTGGGATAGTCTCGTGTGAGAGGCGGGATCGTGCGCAGAATGATTGCGCTGTTAGCAATCCAGGATTTGCCCACACACGTTGGGTCCGAAATCGGCGCTTGATGGAGCTCCGAACTTGGTGACCACACGCAGAAGATAATTAGTGCCGGCTGCGGCTGCGTTGCTTTCGGAATATTCGCGGATCATAACTGAGCGGCTCCACTTCTCGCACGACGATCCTCACGTTGTCGGTATGCGCGGGATTGATCAGCCAGTTATTCTCGTTTGGCGCGAGAACTGATGGTACCAGTAGCAAACAATTCTCTCCGCGTTGTACGAATTCATCACCCAGCCGAGCGAGTTCGGGAGGAGCCGCAGATTCGCGCCAGTTTGCAGGTAGATCTCCGGTTTCAACCCGCTCCCGGGCCAGATCGTCCGGGACTTCCGCAACGGCCAGGACCAGATCGACGGGAGAATCGTCCACATCAAGATGGACGAAATACTCGAGCATCGCGAGGGATTGGTGTTCCGAGGCATAGCTGAGGCGGGTTCCGGGGCTCGACCAACGTCCACCGTAGCGATAGGCCCCCTCGCCGTCAAAGGGATTTCGGGCATACTTCTTCCGTAAGACTCGATAAATTCGGCTCAACTAATTCCGCCATAGGCGATGCGCCCCAAGATGCTCTCCACTTGGCGCGCTCCCAACTCTGTGTCAATTGCAGCGACGGGTGCGAGGCCGCCGAGGGCACGGTTGGGATGCTTGAGCCAGCGCATGGTACGCTCGTGGTCGCCAAGATATTCGTTCGCAATCGCTACAATGCGAGCCAATCGGTAAAGCCGGTCGGATTCATAACGTGCCAGCCTTCCACTGCGACGGCGGCGCTGCAAGCTTCGAGGCGAAAGGTCAAGTGCGGCGGCGAGTTCCTTCAGCGTCAAACCAGAGGTTCGCATCAACTCCTTCACTACCGCAGGAGGAAACCCCTCCCGGATCGCCTCGCGCATTTCGCGATCGCTAGTAAGAGCGCGACCAAGGGTTTGCTCGCCCCCTAATTCCGCCACCACGGCTCGCAGCTCGTTTACCATTATGTCGCATATGATAGCGACAAATGGCGCTCTTGTCAAAAATGCGGCAGCCGTCTTTTTCTGGTTTGTCCGAAACCGCACGGTGTGGGTGGCTTGGGTGCCTTCCAAAATTCCCACAGCTTAAAGCCACTGAAGCCATAAAATCCAAGCGTCGGAGCCCGGCAGCAAGTCGCTATTGCTTCCTGTCCTTGCCAGACCCATCGTTCCTGCCATCCGCACTATCTCCACTCCCCGGCGTATCCACATCGCCCGGCTGCGCATCCTTTCCGCCGCAAGTTTCCTCCTGTCCACGTGTACTGACCGGTTCGGTGTCCACAGCCGTGCGGCTCTCGTGCTCTGCTAGTTGCAACTCAAGTCTTACCAAGCGGGCTTCTAGATCGGCGGTCTGAAGGATCTTGTGTGCAGAGTTGCAGAGCTGGGCTATTGCACCAGCCGTGCGTGGGGGCATGTTCTTCGATCGGACGTCCTGGATCGCCTCCGTGAGGATGTCGCGTAGGTACGCTGCACTCAGTGCGCCGGCAGCAGGTGGCTCAACAACCTTGGAGCGATTCTTCCTCCCACCGATTTGCCCTAGCGTATGCGCCTGGTCTGGATGCGCGTGAAAATAACACAATCCAACGGCGCCCGCCGGCGCCCGGCACGCCGCACCTGCGGTCGTTTTCCCCTTACACGGTATTTTAGCCATAAGGTCTCCTGCTGTTCCGTTTTTTGTACACATATTTCTCGAGCAACTGTTCTACGCGTGCTTGCTCGTGGCGAAACTCTTCATCCGAACTTGCGCTGCACTCTCTTTCCCACCTTTGCTCCTCCTTTTCTTGTTCCGCTTCCGTCAGGTGTCCACGTCGGCCCTGTAAGAATTCGCGCACCGGGCACGGCGGACACGCGCAGAGATGCTGATCGTCCGGCTGCAACGGCAACCCGCTCGGCAGCCACCGCAGGTGCCCCAGATCGCGAAAGCCGTGCACGGCGCAGCGAACATTCATGATGTTCTTGAGCTCCTCGGCGCTGTGATATATGGTCTGCCCACCCGTTCGACAACAGCACTGCTTCCCGGTTGCCGAGAACGATTGTTCGAGCGCTCGTATGCGTCTTTCGAGAGCAGCAAAGCCCATATCTCTCGCAGCCCAACTTCCACGCCTGCCATGCCGCAACTCGCGACTGATCCGCCCAGGACGCTCAAGGCACAGCCGCCGGAAGTGGGCTGATGGTTTGGCCACACTCTGCGCAGCTGTTAGAACCGTGGTCTACTTCAATGCCCGTTTCTCGCGCTCCCATGGACGAAATCAAACAGCGCCGCTGCCGCAGCAATGCGCTCAAGAGCTTTGTGAGACAGTCTGGAAAGTTTCTTAGACTGTAGGAAGAGCAGTCCTGTTCGAACACTTCTGTGCCAACTCGTTCCGTGCAGGCCAGCAAAAACTCTAGTTGCATTTTCCAGATTGGAGCTGGCGCCGAATCTTCGTGACTGCTGTTGCTGCAGTTATCTTTTGCATCCTTTCTGCACGTCTCACACACGAGTCGTCCCCCCAATTTCACGAGATCAGGTTTCTGTCTCGTAATCTCGATGGCGATGTGGTCGCGTTGGTCCAGCAGGAAATTGATCCAGCGCGCGACCGCCGTGATGTCCGCTCGGATCTGAGAGGAGTGCCGCGGATCGTGATAGAAACGCCACAGCATTTGTAACTGTTCCATTGCGACGTACATAGCTTTTTGCAGTTTGTGGTCGACCTCAAGCCAGGGTTGATTCGACAAGATGCTCGGTTCACCTGATCCTGCAGTGGTCCACGCACTTGCTCCACATCCCGGTGACGTCGGATCGAGAATCATAATTCGACCCGCGTAATCGTTACTTCGTCCTTCAGCATTGGGAAGACCCCCATAATTAGATACCCCAAGGCGTCGGTAATGTGGCCAAATCCAGTCGATTTGTCGGGGAGGTTCGTTCCCTCTTTAAAGGTGAAACCGTCCAATGCGCGAATCAAATTCTTGCATTTTCGGTCGATGAACAACCTGCGCTTTCGATTCGCATTTTCGAACATCGCATTGACGCTATTGAACCGATCGACAATGTGATAGGGCTTCAGGCTGTACACTTGCCAGCCCGCTTGCTGAATAATCGTGTGGTCGGTTTGGCCCACGGGGGCGCTGGTCTTGCGGGCAGCGCCACTAGGATCCGGGTGAACCACTCCCGTATGTTGTGGATATCGGCGGAGCAATTCCGCCATCATCTCGAACGTATTGCTGGCTGGAAGAACAACTTCTGCCGATACGTGACACTGCTCACCGACCCTTTGGGCAATTACAGCAGTCATCGGATCCACGTTGAAATCCATACCGACTAACAACCTGAGATCGGGGATCAACGGCACGTCCGTGACGTTGAGGTCCCGGGAGAACGCGTGGTACACACGAGCGCTCTGGAGTTCGAACGAGGCCTCGATTTCTTGTGCGTACAGCTTCGGATCCATCGTGGACCGCAAAAGCGCTAACTCCTTTTCGGAGACGTAGCCCCCCTGCGCCGTGGAACAGCGAAACGCTGCCGAATCTGACCTGGACTGGGCTTCGAGGTACAAATCGAAAAAATGATTGCGGCCCCGGGGAGTACTGCCCAGTAGCGCGCGCCCCTCTCGGTCCGCAAGCATGGGCCGGACAACCTCCGGCCAGAACTCGGCCGTCAAGTACGCGCATTCGTCGAGGAATGCAAAGTCTAATCCCGAACCCCGTAAAGATTGCGGGCCGTGCACCTTTATGAGCGACCCGTTCGTGAGCTCAATTTCCAATTCCGATTCCCGCACGCGATGCGTGAGCACCCGGGGTACCAGTTGCTTTAGTGTGCGCCATCCCATCTCTTTTGCCTGCCGCTCGGTGGGTCCGATGTAGTAGCAAATCTGGCTGCGTGCGCTGGCGGCGTGGCATAACAGCTTGAACAGTCCAAGGGTCGTTTTGCCCCATCGTCGGCCTGCTGCGAGGACGATGAACCGACGGTCGCACCGCAGGATTCGATATTGCTGAGGGCCGAAGTCCTGGTGCACGGATACAATCCGCGGGGGAGCGCTCCCGTTTCTGGCGCTGGTCTCGCGAACGGCGGGGAGCTGGTTTAACGACGACACCGGCCCTCCAGCTGTCCAAACGCCATGGAACTTCGCGAGGCGCGACCTGAGACCGAGCGCCGACCGTGATTGTGAGCCCGAGGTGGCGAAAAGGTTTGCGGGGTGGGGAAAGCGCCTAGGAAAAAAATCGATTTAGTGCGTAAGAACAGTGCAAGGGGCATTTTCGGGACCTCAAGTCACACTAATCAACATCTCGTGACCCGCGGCCCCGAATCCCTCGGAGCTTCCGGGACCTCCAGCCCCCAGCCGGAGCCCGTACCGCCTCGGATCGCCGAGCCGGTCAGGGGCAGGCTTCCTGCCTGCGTAAAACCTGAATACCAAACCCCGCAAGGGAGTGCAAGTGAAAAGTCGACTCCAGAATCAACTAGGATAATCAACTCCCCTCAGCCTTCGCTTTCGCGTTAAGATTTCACTCCGATTTTTTCTCTTCTTTTCTCTCCGAGCGCTGCAGAGTCGGAAATTGTGGAAGGTCGGTCGATCTGGACTCTATCCAGCTTGATACGACTATGAAACATGAAGGTATCTTTTACGTAAAATAGGAGTGCCTCCTCGCTGGCGAATCTCCGAAAGCCTTCGCGCGGGAATCGTGCATCGCCATATCGTCGTGACCCGCTGGGAACATGGGGATTGCTTCGATGAACGGCCCGGCATGCGGCGTTTCGCTCCACATTGCGTCGCCAGCACCATGTGACAGTGACACTCAGCACGACCTGCTACTATACTGTGACCCCATGGACAAGACGGAAGCGGAAAGCCGCGCACGCCAATCAGACGCAAGCGGTGATGCCCGCGCCGTGAGCGCCCCCGTCCAAACTGTAGACTGCGCCCGTCAGCTGGAGCTGGATTTTCGCGCACCGGTGCTGCAGATGGTTTTGCCCGACCAAGAGACGCTAGAATTCTGGCGCGCAACGGCCGACAATCCACAGGAAGTCGCGGGTCGAATCGCAGAATTCTCCCGCTTAATGCAACGGTGCGCTTCGGTGTCTACCCGCGTAACCAAAAACAAATCGAAGCGCTAACCTAATAGCCGAGTAACCCTTTCGTTGAATGCAAATGGAACGCCGTAACTCAGCCGACGGGTGAAACTGCACGTCCTGAACCGATTTGCGATAGGCGGGCCACAGCGAGATTCATATAAGTCAACGGTGACCAAAGCATCAGCTGATCCTTGCGGGCAAACCTACGGAACGTTTCAAGCGGCATTTGTCTTTACGAACCGATCACGGAAAGCAGTCTTGAGCGACGTTTGAGAAAGACAGGTAGAGTTGTTCCGCCTGGTCTAGATTGCCGCGAGCGCAGAGGACTGCGGCCAGGTTGTGCGCAATGACAAATCTTGAGGTGCACCAAAGGAAGTTCCGCAGCCATTCGGGAGTGGACTCAGAGGAAAACTTGATCACGCTGTGCGCCGCATGCAACGCCAGAGTGCATCGCCGCTAAGGCTCACTATGCAAACTCAACAGTCCGGTTGTTTACCACACCTTGCGTAGACCTTCGAGTCCTCGGAGATAATCCTCCTCTTGAATCCTGCTTTCCACTCCATATTCCGTCAAGATCGTCATCATCTGCCCCAGGGGGACGCCGGCCAGTTCAGCAGCTCTGCCAAGAGATGCGTCCCCTTGTTTGTATCGTTCCACCGCGAGTAAGATTCTGCCACGGCTAACCATGTCCCGCACAGCCTTGGAAAAATCACTCCGCTGTTCCTTCGTGAGCTCGTTCAAGAAGTCGAAGTTCTCACGATCCATCCGGATGCTCATGGTCTTACTCATAGTTTTGTCTCCAATTTCCGTCTGGCATCCTCCAAAATCGATTGTTTATAGCGCCCATGCGTTCCTAGTGTCGCAAGTTTGACAAGAGCTTCGCCAACCGTAAGTAGCCCTTTCTCGCGCATTCGAACCAAGATGACAATCGCGGTGGTGAACGTCACGCCGAGCAGCTTGCAGGCATTGATCCCGTTCTTGTCGTCAATAACCAGAACTTGAGCTTCCTCCGCAAGAGCGAGCACGATCGCCTCCGCTTCACCTCTGCCCAGGCCGAAGTCTCCCTGCAATTTGGTAACAAGCCTCCTGTTCTTGACCGCAACGACTCTTATTCTCGACTCATCCAGCGCCTTTTGAATCAGAAGTGCATCGAGCGACTTCTTAAGGCCGTCTAGCGAACCTCCATGACCGGCTTGTCCCGAAACTTTACTCCATGTAATAGATCGTGGTATATATCACATTTAGGAGAACACCATGCCGCGCACCGCAAAGCTCTTTCTCAATGGCCGAAGTCAGGCGCGTTCGCTTGCCTTCCGATTTTCGTTTTGAAGGCAGCGAGGTCTTTATCCGGCACCCAAACTACCGGAGACGTGATTCTGTCACGCCGTCCGGAATCATGGGACAGCTTCTTCAAACTCCGACGGGAAGCAAATGTTCCTGATGAGTTCATGACAGATCGTCAGGATGAAGCGCCGCAGAAACGCGAGTTGTTCTGATGGAGATCCGCTACCTGCTCGACACCAATATCGCGAGCTGCGTTATCAAAGGGAACAGCCCGGCTGTAGATCGTCGTTTGGTGAAAGTTGCGATGGCACAGCTCGCCATATCTATGGTTACTGAAGGGGAGTTGCGATTCGGAGCTGCGAGGCTTCCTCATGCCCCACGCTTGCACTCCGTGATCGAGGATTTCTTTCTGCGCGTGGCGATCCTGCCTTGGGATTCGGGTGCAGCCCAACAATACGGCCAGCTTCGGGCCACGCTTGAACGCGAGGGCCAGCCGATTGGCAATCTCGACACGATGATTGGTGCTCACGCGCTAGCGTTAAACGTGGTCCTCGTCACCAACGATTATTCATTTGCCCGTATCAAAAAGCTGAAAGTCGAAGACTGGACGAAGGGGCCGCGCCAATGATCAAGATCATGAGTCTTTAACCCGGCCTTCTGTTTGGCAACGAGTCGCTGCATGAACTTGGGCCCCTCCTTACTTGTACGCCCGGACACCTCAGACAGAGCAGTTCGCAAACCTGCGAAACCCTTACTGCACGTTTCGCAATTCCGTAAAGCCCGATGTTGCCTGGTAGTGTACCTGGTCGATCAGCGATCCTGCTGCACTCGATTTCCCGCTATTACAGGTTCTTGCCCGGCGAACCGCAGCAGGCTTTCCTCGAAAACCTGCGTGAGAAGGCGTCCTGAGGAATGATTCGCACAAAAGCGACTCACTTACGGGTGGATCCCTTGTCGTTCGAAAAGTCCTGCGCCAGCAGATCCTGCGTCGCGGTCCCCACGACGTGAATGGGTGCATGGCGGCGACGTTTGAGCCTCGGGAAGATGGTGTCTGGGCAACACATCAGTGCGTACAGCGTTCCATTGAATTAAAAGAGCTCGACGGATGCCGCATGGCCAGAAGCAGATGCGAGTCGAGCATCCCTTGTAACTAACGCAGCTCCGAGTTTTTCGGCAAGCACGATGTAGGCAGCATCATAGGCAGAGAAATTGTGACGGAGTTGCCAGATGCGGGTCAGGAGCACGAGATGAGGATATCGAGTAATGCGGAGATCCAGGAGATCGCGGACTGCCTCGTCAGCACGATGTGCAGAGACCACTCCTTGCAATGCTAGACGCCGCAATACCTGGATGACCTCAAGATCTAAGAGGTGAGGCGCGTGTAGCGTTTCGTTATGGGAATAGATTCGCTTCTCAATGTTCTGCCCCGCGGATGTCTGAAGTAGCCAGTCAACCGCGGCAGACGCATCGAGGACTATCATCGTGCCTCGCGCTCCCGTCGAACCAAGAGAGCGGTATCGATCTGCGCCGAAACCGGCCTACGTTTGTGCAAGCGCTCCCGCAACTCCGCGAGCGTTGGCCTCTCTGCAATTTCCTTGATCTCGGCTAATAGATAGTCCGAAAGGGACATACCTGCCATGGCAGCGCGAGCTTTCAAGCCGCGGTGCAGGGCATCGGGTACATTACGAAGCTGAATCATCTTGGCCATGCGAGAAGCATACTTTCATGTGATCCACATGTCAACAAAGTTTGCCGGCCGAATCGCTGTTCTTCTTGTCTTCGCCTCTACGACCGAAAAAATTATAGGTGGCACACAACCTAAAACCAGAAACGCGGGACAAGCCGGTCATGGAGGTCCGCTAGACGGCCCAGTTCTGGATCTTCAGCCCACGCACCCGCCGAAATTCGCCCATGCCATCTTCACACCTGTGACGTTGCCATCGTGGTGCGGCGTCCTGGTTGGATTTTGCGGCTATTATTCTGGATGAGGAGTATGTTCAGAAGTTACTCCCTCGCTCGGGTGAAATATGAGGAATGCGTTTGCGGGGCTCATCGCGATCGTCATGCTGCTCTCCCTTGGTGGAAGCGGATGTTCGCGGTCTGGCCGGTCCAAAGACCTTGCCATTCTGGATCAGGCTTATCAAGCCGGCGTTCTAAGCAAAGACGAGTACGAAGCGAAGAAGGCCGGCCTGGAATCGCAGTCCGAGGCGCTAGACGCGCTGGATAAGGCTCGCGCGACCGGCGTCGTAACCGAGGCAGACTACCAGGCGATTAAGGCACGCCTGATTGCGAAAGCGAGTGCGCTGGCGGCGCTCGAGAAAGCGCGCCGCGCACGCGTCTTCAGCCAGGACGAGTATCTCGCTAAAAAGGCTGCGCTGCTGGCCGCCGACGAAACGGCTGCTCCGTCGGTACAGGCAGATGCCGCGTCAGCGTCTTCTGCTCCGGTGGCCCATGCGGCGCAACCGCTTGCTGCCGCCGCATCTTCAAATGGCAACTCTGTCCCGGCGATAGGCGGGTTGAAAACCATCAATCCTTCCCAAGGTGGCAAAATTTTCTATGGGCAGGTGGAAGGGCAAACTACCGAGGCAGGCGCCATGGGTGCGGTGCTTCGCTCGTTGCACTACCAACTGGGCGACCGGCCGCAGGTTGGAAAACTCTTCCAGGTCCGAGGCACTCAATCGGTCGCCGCATTCTTCAGTGTGAACAAGCGAAATCAAGGAGGCGGGCAGGTTGCTGGCCTGATCATCGCGACTAAGGTCACTAGCGATCATGTCGAGGCCGGCCTGGTCTCTGACGATGCGGTGAGATTTCCTAAAACGCTTAGCCCCATGATGAAGACGCTCTTCAGTGTGTGGCACCCGCTGAATGTCCCGCGTCCGGAGGCGGCAGCTTCCAGTGGTCCCGCACCGCTGCATCAAATTACGCTTGGGGATCGTTCGGCTAGCATCAGCCTTCCCGATGGCTGGAAGCTTGTTCCCAACATGAGCGGGGGCGGCACCATCGTGGCGACTGGCCCTAACGGTGAATCGGCTGAGATGGACATCCCTTTTCTGGTCGGGGATACCAACAATCCAAATGTCCAGCGGACTATGCAAACGGTCCGAAACGGCGGTCTTCGCAACACAACGTATGCGAAGGGGACTTACTATCCCTATGGCGGTGATATGGCAAAGACATTTGTGTATCTCCTGCAGAACCTGCGCCAGAAAGCCGGATTGCCGCAAGCCTCTTACAACTTCGCCAGTGTTACGCCCGTGCCGGCGGCGGGTCAGCAGCGCTGCGTCCGAATGACGGGCACGGCGAATATGGGAGACGGGAAAGGCGAAAGGGAGTTTAACTCCGTGTTCTGCGCTACTCCTCCCAATCGCTTCGGCACATGGAGCAGTCAGGCATACATGACTATGGTTCCCGTCCAGTTGGCCGCAAGGGAACGGGCAACGCTCGGTGCTATTATGCAAAGTTTCAGCGTAAATATGGCAGTGGTAAACGCGGAGGCGCAAAGGATGGCGGCACCAGCCATCGCGCAAATCCACGCGATCGGGAAGGCTGCGGCCAACCAAGCAGCGGCTGCACACGAGCGTAACGATATCCAGAACAGCAGCGTGTACCAGCACTGGGACAGTATTGACAAGCGCAGCCAGGAATTCGAAAACTATCAGCTCGGATACGCCGTCATCTCCGACACCCAGAACACTGCTCACGCCACCATGTGGAGCGATGACGCTGCACTACTGGTGCAGAACAATCCCGATAAGTTCGAATATGTGAGTGCGCCAAATTACTGGAAGGGAATCGACTACTGACAGCGATGAATCGAGTCCTGATAATGTTTCTGGCTGCAATGCTCCTGGTTGCCACCGGCTGCAAGCGTACCAGCAAAGCCGAGCAATTGGCCGCTCTCGACAGCGCCTATAAAGCGGGCCTGCTGACGAAGGATGAGTACGATGCCAAGAGGCTTGCATTGACAGTGGCAGAGCCCGCGACCACGCTGGCTCCCGCGCCCGCTCCGAGTTCTTCGCCGACAACCGCTCCGCGTCCGAACGTAACCCAGCCGCCCGCTCAGCCGGGGCCGGGATCGGCTCCGCAGCGCGCAAACGCTCTGCCAATTACGGCTCCAATCCGGTCGTCGGCCCCGTCGAATGTTGCCCCTGCCATTGAATCTGAACCGGCGCCCCTCCGGGGCTGCGAAGATGCGGAATATAAATCGGGAGGACAAAAAGGTGCCGAGGAGCGGTTTTTTGCCGCGCCTCCGGAGGTGGTGAGGCGGGCGGCAATCTCCGCCCTCGACAGTCTGGACTTCAACATCCACAAGAACTCGAACAACGAAATCGAGGCCGGCAAGAAGCGCCACATCGGCGTCATAGTAGGAGCCGGCGGGGAGCGCGTGATTCTGACTTTCCAACGGAGCGAGCGAGGAGGGCAGATCGGCACTCGCGTGATCGGCCATACCAAGAAGAATTTTGTCGGCCACGTGACCCAAAAAACCTGGACCGATGCCGTGCTGGCTCAGATCTGGTGTAAGCTTCGTGAACCCAGACGGTGAGAGCCGTGCCCGGGGCGCGCCCGAGAACGCACCAACACACTGTGGGCCTCCGCCTCCCCATCTGTGTGCCGCCGCGCATAGATGCCAGTTGTGAGCGATATTCTCCTACTACGTGGTACAAGCCCTCAAGTGTTGAGCGCCCATACGGGGATGCGGAGGTCACTATCCGTGACCACGTTTGCGGATTTGACGCTTGTGCATCTGTAATGGACCATTGCGGGTTTTTCAAACCTTGAGATTCGCATCTGATCTACGCCTCGCTCGGCGTCGCAAGAGGACAGTGGCGCTTCGCGAAGGCGCCCGCCCAGGTCAGGAGTTTTGGATCCTGGCCTTTTGCTTAGCGACCAGGCGTTGCATGAAATCGGGCCGTCCTTCTTGTAGGCCTGCACACCCTCAGCCATTCGGAGGCGAATAAACAGTGAGCGCTTGATGTTGCCGCGGGATGGAACGTCTGCATTCGGCAGCATAGGAGCTTATCTTGCTCGGTGTGTCTTGCCCCTAACCTTTGAGTCTCTGTCCTGCCGTTGCTCCCAAACCGCTGTGATCGTGGCTTCCAAGTAGTTTGTAACGGAACGCTTTTCTTTGGCAGCCTCTTCCATCAGTCGCCTTTTAAACTCCGCTGACACACGCAAATTAAGCGTTTCTGTTTTGGGCATTCCGGACTCACCGCTCGTGGAATTGTAAGGCTAAAAGCGATGCGAGGTGAATACATTTGCGTTAGTATCGCTATATGCGTTACAATAGCGTTACAGTAAAGCGAGGTCGAAAAACATGAACAGAAAAACCAATCTGCATTCGCGAAATTTACGGCTGGCGAGATCGACGTTCAGTGTCGGGAAACGACACGTTCTTCTCAAAACCCTAGAGCATTTATCTGCGATGCGCCTCGATATCGGGTCAGGAGATCTCACATTGCTCAATAACCAATGGTATGTAACGCACACAGGCTTGTTGCGGATGGCGAAGAGGAAGAGGTGCTCCGGGATAGAGGTCGAAGCCGTCGTCAACCTCTGCGATTCAGCTACTGGGCGTTATGTTTTCAAAGCCATCGTCTACTGTTCAAAAAGTTGCCGTGGGTTTGTCGGCTACGGCGATGCCGATCCATCCAATGTTTCCTCGCTCGTCCGCGGCGCGGAAATGCGCGTGGCTGAAACCCGAGCCGTCAACCGCGCCTTGCGCAAGGCCTACGGCATCGGCATCTGCTCGGTCGAGGAGATTGGCACAATTCCGAGTCCGGTTGAAAAACTCCCTCCCCAAAACGCGAATGGAAACGGGAATGGCGGTGGCCCGAAAGTTCGCGACCGACTCTGCCAGATCATCCGCCAGCACAAGCTCGATCCCGAACTGGTAAAGGCCTACGCCGTCGATTTCTGCGGGACAAAGACACTCAGAGAAGCCAGCAGGGAACAGGTTGAGAACTTCGTCCAGCAACTCGCCGACTGGGCTGAGAAGGATCGAAATGCGTTGCTCTGCCAACTCAATAGCTACCCGCGCCCCATACAAGAGGTGGTCGCATGAGACGCCAAGTCCCTGGCCTCGCCGAAAGTGCCCGCGATTCTCGTCCGGAAATTCCCGACGGGGTCTTCCTCGTTCGCGTCGATGGCGCTCAGTTTCGGTGGCATGCTCACAAACCCTTCTATGTTCTCCGACTTTCGATCCTGGAACCCGGCACTCTCGCCGGGCAACCCATCGTCGGTCGCCTTTACTGCACACAAAAGGCGATGTGGAAGCTCGGCTGGTTTCTGCGGGATTTTCTCTATGATCCGGAACTGCTGGCCCACGAACAGGTCGATGAGAAGGCTCTGCCCGGGCTTCGCGGCGTCGTCAAGATCAGCCACACCGTGATCAACGGCATTTCGCTCATCAACCTCGACGGCTTTGCCCCGGCGAGCCAGTGGGAGGAACTGTCCACGGCTCCGGTGTCGACTGCTCCTCGTTCCGGCACCGAGGAGGCGTCCCGATGACCTACTCCTACACCCAGATCAGCCAATACCTTTCCTGCCCGCGCCGTTACCGGCACCGCTACCTCGACGGATGGCAGGAAAAAGACACGCGCGCCCCCATGCTCTTCGGCCGGGCCTTCGAACAGGCAGTCGCCGCCATTTTTCGCCGTGAAGATCCTGCGGCCGTTCTGTTCAAGCAGTGGGGCCTGTGCAAGGACATGGGACTCACCTACTCCGCCAACGATACTTGGGATCGAATGCTGCAACAAGGAATCCAGTTGCTCGAGCGCTTCGCTCAGGACGGCCGCGTTCGCATTCGGCGGCCTCGTTCAAACCAGCAGATACAGTTCAATCGGACACTCGGCTCTGGCAACAATTTTGTCTCCTACATCGACGCTATTGGTGAACTCGACGGCACGCCCAGCGTTCTGGAATGGAAGACTACCTCTGCGCGATATCCGGAAGAGCCGGCTGGTATCTCCGCACTTGACCCGCAACTCGTCTGCTATTCGTGGATGACTGGGATCGACGAAGTCGCGCAGATTGTTTTCGTGCGCAAGCGGCTGGTTGAAGTGCAATACCTCCGGGCCACCATTTCCGATGAGCAACGTAGCGAGTTCGAAACTCTGGTCAAAGACACAGTCCGACGGATCGAGTCTGGGCTGTTCCTGCCGCATAGCGGCATCCGTTTTCCGCAGAATCCGTGTACTACTTGCCCATTCATCGGGCTCTGCCTCGATAAGCCCGATTTGGTCGAAGCCGCACTTGTACGTAAGCCGGGAGTCGATCTTGGTCTGTTTGACGAACTTTCGTTTTAGGCCGATGCCGATGCCGCCCAAGCTCAACCGCAAGCGAGCGCTGTTTGTCCTCACCAAGATCGACGAGATCCTGGCGTGGGAACAGCAGAAGGATGCGGAGCGCGACACACGTTTCATCGATCTGGGGCGGTATCTGTGCGAAGTGCGGGCAGGGCAGTACTGGAGGCTGGAGAACTTGAAGTCGTTTGACGAATTTCTGGAGAGGAGGTTCCCGGAATCAAGGAGGAAGGCGTACTACCTGATGTCTATTCACGAGCACCTACCGCCGCAGGCCAGACGCGAACTGAAGGAAGTGGGATGGACGAAGGGGCTGGAGCTCGCGAAGATCGCGCGCCGGGACGGTCAGGACTTCGATTGTGCAACCTGGTTGCACAAAGCGCGAAATCTACCGACGGAGGACTTCCGGCGGGCCGTGGAGAAGGAGCTGACGGGAAGGGAAGAAGAGCCGTCGGAGCTGATCTACTTCAAGGTCTACAAGGGCCAAATTCCGGTCATCGAGCAGGCAATCGAGACGGCAGCCCTGATGCTGGGCACGGACAAATCGCGCGGCTATTGTCTGGAAATGATCTGCGCCGATTTCCTGGCCGGAGCGCACCTAGACAACGGCGACCCCGAGATTCTGCTCAACTCGATCTCGCGCTACTACAAGTTCTTGCCCGGCGAACAGCAGCGGACTTTCATCGAAAACCTGCTTGAGAAGGCATCCTGAGAATGATTCGGCCCAAAGCTGCTCCCTATCGGCTGGACCCTTTGTCGTTCGAAGGCCTGCGACAGCAGGTTCTGCGTCGTGACGGCTGGAGGTGTCAATCCTGTGGCACGATGTCGAATCTTGAGGTGCACCACAAGGAGTTCCGCAGCCATTCGGGCGCAGATACAGAGGAGAACTTGATCACGTTGTGTGCGGAATGCCATGCCGGAATGCATCGCCGCTAGAGGCCACGCGTTGTTGTCGTGACCGCCATCTTCACGGTCCTCTCCGCGTCTCTTGATACTATAATACGGTTCGAACTATTTTTTTGCGGAGTTTTGCTTACAGAATATGGTTTCTGTTACCACGCGTCCGCCGGACGGCTCCGGCATAGCAAAGGTCGTACCGGAAACCATGGCGCTTCCTTTACCCGCCGCTTCTGCCATCGTGCGGATTGAGCCGTCCCGCGGCTGGCTCGATTTGCGGCTCCACGAAGTCTGGCAATACCACGAACTCCTTTATTTCTTCGTCTGGCGCAACGTCAAGATCCGCTATAAGCAGACGGTCATCGGTATCGCCTGGGTCATTCTGCAGCCGATAATGACGATGGGCGTCTTCACTCTTTTCTTTGGCCGTCTCGCTAAGCTTCCCTCCGACGGCCTCCCGTATCCCGTGTTCTATTTCGCTGCACTTGTTCCCTGGACCTACTTCTCCACCGCGCTCCAGAACTGCACCAGCGTCATCGTGAGCAATCAGCACGTTATCACCAAGGTTTATTTCCCCCGCCTCGTCCTACCACTTTCCGCTGTTGTTTCTGGCTTGGTGGACTTTGCCATTGGGTTCGTCATTCTCTTACTAGTCACGGCCATCTACGGCATTAAGCCCACGCTGGCCGCGCTTTGGCTGCCCTTACTACTGCTTCTCGCTATGCTCACCGCTCTCGGCGTCGGCCTCTGGATGTCAGCGCTGAACGCCCTCTATCGCGACGTCAACTATGTTGTACCCTTCATCATCCAGTGCTGGATGTTCGCCTCGCCCGTCGCCTATCCCAGTTCGCTCGTGCCACAGCGCTGGCGGTGGCTCTACGGCCTCAATCCGATGGCCGGCGTCATTGACGGGTTCCGATGGGCCCTGACGGGGCACGGCGTCGCCCCCGGCCCGCTGATGCTTGCCTCCACGGTTGCAGTCGTGGTCGTCCTCTTCGGCGGCCTCCTCTTCTTTCAGCGCATGGAGGGCACCGTTGCCGACCGCGTCTAGCTCCGCCTTGGTTCTTTGCCGCTGCTGGGGCCCAGCGCGCCGTGCCCACTCGGCTTCGGCGGTGGGGGCCGACGCTCAATGAGTGCAGTCGTCATCAAGTGTGAGGGTCTCGGCAAGAACTACCATCGCGGCGCTGTTCAGCAGAGCGCGCTCCTCCGTGACCACCTCAGCCGTATGATGAGATCACCTCTGTCTCTCTTCCGCCGCCCAAAAGATGAAACTTTCTGGGCCTTGAAAGACGTTTCCCTCGAAGTCCGCGAGGGTGAAGTCGTCGGCCTCATTGGGCGCAATGGTGCCGGTAAAACCACACTGTTGAAGATCCTTGCCCGCATCACGCGCCCTACTACCGGCGGAGCCGAGATCCGTGGACGCGTTGGCAGCCTCCTCGAAGTCGGTACCGGTTTTCACCCAGAACTCACCGGACGCGAAAACACTTACTTCAGCGGTGCCATCCTCGGCATGAGCAAGCGAGAGATCACTCGAAAATTCGATGAAATCGTGGCATTTGCTGAGCTGGAGAAGTTTATTGACACTCCGGTGAAGCATTATTCGAGCGGCATGTATGTTCGTCTCGCTTTCGCTGTCGCCGCCCACCTGGAACCAGAGATCCTATTTGTGGACGAAGTGCTCGCTGTGGGTGATGCCCCGTTCCAGAAGAAATGTCTCGGCAAGATGAGCGAGGCAACGTCGATGGGGCGAACGGTCCTTTTCGTGAGCCACAACATGAATGCTATCGAGCAGCTTTGCAGAAGAGTCATTCTGCTCCAATCGGGGGTTGTGAACATTGACTCGTCCGATGTCCGATCGGTTGTCACCAAGTACATGTCTGGAGCAGCAGGAGAGAGGCAACCGTCCGTGTGGGTAAATTACAGCGATACCTTCCAGAATCAGTACTTCCGGCCCATTCGGATGGCTATCGTCGATGACAGCGGCAAGGATCTCGAGATGCCGGTTCGGAATGACGATGACGTGTGGGTAGAAATCAAGGGCGAAGTTATGACAGCAGACCCCGCTCTGACTATCGGTTATGCCATTTTTGATGAGAGAGGCAAATTGCTGTATTGGACCTACCAGACCGATCAGCCTCAAGTTGACTGGCCCATAATTAAGCCCGGAATCATCCAGCTCAAGAGCAGGTTTCCAACCCGCATGCTGAATGAAGGGAAGTTTCGATTGGAATTCCTGGCCAGCCTGCACTTTAGGACCTGGCTGCTCGAACCAGGAGCAGGCTCTCCCCACATTGTACTGAGCATACAAGGCGGGTTGAGCGATTCACCGTACTGGATGGCGAAACGTCCAGGGATACTTGCGCCCGTTATTAGGTGGCAGGTGAGCGGCGAGAAAGATCGATTTCGGGCTCCCGGTTAATTCAGCTGGGCGGCTAACACCCACCCTTCCGGTGCAATTCACTCTAGCTTTCCATGAAGACGAATGATGTCGTGCTTGACTTCAACTACCCAGTTGGGCGCCTTTTCCGCAATATAACTCTTCAGTTCTGCCAACTTCGGGTATGAGTTGCTCCCGTCAAACAGCCGAGCATCGTCGATCAGCGCGACACTCACGGGGCAAAACGCAAAGATCGCCTGCAATTCCTGAACGATCGGAGTGTCAACTGCTCCTCATGCCGTGAAGCCACCGGAATAATGGGCATCTAATCAGAACAGTGGGGTTCGGGTGAGCGCGGGCAGGATCTCCGTGAGGATGTCCCCGCTGTTTCCCAGCAGCAAGTGAAACCTGGAATCACGTGCGAACCGCTCTTTCGCGCGTTTGTGAAGCACTGGCGATAGTTCGATCGAATAAATATTTGAGAACTGCTTTCTTGTCGCTGCAATCGTGTCGCCGAAGTACGTTCCGGTCTTGACGAGTACGTCCAACCGAAACATCTTGCCGTACTCCTTTATCGTTGCATGCTTAACATCGGGCGGAGGTAGGATGGGGCATCCCTGCCTCTGCCATTCCTTGATTATGTGCAAGCGCCTCAGATTGGAACGCAGCAAGTCCAAGGCCTGGTACAGGAGAGTCTTCTTTACAAATTGCCTGAACGTTCCCATGGGTTAGATGTATCCATCCTGCGCACAGACTTAGAATCCTTCCGGCAGATTCATTCCCTCTTGAACCAGAAACAGCCGCACGCGTAGCTCTGTGAAGCTGCCATCTCCGGCGGGGCATTCATTATCAGGTCAGGCTCCGCAGTATCATCTGGTATGAGAGAAAATTCGCACAAGTGCAACTCGTGAAACATCTCCAGCACCTGCTCGTACGAGTAGATTCGGTGGGCATTGAACATAATTCGCGGTCGGCCGACCGGCGCTACTAGAAGCAACTGCCCGCCTCGCGCGACTACCCGTCTCAATTCGCGCGCTGCTTTCAGATCCCCGGTCGGATCCAGGGGATCCCCATAACGCCCGAGCCCGATATGCTCGATCACGTGCATGCATGAAAGAGAGCTTATTTCGGAATCTGCGAACGGTAATTTCGTCAGGTCTGCTGTTCCTGTGCTTATTCCTGGCAGTGGCACCTGAGCGGGGCGGTAATCGTAAAATCCAAATGGGACGATAGCCGAAGCGATAGATACGAAGTAAAGCGACGAGCCGATGTCGACGTGGAGTGTGGGTTTCGTCTTCGCTAGCACTCGAGCAGCCCAGCCGGTATGCAGGATGTAATGCCGATCGTAATCGGTTGTAGGAGTTGCATCGTTGAGGCACGGATGTCGATCTGACCAGGAGACATCGAATCGACCGTCGTCTTTGGCCAGCGTGGCAAAGTGCTGAAAGTTTCTTCTGAAATTCTGTTGTAATTGCAGGCTATAGTACTGTTGACGTAATTTGCGCAGCGTCGTTCGAAGCATGTAATAACCAATTTTACCCAATCCCCCCGGCCTTGGGAAGTTGTTGGTCACTTAGATCTCGGGTTGAGATCTGACGGCTCCATATGCTATTGGCGATCCGCTAGCGGCCGGCTAGTTCACACATGTAGTTCGTCGTCGTAAAAATCTCGCCGATTTCGCGGTAAGTCGTGACTGGTCGCAGACCGTCGGTTACGATCCGGAAGATGCGATAGCGGGGCGTGAGCAGTTCATAGAAGTCATGGAAATACGTCCTCGAATCGATATTGCATCCGCCAAACTCGAACTGAATGAAATCAATGCCTCCTCGTTCCAGGAGTTCATGTGCACCCTGAAGGACCTTGAGTTCATGCCCCTCGACATCTAGCTTCAAGAAGTGGATTCGTTGGAGCCGTTCCATTCGGCAGAATTCATCAAGCGTCAAAACCGAGACGTCTTCCGATTGATCCAATGTTATTCCGAAATGCTTCAGGTTACGGTTATGCAAAGACGCTAATCCTGAGTACTGCGAACATGAGTACAGTGGAAGCGTACCGTTACGGTCTCCAAGGGCAAACCTGTGAAGCTTGGCCTTACGGCCTATCTCTCGGCACAAGATTTCGAAAGTGCTCAGCAACGGCTCGAATGAGTAGACTATTGCGTCGCTCGTAAAGACTTCCAACAATAACCGCGTGTAACCACCCTCGTTAGCACCCACATCGAATAATGTGTAGGGCCTGCTAGATTTTGTGAGCAGAGCCGTCTTTACATGTTGGAGCGCCTCGCGCTCCCCACTGGTTTGAAAATCCGTCCCGCCTCCGTAATTCATCCCGGTGAGAGCAATTCGGTGCAGTGACTCGAACACCGCTTGATACCTCAGTCGTCCCGCTGTGGGTCGAAGTAAACGATTAACCAGCCCCTGGAGCAAGGCGCCTCCGCTCTGCCGAGTTGCAGCTTTGTTTTAATCGCCTCTTACGGTACGATTATTTTCCAGTATGCGTACATTGTACCCCCCGAGACCACTCGCGCTGGAACCGACTCCATGGTCATTGTCCGCCTGAACGGGGGGCTCGCGAATCAGATGTTCGAGTACGCAATGGCGCGTACCGTTGCACGTCGCAGGCGTACGTCCGTAAGACTCGATTTCCAATACCTCGAGGCGGATCGCAAGCGTTGTTACAGCCTAGGTGCCTGGAACGTGAACGCGACGCCAGCTTCAAATCTTGATTACTTTCGGCTCCGGCTTGCGGGGAAGTGGCGTCGCATTCTGAAGCGTTCGGGCCCGTACTATGCCGAGCCCTACGTCTACGAGCAGTCATTTTCCTTCGATCCTGATGCTCTCAAGGCACCACGCCATTGCTTGCTGATCGGGTACTGGCAATCCGAGAAATACTTCAAGGAGATCGAGCCGATCATTCGCCAGGAATTTACGTTGCGCATGGAGCCGAGCGCCAAGACCCAGCACACTGCCCGTGCGATTCGAGCCAGCTCCAGTGTTTTCCTACATGTTCGACTTGGTGACTACGTCGCTGAACCAGAAACGAACAAGGTTCACGGCGTCTGCTCCATGCAATATTACCAAAACGCGGCTGCGCACATCGCCCGAGCAGTGTACCACCCTCACTTCTTCGTTTTTTCCGACGAACCACTGTGGGTGCGAGAGAACCTAAAACTTCCGTTTAAAATGACGGTTGTGGACCACAACCCACCCGGGGATTCCCATGCGCCCGGTTGTGAACACGAGGATATGTGGCTAATGACGCTGTGTCGGCACGCGATCCTGGCAAACAGTTCGTTCAGTTGGTGGGGGGCATGGCTGAACCCGGAGCGCAACCGGATTGTGATCAGGCCGAAACGATGGGCGCAGGATACGCGGTTCGAGCCTCAAGACTTAATTCCAGATTCTTGGATTACAATGTAGCAACGTTGCTTAAAACGCTCGAGCGGCCGCGAGCCGCATTTCGATAGGCTGATCGCGGAATTACAAGAAAGAAAATCCTCGGATGGTCGCCTCGGCGCAGGTATTGATGTGGTCAGCTTAGAAAGGCAATCACAGAGGTGGGGAAACGGGTGCTAATCACGGGAATAACGGGGCAGGACGGATCCTACTTGACGGAATTCCTTCTGCAAAAAAATTATGACGTCTATGGCATTATCCGCAGATCGAGCACCTTCAACACCGCCCGTATCGATCACATTTATGAGGATCCGCACAAGATTGGTGTCAAGCTCCACTTGCTTTACGGAGATCTGAACGACGCGAGTTCCATCAACAAGATTCTCCGCACCGTTCGTCCCGACGAAATCTACAACCTTGGAGCACAAAGCCAGGTACGCACTAGCTTCGAGATTCCGGAGTACACGGCTGAGGTCGGCGGTCTGGGGACGCTGCGGTTGCTGGAGGCGGTGCGCGAGTCGGGTATAACACCCAGATTCTACCAGGCCAGTTCAAGCGAACTGTTCGGTAAGGCTCGGGAAATCCCCCAGAGGGAGACTACCCCGTTTTATCCGCGGAGCCCGTACGCGGTCGCAAAGCTGTTCGCTTACTGGACGACCGTCAACTACCGTGAAAGCTACGGAATTTTTGCGTGCAATGGCATCCTGTTCAACCACGAGTCGCCGCGTCGAGGAGAGACCTTTGTCTCCCGCAAGATAACTCGAGCCGCCGCGCGTATAAAACTTGGTCTGCAGGACAAGCTGTTTCTGGGCAACCTTGACGCCAAGCGCGATTGGGGCTATGCCAAAGAGTATGTGGAAGCAATGTGGCTCATGCTGCAACAGGACAAGCCTGATGACTACGTCATCGCGACTGGCGAAGCCCACTCCGTCCGTGAGTTCCTAGATGAGGCATTCAGCTATCTCGGTTTGGGGTGGCAGGCGCACGTAGAAATCGATCCGAAATACTTCCGCCCTGCGGAGGTGGATATTTTGCAGGGTGACGGATCAAAAGCCCGGCGTCTGCTCAAGTGGACACCACAGGTTAACTTCCGGAACCTGGTGCGTCTAATGGTCGATGCGGACTTGGCATCTCTCCAAACAACGCAGCCCCAAGCCGTGGCGGGTGCCGGGAGTTGAAGAGCTGAGGAATGCTGTCGCGAGGTTACTAGCTATGAACAAGTACTGGGTGGACAAACGAGTTTGTGTTACAGGGGGTGCGGGCTTTCTTGGTTCCTATGTTGTCCAAAAGTTGCGGGCAAGAGGATGTCGTGACGTTTTCGTCCCGCGCTCTCGCGACTATGACCTGCGCCGGCGCAGCGCAGTTTCACACATGTACGATGATGCGCGCCCGGATATCATCATCCATCTCGCCGCCGTGGTCGGTGGAATCGGCGCTAACCGCGCAAATCCAGGTCGATTTCTTTACGACAATTCTATTATGGGGCTTGAGTTGATGGACGAGGCACGGGAGCGCCGCCTCGCGAAGTTCGTCCAGATCGGCACGATCTGCTCATATCCGAAATTTGCACCAGTGCCGTTTCGCGAAACCGACCTGTGGAACGGGTACCCTGAGGAGACAAATGCTCCTTACGGCATTGCAAAGAAAGTCTTGCTGGTCCAGGCCCAGGCATATCGCCAGCAGTACGGCCTGAATATTATTTACCTGCTTCCCGTGAATCTGTATGGGCCGGGCGATAACTTCGATCCTGAGAGTTCCCATGTTGTCCCAGCTTTGATTCGCAAGTGCCTCGAGGCGAAATGCAGTAGCAGTAAGAGTAGTGGCCGTCGGCGAATTACGGTCTGGGGCAGCGGCGACCCGACTCGGGAATTTCTGCACGCGGACGATTGCGCCGAAGGGATTTTGCTCGCCACGGAGCGTTACGACAAACCAGAACCGGTAAACCTCGGAACGGGCATGGAGATTTCCATCAAAGACCTCGTATCTCTCATAATGCGCGTGACCGGCTTTGACGGCGACGTGGAATGGGACTGTACGAAGCCCGATGGACAGAGGCGCCGCCGTTTGGATACGGCACGCGCCGAGGCGGAGTTTGGCTTTCGCGCGAGGATTGGGCTGGAAGAGGGAATCAGGCAGACGGTTGAATCGTACACCAGCATGCTAGCGACACCTATCGCGACTTCAAAGTGACCGATCAGGCCGGCGGGCTTCGGCACCAGAGGCGGGTATCAGTTATGGAACCGCGCGTCTCGGTGATCATGGCTGTTTACAACGGCGAGCGCTACCTTCGCGAAGCCGTGGACAGCATTCTTGTCCAGTCCCTCTCCGACCTTGAACTTATCGTTGTGAATGATGGATCCAGCGACAAAACGCCGGAAATTCTCGCGAGCTACACGGATCCGCGCGTTCGCGTCTTGCACAACGAGCGAAACGTGGGCCAAGCTGCTGCGCGCAACACGGCCATTAGTTTGGCCCGTGCGCCATACATTGCGATCCAGGATGCGGACGATGTCGCGCTTCCATATCGGCTGCACGGGCAGTTTTGCTTCCTGGAGACGAACGCCAGCATTTCGTTAGTCGGTTCACATGCAGTCACGATTGACGAGCACGGACGAGAACAAGGCACCCTGACGTCCCCTCCGGCCGAAGACAAGGATATTAAGTGGGAGCTTTTGTTCAGGAACCCATTCATCCACAGCTCTGTCATGATGCGCCGCTCTATTCTTGATGGGATGCGCCTTTACACCGATGACCCTGCCCTATGCCGTGTCGTCGAAGATTATGAATTGATATCTCGCATCAACCGGGTAGCTCGCTCCGCGAACATACCGGAACCACTCCAGAAATACAGACTGAATCCGAGAGGAGTATCAGCGCGCACTCATTCGGAGCAGCAACGACAGGTGGAGGAGATCTCGAAACGAAACATCTGTTGGCTGCTGGGTTGGACCGAAATGGACCCATGTGCGTGGGGCGCGCTAAAGCAGTTTTCATTGAACTGGGCACCATTGACGGCCGATCAGGTAAGTCGCGCTTTGGCACTCAACGAAACGATCCATGAAACGTTTGCGTCGAGGTACCTAACTCGCGATTTAGCCGGTCATCACCGCCGGCGGTACTACCTGCCATGGGCAAGACGTGCCCTTGCGCAGGTTCGACGGAATCCTCACCTCGACTACCGCTGCCGCGGCGTCATGCTTGGCGCTGCCGCGAAATTTCTCTTTAATACATGGCGCCCCGGCCTGCTCTCGTTTTCTGACGACAGCACATCGTCAGTTCGAGAGCAGCAGGGACAAGTCTGAACTGATGTTTCCCCGGACAAATGAATTTTCATCACGGCGTGTCTGGAGCGTGTTATTGGCAGAGCCGAGATTGAATCTCCGCCCATTGCCCGCAGAGCGCGGTGCGGAACGGCGTTACTCGGTAGTGATGCATTTTGAATGCATCACTACCCGTTACTCAGCTGGCTTTTCCTAGGTTCGCCGGCCTATCTTCACGGCGATACACAATGATGCAGCGAGTCGTTTTTATCTGTCGGTTTGCGATATTGGGGTTTTTCCCGAAAATTTACATCGAGCCAACGCCTGCGCCATTAGGCTCCGGTGTTTTCTTGGTAAGCTGGTGGTGATGACCGAATCGTGTAAAGTCTCTGTGGTGATCCCTTGTTTTAACCACGGCGAGTTTCTGCCGGAGGCGGTCGCAAGCGTCACTGCCAGTAAACGGGACGATGTTGAATTAATTGTTGTGGATGACGGTTCCACTGATGAGCGGACGTGCGCGGAAATGGACACATTGGTCGCGAGGGGGATTCGCGTCATTCGGCAAGAAAACAAAAAGCTCGCCGCAGCGCGAAACGCGGCTATATTCGCTTCAAAAGGGGAATACATTCTTCCGCTGGACGCGGACGACCGTTTGCGTCTTGGCTGGATCGACCATGGAATTCGAATCTTGACTGTGAATCCGCAAGTGGGCGTCGTTTACGGGGATGCCGAATACTTTGGCGCCCGCATAGGCCGGTGGCATATCGGGCCGTTTGATCGAGACCGGTTGCTGCGATGGAACTACATTCCTGTTAGCGCTATTTATCGGCGCGCGATTTGGGAGCAGAACAGCGGATACGATGGCACCATGCCCGTTCAAGGATTGGAAGACTGGGATTTCTGGTTGGGCGCTTTGGAGCATGGCTGGCAGTTTGCCTATGTGCCAGAGGTCCTGTTTGATTATCGAATAGCCAAAGAATCAATGATTACTCGCTCGCAAGGATTCGAAAAGCAAGTCGAGGAATTCATTGCGGTAAAGCATGGCCCCCTATTTCGACAGGCTTGGCTGCAACTAGCTCGCCAGCGGGAATCTGTGAGATGGACTTGCCGCAACTTTAACAGATTGCTCAAATCCCGGTTCAAGCAGAAATTAGAAAAAAGTAGGACTACCTGAGTGTTCCGAGAGAGGCTGTCCGGTGGCACTCTCGGCGCGATCACGTTATGTTCTTGTTGGGTAGACATGTTACCGAGCGATTCCTGTCGCTGACGGTGCGGATCCGTTAATCAGCCCTATTTTATTCTATGGGCGGGAGACTCACGCTGTCTTCTTAATTTTCACGAATTTTATGCCGAGGGTGAGCATCGTCGTGCCGAACTACAATCACGCGCGTTTTCTGCGGCGGCGCGTCGAGAGTGTCTTGCTACAAACTTTTCAAGACTTCGAAGTGATCTTGCTCGATGACTGTTCCACCGACGATAGCCGATCGATTCTCTTGAGGTATGCTGATGACCCGAGGGTAAGAATCGAGTTCAACGAAGTGAATTCCGGCAGCCCGTTCAAGCAATGGAATAAGGGCGTGGAGCTGGCGCTTGGCGAGTATGTCTGGATCGCGGAATCGGATGATTATGCGGACGAACGGCTCTTGGAGAAGCTTGTGGCGCGGCTTGATGCCGAGCCGGCAGCCGCTCTCGCCTATTGCAGGTCGTGGGGTGTTTCGCTTGAGGGTCGGCGGGACGGATTCGTAAATTCTTTTGAATCTGGTGAGGAACAATATCGATGGGCGGCAGATTATTGTGCCGACGGCCTCGCGGAATGCCGCGATTACCTGGTACGTTGCAATACTATTCCGAATGCTAGTGCGGTTGTTTTCCGGAGAGCTGTGTACCAGCAAGTTGGCGGTGCGGACGAAACCCTACGTCTGTGCGGAGATTGGAAGCTCTGGGCAGCGATGGCTCTTACCGGAAAGGTCGTGTATTGTGCCGAACCTCTCAATTACTATCGGTTCCATGACGAAAGTGTACGCACGGTAAGTAAACAGAGCGGAATAGATTTCGCAGAGAAGTTTCGAGTTCGCTGGTGGATCTTCGAAAGGGCGACACGGCTCGAATCCCTCCCCAGCGATTCCCAAGCGAAGCGTGCCCTCGCAAACAGCATTATGGCTCTAGCATTCGAGAGCTATCCCAGTTCCCCGGATATCACTCGTTTAGCTCTGCAACGTGTGCAAGAACTTGGGGGAACAGATTTTATCCCACGCTTCGGCACGTGGAGAGGCGAGTTGCTCAAACGGACGATCGGGTGGAAGGCGACGAAACGCGCAAACGTCCTTTATCATCGCTACTGTGGTCGCGCCCGAAAGGCAATTGGCCGATGGCGTACAAGTTGTTGAATCGTGGTTGAGGATCTGAATGCGAATCGCCCATGACACGGTGAATTTGAGGTACTGGTTCCTCTGTTCCAACATATGCAGTTGGTGCTCGCTTCCGCACGCAAGCCCTCTCGCCAGTTCGTGATGAACGTTCCCATGAGCGCTCCAACCGTCTCCGTGATAATTCCGTGCTTTAACCACGGTGAGTTTCTGCCGGAGGCGGTCGCAAGCATTGCTGCGATTGAACGCCATGATGTTGAATTAATTGTTGTGGACGATGGTTCGACCGATGAACGAACGTGCCAAGAAATAGACACACTAATCGCACAATCAATAAAGGTCGTACGGCAAGAAAATCAAGGTGTGGCCGCGGCTCGGAACGCAGGTGTCCTGGTTGCAAACGGAGAATATATTCTTCCACTCGATGCAGACAATCGTCTGCGCCGTGGCTATATCGAGCATGGAATCCGAATTTTGGACGCCAATCCACAAGTTGGCGTAGTGTACGGCGATGCGGCATACATAGGAGAGCGTAAAGGCCGTTGGCACCTTGGTTCTTTTGACCGGGATCGATTGCTATTGTGTAATCAGATTGATGCCTGCGCCATGTATCGGCGTTCGGTTTGGGAGCAGAACAATGGGTACGACGTTACGATGCCAGTTCAAGGATTTGAAGACTGGGATTTTTGGTTGTGCGCTTTGGAAAATGGCTGGCGATTCGCGTACGTCCCAGAGGTCTTGTTTGACTATCGGATTGCCAAAGAATCGATGTTAACTCGTGGGCAAAGAGACGGAAGACAGGTCGAGAAATTTATAGCCCTCAAGCATGCTCTCCTATATCGCGACGCATACTGTCAACTAGCCAATCAACAGAAATCTTTGAGATGGACTCTTCGCAATCTTGGTGGATTACTCAAATCACGGTTGAAAGCCAAAGGATGACGAGACGGACTACCCCGGATCCTCGTAGCCGGATGGCTCGGGCTATGGGTTTCAACGGCGGGGATCATGGCGAGCCGGGGAGAGGGGCGGCGGGCGGAAAGCGATGCGGAGGCGCAGAGGGGCATTCTTACGTACCTGGACATGTCCAAATGCTGTTCGTTTTGCCCGAGCATTCCAGGAGAGTTCCTGTGGTTTTGCGCCGGGAGTGGTTGAATTTTTCAATTTCAGAGTTACCCCCACTGTACCCACCTCAAATCGAAGTTTTCCGCACCTCGGACGATCCTCGAGCTTGCTGAAACCCGCTCGTGAAGTCGTTAAAATCACAAGACGGAGACATTGTTCAGGATGACCACGGAATCGGCATCGTTTACATGTGAGTCTGAACACCGACAGCGTGGCGTGAGCGCGCCGCGTGTGTCCGTTGTCATAGGAGCCTACAATGGAGAAAGATTTCTCCGCCCTGCCATCGAGAGCATCCTCAATCAGACGTTTCGCGATTTTGAGCTAATCGTTATTGACGACTGCTCGACAGACGGTTCCCTGCAGATTCTGAGAGAGTTTAAAGATGACAGGTTGAGAGTTGTCAGCAATGAAGAAAATCGCGGCATCGCAGACACCCTCAACAAAGGTATTGCAGTTGCTCGCGGCGAATACGTTGCGCTTCAGGATCATGATGACATATCGCTGCCCACCAGGCTCGAGTGTCAAGTTGGGTTTCTCGATAGGCACCCTCAAGTTGGGATGGTAGGTTCGAATTGCAACATCATCGACGAAGCCGGCAACATTTCGCCGGGTTGGCCTGTGAAATATGACGATGCAGAACTCAAGTGGGCTGTTCTATGGCGTTGTCCGTTTTTTCACACTTCTGTCATGATTAGGCATCGTGATATCAAGGAGATCGGCGGATACTCATCCGACCCAAAGTATCGGTTTTCCGAGGATTACGATCTGATGTCCAGGATAGCTCTTCGGCACGCAGTAGCGAACCTACCGCAGCCACTCGGATGCTGGAGGGTGCATAAAACGTCTGCTTCCCACCAGAATGTGAGCCAGCAGGCGTCTGCGATGAGGTCGATTTCCCAGAGGAACATCCGCAATCTGTTGGGCTGGGATCGTATAGACCTCATCTACTGGGAAGGCGTGGAGAGATTTCTGTACCATCCGGTAGGGCAACAACTCGATCTCACGAGCGCAGAGGTGAACCGAACGTTGGATTTTCTGACAACCGTCCATGAGACATTCTGCAGCAAGTACGGTCTCGGCGATCGCGAAGCTGCAGCGCATCGGCGGAAGGTGCTCTGGCCGTGGGGTAAGCATGCTCTGGCCTTGTCATACAGGCGTAATGGTCGCCGGGACGCGGCATGCCGGTTTTCATTATTCGCAGGAGGAGCGAAGCTCGTGGTGAGATCGCTCCGCCCAGCATGGTAGCGCGAGTCGGCGCTTTCGAAGTTCTCTAGCCTTCCCGCGGTTTGTCGATCGGGGCTCCACTACCAACCTTCGACATAAAGAGACTCGACGGCTCGTTCTGGGGAATCGACCCACAATTGGGGATCACGTCCCTGCATGAAGGAGACTCTTGTTGCAGAAGAAAATCCAGCACTCAGAATCATTTCTTGCAGAGAAGAAAAATCGTAGGCATATAGATGGCCGTGATCGCGGAAGATCCGATTGAGGGGTTCAATAGGAAGGCACTTTCCTTCCACGTAGGGGAATTTGACAGCCTCTCCATCCCGCGCCTTTACGTAGAGGTTGATGTAGAGCTCTGCGTCCGGAACCACGATGCGAAGGATTCCGGAGGGTTTCAGAAGCCTCCGAAAATCTCGCACGATGGTGGTCGCCACCGACTTCTCCAAATGCTCAAGGCAATGCTCGCTGTATATGCCCTGCAGACTGTGATCAGGAAGCGGGATTCCCTCAGTTATATCCCAGCATAGGTCAATTCCGGGAACCCATAAGTAATCGAGGTTGACGAAACCATGAAGGAGCTTCGGTCCGCAGCCCACATTGAGGTATTGCTGCTTTTTGATCTTGCGAAGCTGAAATCTTCTTCCGCGGAGGAGGTGTCCGTAAAGGGTGCGAACCTTGGAATAGTCGGAAAGGGGCCGGCGGAGGCTGATCTTCGTATGCGAGAAATCCATTTTGCATTCGGCAATACAGGTACTTTGGTTGTTTCCTTTGTGTGGCGAACTGATCTGACTCCGCGAACCTGTACTCCAGTGCGGTCGTCCGCCCCTAAGTACTAGATACTAGCAAAAACGGAACTCGTTAATGTGAGCTCGCTCGTCGCTGGTGAAACGCTGCGTTGAGGCGCTTGGCAGCTTTCCAGCCGACCAAGTGGCGGAGCAGTTCGCCTTTCCAGGTTCCGAATCGGGGACGGTACTCGGTATCCCCCATCTCGCGAGCCTTTCTGAGTGCTTCGTCGGTAAGCTTGGGAAACGAGGGGTAGGCTCCGAATGCCAGATCCAGATAGCGGTTCGCCAGAGCGCGGTAGGCTCGAGGGTCGGTAGTGCGCGCCAGCAGATGGTCGGCTTTGGAATTCAGGGAATGAAGTCGTCCCTGCAGAAGCACCTCACTGTAGGTTGAGCTGAAGCTCCCGCCTCGCACAAATTTGCGATAATAGTACCGGCCTGCTTTTGAGGCGCGGATACCATGGCTCGCCAGTACAACCCGAGCGAAGTACTCGCCGTCGTCATCGGGAGACCGAACGCTTACATCCCAAGGGCCGGCGCGCTCCGCGACTGACCGCGGCGTCAGCCAAGCTCCGCAGGGAACCGTTCCAAATGGCCCGTCGGGACCAAGAAATTCGATTAGCCACTTGACCGGGTCATCCGTGTCCACGGCCCCAGAACGTTCTTCCAGACCTGAGTCGGGGTCCTTGCCATCAAAGAAATAGACTGAGGAGGATACAGACAAATGATCCGGATTTTCACGCAACAGAGTCAATTGTTCCTGGATCTTATCTGCACTGAGAAAATCGTCGGCATCGAGGTATTGGAGGAAGTCACCCTGCGCTTCCCGCAACGCCGTGTTTCGGGCTGCCGCGGCGCCTCGGTGGTCCTGTCGCATAACCTTGACTCTTCCGCTCTCATATCGCTTCGCGACCGCAAGAGTTTGATCCGTTGAGCCGTCCTCAACCACGATAACTTCGATCTTTGGCCATGACTGATCCAGACCCGACTGGATTGCCGAGCCAATCCAACGCTCCGCATTGCAGGCCGGGATGAGAATTGAGACCGTACAACTCATTGATATGGGGCTTTTCTTCAGTTCCGCCCATTCTGAGGTCGCGTACTTGACGAACGAGCAGTTCACCATGAAAATAGCACAAACGAATAACGGACGCTTGCATCCGACCACAACCGTCATCACGGGAGCCTGGCCACTGCGGGGGCGACTCGTTGTTAATTCGACGCATGTTCCGCGACCCTCGAGGCTTAAATGACAATGCGATCACTAATCACGGGTGGGTCTGGTTTTGTGGGTTCTCATCTCGCCGAAGAACTGCTGCGACGTGGAGAAGAGGTTTACGTTCTCGACGATCTTTCAACAGGCCGCATTGACAACATCGAGCATCTCAAACCGAACTCCCGCTTTCATTACATTATTGACTCGGTGCAAAACGAGCCGGTGTTGGCGGAAGTGGTGGACCGCTGTGATGTTGTGTACCATCTGGCCGCCGCAGTCGGAGTGAAGCTTATAGTAGAAAGTCCCGTGAATACGATTGAGACGAACGTTCACGGTACCGAGGTTGTGCTCAAGACCGCCAACAAGAAAAAGAAGAAGGTATTGATCACATCGACGTCCGAAGTATACGGAAAGTCAACCGCGGTCCCTTTTCGCGAGGATCAAGACTTAGTGCTCGGTCCCACTACCAAAGGCCGCTGGAGTTATGCGTGCTCCAAAGCGATTGATGAGTTTCTGGCACTTGCTTACTGGCACGAAAAGCGCCTGCCGGTGGTCATCGTCCGCCTGTTCAACACTGTTGGCCCCCGGCAGACCGGTCGCTACGGCATGGTGATCCCCAATTTCGTTCAACAGGCCATCAGCGGTCAACCCATCACAGTTTATGGCGACGGCAAACAGTCTCGCGCATTCGGCTACGTGGGAGACGTTGTAAATGCGCTTGCGAATCTGGCAAACCACCCGGGCGCGGTGGGCGAAGTATTTAATATCGGGAACACGCAAGAGATTACTATCAACGAACTGGCGGCTTTGGTGAAGAAGATGACAGGCAGCAAATCGGCGATCGTTCACATACCCTATGAGCGTGCCTATGAAAAAGGCTTTGAAGACATGCCTCGGCGCGTGCCCGACATTAGCAAAATCCAGCGGTTGATAGGTTATCAACCATCATTGGATCTTGAAGGGATCTTGGAGCGAGTCATTGTCTCGATCCAGAACAGCGAACGGCCGGATCTCATTCCTACCTACGAAGCCGCTTCGTAGATCTTGGTGTTTTTCCACGGTCTGCACAACGTGATATGTACGAGCCCGCAGTAGGATTTTCTGCCACCAGCACAACCTCCAAAGAGGGAGAACGCTGCGCTCTTCCCTTGCGCATCGCTATCACCGTGGATCCGGAGATTCCCGTGCCTCCGGTGCTGTACGGTGGAATTGAGCGCATCGTGGACATGCTGGTGCGTGGTCTGGTGCAGCGTGGCCATGACGTGACGCTGTTCGCAAATCCGGACTCTCGCGTCCCGTGCCCGCTGGTGCCTTATCGACGATTGCGAAGTCAAAGCAAGATCGACACCCTTGCCAACATGTGGCACGTTTCGCGGACTATCCATCGCGGTCATTTCGACCTGGTGCATAGCTTTGCGCGCCTGGCTTACTTAACGCCTCTGCTTCCCCGGCGCATCCCCAAGATCATGAGCTACCAGCGCGGAATCTCGCACCGCAGCGTGCGCCTAGGGGACTTGCTGTCGCGCGGGACGTTGAGTTTTACGGGTTGCAGCGCGCACTTGATAAGCCGCTGGCAGGCCAACCCTCGTTTTCACGTCGTTTATAACGGCGTGCCGCTCGAGCGCTACGATACGACCGAGCGGGTTAGCGGAGATGCGCCGCTTACCTATCTGGGACGCGTCGAGGAGATCAAAGGGGTGCACTTAGCCATCGACGTAGCCAGGAAGAGTGGTCGTCGCCTGGTAATCGCCGGCAACGTGCCGGAGGCCTCTCATCATCAACGATACTTCTCAGAACGGATTCTGCCTCATGTTGATGGCTATACCGTTACATATATCGGTGCAGTGGATGATTCTACCAAGAACGAATTGCTGGGACGCTCGGCTGCTCTTCTCCTGCCTTTGCTCTGGGAAGAGCCGTTTGGCATTGTGATGGCGGAAGCTCTGGCCTGCGGGACTCCCGTAATCGGTTTGAGGCGTGGGTCTCTGCCAGAAATCGTAGAACAGGGCGTCAACGGATTCGTCTGCGACTCAGTCGATCAAATGGTATCGGCAGTGGGCCGCCTCGCGGAAATCGATCGCCGCGATTGCCGCCGCATTGCCGAACACAAGTTCAGCAGCCGCGCTATTGTCAACTGCTATGAGCGGTTGTACCGCGCACTGGTGCAACGGGCGAGGAATTGAGGTAGGAAACGGAGTACGTCACACTGGAATTAGCCAATGAGGTAAGTTAATTTTCCGGGATTCCATCATGACGAGCCATTATTTTATGAGGCGACTGGGTACATGGGAGAGCATGGGTTGCAAGTTTTACGACTTCTGGAGCCTTGTTCGCTGGCCCTCTGACGGTGCGTCGTCGCGGGCCGACCTGATCTTCGTGCTAAGTTTTTCACCTCTGATTTTTTCCGCTAGGTGGTCCTGAATCGGCATGTCAAGAATCTGCTTGATGACCCCTGGCCAACCCTCGATCAACCCCCGCTTGGTTAAGGAAGCCGATGCGCTTGTGGAGGCCGGACATCAGGTCCATGTTCTTTGCTCTCACACCGTTTCTTGGGCAGATGAAGCCGACAAGGGACTCCTGAGCACTCGCAGATGGACCTGTTCGTATGTAGGGGGAGAGCCGAGATCGTTGCTTCATTTCTGGACTCGTCTACGACACGGCGCAGTTCGGCGGTGTTTGGCCGCTTGGAAGGCAGGTGACGGTCTGGGTGATCGAGCGCTTTGCCGAGTAACACCGGAGTTGCTGGCTGAGGCATCACGATGTGAGGCTGATCTTTATATTGCCCACTATACCGGTGCATTGGCTGCAGCCGTGCCAGCCGCAAAGAAGAACAGGTGTCTCGTTGCTTTCGACGCAGAGGACTTTGAGAGCGGTTACTACCATGACGATAGCGGTCCGGGAGCGATCGACGTTCTTATCGAAAATATGGAACGTGAGTATCTCCCCGCATGCTGTTATGTCTCGGCGGCATCACCAGGAATCGCGGCAGCGTACAGCACCAAGTACAACATTCCCATGCCGACCAGTATTTTGAATGTATTTTCTCTCTCGGACCGCCCGCAACAGTTTCGTGCGACGGATTCGAAAGGTCCAATGCGACTTTACTGGTTTTCCCAAACAGTCGGGTTGGGACGCGGCCTAGAAGACGTGATTCGAGCAATGGCGAATTTGAGAGACTGCGAGATTGAACTGCATCTGAGAGGATTGGCACGTCCTGACCACTGGAGACTTTTGCGCGACTTGGCGTCTTCGAATGGGCTCCATCCTCGTGCTATTGTGTTGCATGCTCCAGCGGCCCCCAGCGAAATGATCCGCGCGGCCGCTGAATTCGACGTGGGGCTGGCAGTGGAACAGCCGGTCAGCCTGAATCGAGACCTTTGTTTGACCAATAAGATCTTTTCATACCTTTTGGCCGGTAACGCAATAGCCGCAACTTCAACAACTGGGCAACGGCCAATTATTGAGGCGATCGGAAGAGCTGGTTTTCTCTATGAGCCCGGGGACGTCGACGCCCTAGCAAACGGCTTACGCAGTTGGAGTTCCGATCGACAACAACTCAGGCAAGCACGCTGGGAGGCATGGTCCTGGGGGACTCGCCAATATAACTGGGACGCTGAAAAGAAAAAACTCCTGGACGTCGTGAGCGACGTTTTGAACAAAGCGAGCGGGCGCTGAAAGTGTCCGTCGATGAGGTTCAAAGGAGAACAGTACTCATTGTCGCCTCCGACTTCACGCCCAGTAGCTATCCCCCGGCGTTACGGGCCCGTTTTTTTGCCCAGCACCTTCCCGAATTCGGTTGGAACCCCATTGTCCTGACCACCGATCCGCGTTGCTATGAATGGACAGTCGATCCAGAGAATGAAAATCTACTGGATCCCGCGCTGGAGGTAGTCCGGACTGGCGCTTTGTCTCTAACGTGGACCCGAAAGTTAGGTTTCGGGGATCTGGGTCTGCGCACTCTCTGGCATCACTGGAGAGCGCTGAGCCGAATCTGCCGCCAGCGTCGAGTAGATCTGATCTTCATTTCTGTTCCCCCCAACAGTCCTATTGTTCTTGGGCGGCTGGCGCACGCGCGCTTCGGGATTCCATATATCCTCGACTACAATGACCCAATTCGTACCGAGTACTACTGGAAGTTGCCCAGGGCACAACGTCCTCCCAAGTGGGCGCTCGTCTATGCGATGTATCGGTTTCTCGAGCCCTTCGCGCTGAAACGCGTGGACCAGCTGGTTGGCGTTGATAATTCGTACATGGCAGGTCTATTCGACAATTACAAGTGGCTGAACGGCGTTCAGGCTACACCCGTTGCATTTGGAGTCGAACCGAGCGACTTCGAGTACGTGCGTCAGCACCCGCGCCCGAACCCGGTTTTCGACCGGAAAGACGGGTTGTTCCACATCAGTTCTGTCGGCCGAGGCGGACCAGATATGATAGCGGCGCTGCGTGCATTGTTTACAGCAATCCGGGTTGGGCGGCAGAGCGCGCCCGAGCTGTACAGACGAGTGCGGATACACTTTGTGGGAACAACCTACGCGCCCAAAGCCGAAGGCTTATACCAGGTCCTGCCCGTCGCACGGGAGTGCGGAGTCGATGATATCGTGGAAGAACACCCAGGGAGAGTGCAACATCTCGATGCGATCCAACTCCTCCTGGATTCGGATGCGCTAGTCGTTGTGGGTTCCGAGGCGCCTCACTATACGGCTTCCAAGATCTTCCCTTATATACTGGCAGCGAAGCCCATGCTCGCCATATTTCATGAGGAGAGCAGTGCAGTGAGGCTGCTCCAGGAAACCGGTGCCGGTAATGCGGTGACGTTCGGTCCGGGTCGCCCTCCGCTTAGTGTTGTTGGGGAGATTGGTACGGCACTCCAGGAATTGTTGAGACTGCCAACGGGCTGGCGTCCAGCAACGAATTGGGAGAAATTCGAACCTTACTCCGCCAGGGCCGTAACGGCTCGGCTTGCGAAGGTTTTCGATCGTACGGTCCAATCAACGACGACGCAGGGATAAGTCGACCACTATGGCTAGAGTGCCTGCCCTAGTGACTGGATTGGCTGGAGCTGAATGTCGAATAACGTAAACACCCAAGTGTTGGCTGTACCCGCGGCTCCTCCGGCTTTGTCACTGCCAGCGGGGGTGACGCGGGTTTTCATTCCACTGATTACGCCGTTCCTGTACGGCATGGAACGTGCCGTCATCGAGCTTTTTGACGCACTGAGGCCGGAAGTGGAGCCTTATTTTTTGCAGAGTAACCGTATATCGGAGCGGCAACCTCCCATCATTCGTGAAATGACCCGGCGAAGATTTTCTATTCAACTCCTGCCGGACACGACGGACTGGGAGCGTCCCGCGAAGCCTCGATCATTTTTACATTTGTGCCGCATGGTCGCGGCCGCGTTCCGATCCAATATTGCGATCTTCAAGGGTGCGTGTGACAAGGATGTGTTGTACGTTCCTAGCATTAGCGCCGGCTCCAGTTCTCTGCTTGCAGCCATTTACTACCGCGTTACCGGGCGTCGGGTCATCCACCACTTTCACGATCTGGGTACAAACAACCGGCTGTTTGCATTGTGGATCCCCCTCGTAACCGATTTCGTTCACAACACTGAATTCGGATATCAGGATGTCGTTAGGAAACTCCCAGCAATAAAGCGTAAGCGCAACTTCACAGTGCCGTATATTTTGGAAGTGGATGAGCGGCTTCCGGATGACCCTGAAGTCTGCGGTTCGTTCGCGGGGAGACGAAATCTATTTTTTGTGGGGCAGATCTCGGGTCACAAAGGTGTCGATATCCTATTGAAAGCATTCAATCTCATTGCTCTGAAGTATCCGGATGTTTTGCTTCACCTGGTTGGGGGGTGCGGGGACGATTTCCGGCGCGAACTTGATCGCGAGATTGCAACGGCAGGCCTTGAGGATCGCGTCAAGTTCTGGGGCTTCCGCGAAGACGCTACAAGGCTTATGCGGTTCGCGCATGTTTACGTTCACACCAGCCCACCCAGCAAGTTTCATGAGTCTTTCGGTCGCAGCGTGGTCGAGGCGATGGCTCACGGGGTGCCAACGGTGTGTTTTCGCAGCGGAGCGCTTCAGGAGATTGTTTTGCACGAGAAGACCGGACTCATTTGTGAAGAAGGTGCATTCTCGCTCGCGTCGGCGCTCACTCTTTTCCTTGAGCGACGCGAGTTTCGAGATGCGTGCGGGAAGGGAGCTCGACAACGCTATGAGCAAGAGTACTCCTTGTCGGTTGTTCGGCCCCGATGGGCTCAACTGCTACGAACAACAGGGGGAGACTGGCCAAATTTAGGATCATCAAGTCATTTGCATGAGAATGCCCTATAACCTCGCGATCGTCAGTACACATCCGATCCAGTATCATGCTCCTTGGTTCCGAGGGCTCGCTGCGCATCCTGATTTGAAGATGCATGTTTACTATTGCCATAAGGCCACACCCGAGGAACAAGGTAGAGCGGGATTTGGAGTTGCTTTTGACTGGGACGTGCCGCTGCTAAGGGGGTATCCGCATACCTTCTTGCGGAATGTTGCGAATCCAGTGGGCTCCAGTAGGTTTGCAAGATTCGATAATCCTGAGATCAAGAACATTATTCGCCAGGGGCAGTTTGACGCTGTACTGATTAACGGTTGGCATTACAAGAGCGCGTGGCAGGCGATCTGGACCTGCTGGCAGTCAAAAGTGAAAGTGATGGTTCGAAGCGATTCGCACTTACACACACCGCGCAGCCTTCCCATGAGGCTGGCTAAGTCTTTCGCGTATCCATGCTTCATTCCACGTTTTGACGCGTGTCTTGCGGTTGGCCAATGGTCGCGTGAGTATTTCTTGCACTATGGCGCATCTCCGGAGCGAATTTTTCTAGTACAGCACGCGGTGGACATTAACGCCATGGAAGGAGACGTGGATCATCTGCGCTCGACCCGCGCCGAGTTGCGGCAACGTTGGTCTCTTGACCCGCACGCCACCACCTTCGTATTTGTCGGTAAGTTCACAGAGACGAAAAGACCGATGGACTTCGTACGTGCGGTTAGCGAAGCCGCCAAGCGGGATGCCGCGGTGCAAGGGCTGATGGTCGGTGATGGGCCCCTACGTAATGTCTGTGAGGACTTCGCCCGAACGCGCCACGTTCCAATAACGTTTACTGGTTTTCTGAATCAGTCGCAGATCATAGGTGGCTACATTGCCGCCGACGCGCTTGTGCTCCCTTCAGCTGGAGAGACCTGGGGCTTGGTGGTAAATGAGGCTATGGCCTGCGGAAGGCCGTGTTTTGTAAGCGACCGTGTAGGCTGCGGCCCTGACTTGATAGAAGCAGGAAGAACTGGCGCCATTTTCCCTCTGGGTGATGTAGATGCGATCGCATCTTTTATGACCGGTTTAGCGCGGGATCCTTGCCACCTCGCACTCATGAGCGCGGAAGCTCGGCGCAAGATACAAAAACACTCAATGCAGGCGGCCGTTGAAGGCGTGCTTCAGTGCCTCTATGCCATTGCCGGTTCAGGAACGTTGGTATGCAATTGCTGACCAGATTTCAGCCGTTACGAAAATCCATGATGCCGGACGTCGCTGGCCCCCTGCTGGTCACGGCACTCCTATGGTGTTCCAGTTCTTACCCCGTGACCTTGGCACAAACAGGGGCCGCGCTGCTTCTTTGCTGGCTTCCCTGGACCTCATATCGCAACTGGTGTCGGGGAGAGAGAAAGGGAATCCCGCTGTTCGCCCTCCTCGCGGGGATGTACTGGCTAGCCTATGTTCTGCCGCTTTTCTGGGCCAGTCACGAGATAGGACTCGTTACTGGGCCCAGGCTTCTCTCCGAGAGGTCGATTACGGCTGCGCTCTACCTCATAGTAACCGGTGTAGTTGCCCTCGGCGCTGGCATGAGGCTGGCTTCACGTTTTCGTTGGGCGCCCGACCGAGTCGACGTTTCCGGGTCTCCCGAACAGTGGCACTACTTGCGAATCATTTTCATTGTTGGAACGCTGGTCAAGATGTTAGTTCCGATTACCGAATTTGGAGGGGGAGGCCGTCAATTTATTTCCAATTTTGAAAATATGGTGCCCGCGGTCAGTTTCGCTATATTTTTTCGTTATTACCTGCGCCGTAACATCTCGGATCTCGATAAGTCTCTGATGTTCGGATATGCGTTGATCGCATTGGTTGTGGGTATCTCCTCGGGCTGGCTAGGGAGTTTTATCGGGTTCGGCGTCATTGGCATGACCGTCTACGCGTATGAGCGCCGTAAGTTGCCCCTGGTTGCCTTTCTGATTGTGCTACCGGTCATCTTGTTCTTCCAGCCAGGCAAAGAGGCGTTTCGCGCCCGCTATTGGAGAGGAGGGTCCGCCGATGGGTATTTTGAGCGCATTTCCTTCTGGGTCGAAAGCTCCTGGAATGCATGGGCTAACGCAATCACAGATGACACGGGCCAAAGAGGTAAGAAGTTGGCCGATGTTACCCTCCGCCGTCTGTCGCTTCTTCAACAGACTGCCAACGTGATGGAATTCACACCGGGCAGAGTGCCCTATCAACATGGTCGCTTGTATTCCTACATCGGGGTTACCTTCATCCCGCGTGTCTTGTGGCCTGACAAGCCATCCGTTAACGACGCCAATCATTGGTATCAAGTGTCGTATGGGCTTACGTACCGGGGAGAAATTTCGAATGTTTCCATTGCCGTAGGCACAGTCGCCGAGAGCTACATTAATTTTGGCTGGCTAGGTCCCGTGCTAATCATTTTCCCGTTGGGGATTTTCCTGGGCTCCTTGCAGCGGATTTTTTTGCGCACCGACTCGGGCCTGTTGTTCAGCAGCATGGGTGCTGTGCTGGTTCCGCAATTGCTGGCGGTGGAGTCGCAAATGGCCGAGTACGTGGCAGGCTTGGTGCAGCAAGTTTTTGTTGTTCTGCTGGTCCTGGTCCCCGTCCTGAAATCTCGGACCCGGGGACGGGTGGTTCCAGCAAGAATGTTCGCACCACATGCCCGTCCGCGGGAAATACTCAGGTCGAATACGAGTCTTCAACAACCTCCGCCCTGAGGATCATCGGTTCGCCAGGGAAACGGCCTCCGCCGTAGGGTCCTTCTCGTCCTCGCCAGCGCTTGGTATGAATTGCGCTAAGGCCCGGCGAAAGCGTACCGCAAAGTGTGCTTCCAAAAAAGTGTTTTGCACCCTTGCGCAGCCGGCCTGCCCCAAACTTGAAGCCAGTCGTGCATTCGTTAGTATGGGAATTGCAGCCTCCGCGATGCTGTCCCTACCCGTGTCTTTCGCGACCACGACACCTTCACCATTGGGAAACAATTCTTCGATGACCGTTCCTGCTAGTCCTAGCAGAGGAACTCCGAATGCAAGCGCTTCCACTCCCGCTAATCCGAAGCCTTCTTGATCGGAGGGATAAAACAACAGGCGAGCCGAGCGATAAGCAATGTCCCTATCCGAGTCGCTCAACCGGCCGCGGAACTCGATTGCCTGCAACCGCTCTTGCTCGACGCGCCTTCGCAAACGCGGTTCATCGTCTCCGGTCCCGACAATGACAAGTTCGGCATCCGGCACGGCCGCCCGGATCAGCGGCCAGGCATCCATGACAGCATCGTGCCCCTTGTACCGCTCGGGCCTGCTCATTCGGCCGACGATCAAGCCCACCGGCGGCAACGCGCCGGCATCGATGGGCTGCGGTTTCACCGAGACCCCCAGCCACACAACTTCCACATTCGGAAGCCATGGATTGGCCGCTTGTGTGGCGACAACTGTGGTAGCGGAGTTGGCGATCAGGAGGGCTGCCCCGAGCAGTGCTTCCCGTCTGCGCCCGACCAGGGGCTGCCACACCTCCACTCCGTGGAGAAAAACCACATACGGGACCCTCCGCAGCTTTGGAATACTGCCATGCAGCACCGCGAGATGGACATGATCATAGATGACGAGGTCGGGGGGGGTCAGCGAGCCGAGAAAAACTTGCGTTGCCACCTTCGCAACCCGCACGGCGCGTGGCCAAAACGGAGGATGCTGCCAGACAAAAACGTCGCAGTTTGGTTTCAAGGCAGATTTGATTGAATTAGCGACGACTCCGATACCGCCGTATCCGGTACCCAAGCCGGACGTCACTAGCGCGACCCTCTTACGCAAAGGAGTTGGTCTCCTGACAAAACTGTTGTGAACAACAATCGGGAATGGTTGATGTATTATATGCTCCAACCTTGGAAATCATGAGACCACCATTTTTGGGAAGCTGTTGCTGTCCCAATGCCGGTGCTGTTTCACGACCTTTCCGTCCGTCGCCAACCGGTTTTGGCGCCGCTGTGCCAAACCGATGATCAGATTGTTTATCAATGGCCTTGCCGCGAGTGCGGGCGGAGGCCTCACTTATCTGCGCAATGTGATTCCCCATCTTGCGCGGAGAGTGGATGCGGAAACTACGGTTCTGCTGAATCCCGCGTTTCGTCGGGAGTTTGGGGAACTGCCGAACATTTTCTTCGTCGAGTACTTGGAGTCTTACGGTGCGCCTCGACGTTTCATTCATGAGCAGGCGACGCTGCCGAAACTGATCCGGCGCAGCGGCGCGCAGGTATTGATTTCTGCGGGCAACTTTGCGCTTTGGAACTCTCCCGTTCCGCAGATTCTCCTCTCCCGGAATTCTCTTTACACATCCGTCGATTTTTATCGCGACCTGCGTTCACGCAGAGAATACCGCATGTGGCTCGACACTCGCCTGAAGAGCACGTTTGCTCGTCGCTCGATCGGCTGGGCGGATTGCACGGTTGCACCTACCCAGTCATTTGCCGACGAATTGAAACTTTGGACGGGAATAGACGTTTTTCCAATCTACCACGGATTTGATCACGATCTTTTCTTTCGAGACAGTCCCCTTTTGCCGAAAGAAGTACAACAGAAGCTCGATGCCACGGTAAATTCACTGCGTCTGCTCTTTGTAAGCCACTACACTTACTACCGGAACTTTGAGACTCTCATGCGTGCTCTGCCCGTGCTAAAAGTGGCCCTCGCCCCTCGTAAACTCCGCTTGATCCTTACGTGTGAGTTTCGTCCAAGCGACGGTTACCGGACCGATTTGGCAGCCGCGTTGCTCCGGCGATTGGATGTTGGAACCGAGGTTATCCAGCTTGGGTCGGTTCCTTATCGATCTCTCAGCCATCTGTATCGCGCTTGCGATGTGTATGTGAACCCCGCCTACACGGAGACGTTTGCCCACCCCCTGGTGGAAGCGATGGCGAGCGGTCTACCGATCGTAGCCTCCGATTTGGCTGTGCATAGGGAAATCTGCGGGTCCGCTGCTTTATACTTCCCGCCCTTTTCGCCGAGTGAATTGGCGCAAAAGGTTTTGGAAGTCGTGTCTTCTGCTGCGATCTCCACGCAGTTGGCAGAAAAAGGCAAGCAGCGCGCGAAATTCTTTAGCTGGAGCAAACATGTCGACGAAATCGTCGCATTGGCGCTCAGACTATCGAGTTCACGTGGACGAGCCCACGGTCAAAGGCCAACCGCCTGACAGCTTTCCGAGTGGTCGAGTAAACCGTGCGCTACAAGAAAGACACCGCTCTTACTTGCGATGGCGAGTCGGAAGTTGCACTCAGATTGATTTCCCGGGCTTTACATTAGGACGCTATAGTTGACGTAAAAAAATTGTACATTTCATCCCGGCTACTTTCAGCGTGAGAGTGTCTTCACAAATGGACCTTCGGTCATGATCCTCGAACACCTCCCAACCCGTGAGCACACGTGCGATCTCTGCATCGTCGGCTCCGGACCCCTCGGTATGGCACTGGCTCTCGAATTCGAGCGACTCGGTCGCGACGTCGTCGTGCTCGAATCTGGGCGAAACAGAGTATACCCTGAACTGACCGAGGCCTCCCACGCGATAATCGTCGACCCCCAACGCCATGCGCCGATGGAAATTGCAGTGTGTCGTGCCCTCGGCGGCACGTCGTGGACATGGGGCGGCCGATGCGTGGCTTTCGACGAAGTCGACTTTAAATTGCGGGCCCATGTGCTGCATTCCGGTTGGCCTATTGCCCACGACGATGTCAAGCAATGGTACGCCAGAGCTGCTGAGTATCTGCTGTGCGGCGAAGATACATTCTATTTACCGCCTCGGCATCTGTATGGCCTTGGGGCCGATGTTTCCGTCGCATTCGTGGAGCGGTGGTCGACCAAATCTCAGCTCGCGTTGGTTCATGGTGAACGGATCAAGCGCTCCGAACGAATCACGCTCTATCTGAACAGCACCGTCGTCGATCTTGACCTTGGCGCGGATGGGTATAGGGTCGAGAGCGTTGTGGTCGCAGGTCCTGACGGCAAATCGAGAGTCAAGGCTCGCGCCGTGATCCTCGCGGGTGGCGGTGTCGAGACAACGCGCCTTTTGCTCGCCGTGCAACGCCGTTGCCCCGGCCATTTCGGCGGCATAGGCGGCCCGCTCGGCCGCTATTACATGGGTCATATCTCTGGCAAGATCGCGAACATCGTGCTCAACAAACCAGCCGCTATTGCGGACCTCGACTTCGAAGTCGACGCGAGCGGTGCGTATGTCCGGCGGCGCTTCATGCTTAGCGAGGCCGCACAGCGGACACATGGGCTGCTCAACACGTCTTTTTACCCGGACAATGCACCGTTCCATGATTCTCGCCATCGCAACAGCGTGCTGTCGGCAGTCTTTCTGGCTCTGGCTCTACCGCCCATCGGTCGGCGTCTAGTCCCGGAGGCGATCAGGATTGCTCATGTCGGTCCTAAGCCGCACCATTTTGGCGCCCACATCGTGAACGTTCTCCGCGGCGCACCCGCTGGTGCCCTGGACCTCCTGAGAATCATGCGTGATCGTTTCCTGAACAGCCCGCGCAAACCGAGCTACCTCGTGAGAAATCGCGACGGAAGATACGCTCTCCACTACCATGCAGAGCAGGCGCCGAACCCCGACAGCCGCATCGTTTTGACCGATGAGGCTGATAGATTTGGGCTCCCGCGCGTCACAATCGACCTCCGCTTTACCGAAGGCGATGCGCGTAGCGTGGTCGGCTCCCACCAAGTTCTGGATGCAGCCTTGCGCAGTAGTGCTATAGGCCGGCTGGAATACTGGTATCCGCAGGAACAACTGCGTGACCGTGTCTTGGCACAGGCATCTGATGGTTTCCACCAGGTAGGCACCACTAGAATGGGGCAGGACCCAAAAGACAGCGTCGTTGATGCGGACTTGAAGGTCCACGATATTGCCAACCTCCATGTGGCCTCTTCAAGTGTGTTTCCCACGACTGGACAGGCCAATTCAACTCTTCTTGCGACCGCGCTTGCCATCCGGCTCGCCAGTCATCTCAACATGAGCGCTGCCGAGATCCGAGCAGGAAGGATCGACGATCATGCGCCGTATTGAGTTCGCGCCCCTCGCGCGAAGCGTATCCGCGATCGGCTTCGGTTGCGCCTCGCTCGGTTCGCGTGTCGGCGGCGAACGGGGGACAGCAGCGCTGACGCGAGCCTATGACGCCGGTGTCACATGGTTCGATGTTGCGCCGTCCTATGGCGATGGCCATGCCGAGGCCTTGGTCGGGAAGTTTCTCGCCGGCAAGCGCTCACAGGTTGCCGTCTGTACCAAGGTCGGTATTGTGCCGAGACGCCTATCGCTTGCCACGCGCATTGGCAAGCCGGTAGCTCAGTGGGCCATCGTCTTGCGGCCGGAATTGCGCAAATACATCACCAGTTTCCGGACGCCCGCGCAACGGATGGAAATGACCGGTCCGTTCATCGAATCCAGCACCGTGGGGAGCCTTAGGCGGTTGCAGACGGACTACGTAGACGTTCTCGCGCTGCACGAGGCGACCCTTGACGATGTTCAGCGCGATGACGTCTTGCGGGCGTTGGATAATGTCATCAGCAAAGGTTATGCTCGGGCCATTTCTTTGGCAGGCGATCTCGTTGTCGCGCTGGCTGCTGTGGCGTTGTCGGACCGTTTCCCCATCATTCAGTTTGCCAACAATCTCTTCGCGCCCAGCGTCGCGTTGGCGAAACAGCAACTGCAAGCGAATCGATGTGTTGGCTTCGTCACGCATAGTGTGTACGGTCATCACGGATCGCTTGACGCATTGGCAGCAATGATCGAAAAGGAGAGCGGGAAGCGCGGCTTGATGGACTCCGCTGGCTATCGCGACACGCCGCGAAAGGCCGCCGCCGCGTTCCTTCTCGACTTCGCTTTGGCAAGTAATCCCGACGGCGTGGTCCTGCTGTCGATGTATCAGCCGCAGCACTTCAGTTTCAACCTTAGCCGCCTAACAACATCGCCGCCAGCGGAGGTCGTGTTAGACCTGGCGAGCCGCCTCGTGTCGCTGCAACCTTGCATAGAGCCGGGAAAACAGAAGATATGAACGTTGTCTGAAATTGGCTGCGAGGCCCGACCATGTCTCGGTCATGCCAATCACTCGCCGGTAGAGCGAGCAATATTCCATAAGCGCTCTTACCCTATCAAGGGCATCGAATCCTTACTCGAGGCTTGTGGTATCGTTGAAAGTCTATCGCGACGATTTTGGAATTGTGGTGGCTGAATCGCTTGCTCACGCTGTGCCAGTAATCGCTAGTCAGGGCACGCCTTGGGTTGGCCTGGAGACAAACAGGTGTGGCCTCTGGGTAGACAGCGATCCCAAGAGCTTGGCGACTGCAATTCGCAAGATTCGTACCTTACCCTTGTAGGAGATGGGGCAACGCGGGAGAGAGGGGATGGAGAAAGGCTTTTCTTGGGATTCGGTCAGTGGTGAGATGCTTGCCATCTATCGCGCATGTATCCGCAGTCAGACAGAATGAGCAGGCATATAGCTCATAAAGCTGACATACTTCTACGAGGAACCACGAATTAAGGATAAAGCAGTAAACAGCCGATGTGTGGCATTGCAGCAATTCTGGGTGAAATACCAGCAGACCGAGTTGAGCTGTCACTGCGAGCGATGCTCGACGCGCAACTTCATCGCGGTCCAGACGATGGCGGCTGGGTTGTAATTTCGGCGGGGCAATCGGTACTTGGCCTGGGGAATCGCCGTCTGGCGATTCAGGACATCTCTCCCCTCGGGCATCAGCCGATGCGCAACGAGGACACCGGGGACCTCCTGGTTTACAACGGAGAGATCTATAACGCTCCTCAGCTCAAAGCCTCCCTGAACTCCGAAGGCTATCGCTTCCGCGGTCACAGCGACACGGAGATACTGCTTCGCGCATACGAGCATTGGGGAATCGAGTGTCTAGATCGACTTCGAGGAATGTTTGCGTTTGCTGTTTGGGACGCGCGTCGTTCACGTCTGGTCATAGCCCGGGACCATCTTGGGATTAAGCCGCTTTACTACAGCTGTAACCACCATTATTTTGCTTGTGCGTCGGAGATTCGTGCGCTTGTACAAAGTGGATTGGTTAGATCAGAGATCGATCGCCGCGCGCTGGCCGGATACTTGGCGTATGGTGGCGTTCAGGAACCGCTCACGATCTACGAAGATATCTTTTCCCTCCCACGAGGTGCTTGGAAGGAATTGGACTCGAGTGGCAAGGTTCTTGCCGAAGGTAGATACTGGCAATTTCCGTCTGTGCAGCAGTCGATCCGCGAGCGCTCGCTGCCCGACCTCGTGGAAGAAGGGCGCTCGCTCTTGCAGCAATCGGTACGTCGCCATTTGCTAAGCGACGTGCGACTCGGTATCTTCCTCAGCTCCGGCTTGGATTCTACTGCTATCCTCGGGCTTAGCGGGGATCAGAATCGTCTCCAGCCGCTTGACGCATTTACGATCTCTTTCCCCGATCGGCCTCAAGCCGACGAACAGGCATCGGCGCGTGCTACTGCTGCCCGTTTCGGTGCTTGTTTTCACGAGTGCCCAGTTAGTGACAGCACCACTCTGAACTGGATTGGTGACGCTTTGGAATGCATGGACCAGCCATCGATGGATGGATTCAATACTTACATTGTAGCTCGAGCGATACGTGAGCGAGGGATCGTTGTGGCCTTGTCCGGCCTCGGCGGCGATGAGGTTTTTGGAGGTTACAACCTATTCCGCCGTATACCTCGCACCTACGATATGATGTCCTGGCTCAATCTAATGCCGCTGTCGATGCGCGTAACTGCAGCCCGGCTAGCAACGGTGTTGACAAGTCGAGTGGCGAGGCACAAAGCTGAGGAAATCGCGACAGCCGACCCGGGATTGATTGGAATGTACTTCCATTATCGTCGCCTCGTTTCGGACCTCGGCCTTGGTATGTTTGGTTTGGACGCCAAGAGTCTCGGTTTGTCGGAAGACTTTCAGATCCGCGAGTTACGTTATGAAGATTGTTACGTTCCGACCGATCATGTGGTGTCGGTGGGCAGATTGGATGCAGCGTTTTACCTGCAGAACATCTTACTCCGCGATAGTGATGTGTTCGGCATGGCGAATTCCCTTGAGATCCGCGTGCCTTTTCTCGACCGTGATCTAGTGGAATGGGCATTTCGTTTACCAGGCGATGTGCTGCTCCCGAGGAGAGCTCCCTTGAAGTACTTTCTACGGAAAATCTGTGCCGATCTGTACACCAAGTCGCAGGCGCATCAGCGTAAGCTGGGATTCGTGCTCCCATTTGGCGCTTGGCTGGGGGCTCCTCTGCGCGAAATGATGGAGGAGAATCTGCGTTTCTTAGGCGGTTCGGGACTACTGGATCCGGCCGGCATCGAAGACGTGCGCAAGCTCTTCCACGACGAGCCTGATGGCCCTGCTTGGTCACGCGTATGGGCGTTGGTCACGCTCGGACAATGGCTTAAAACGCAGAAAGCGTCTTCCGGTGTCGCTGCTCACGCAGGCCAGCCTGCATGATCGGTCCTCCCTTAATGTGACGCACGTTATTAGGACATAGTGAAATGCAAAGGAGTGCAGAAATTCTGGGCACTGTATCTCAGACGTCATTGCCACAGCGGATTCCGGTTACCGTTATCATTCCGACTCGCAATGAAGCGCGACATCTTAGCCGGTGTTTGGAGGGGGCCCGCTTCTGCGCCGAAATCTATGTCATTGATTCACAGAGCACCGACGAAACAGTGGAGATTGCTCGTAGATTTAACGCCAAGGTGGTGCAGTTTCATTATGGAGGCGGCTGGCCGAAGAAAAGGCAGTGGGCTCTCGACTCGTTGTCTTTCGAGAATGAATGGGTTTTCTTGTTGGATGCTGACGAGATCCTGACCGCGGAACTGGCGAATGAAGTGCAGCACGCAATTCAGAATCCTAGGCTCCAGGGCTATTATGTGTTCCTCCGTTTGAATTTTCTCGGAAGAGTACTTCGTTTTGGCGATAGTGGGTTTTGGAAGCTGTCTCTGTTTCGGCACGGAAAAGGTCATTTTGAATGCCGTCTCAGAGACCAGGACGATTCGATGGGTGACATCGAAGTACATGAACACGTTGTTGTTGATGGTTTGACGACAAAACTAAAGCACGCACTCCTCCACGAAAATGTCGAAACGCTTTCCCGCTACATCGCAAAACATAACGAATATTCGAATTGGGAATCGAGGGTTCTAGCACAAGACCGAGAGCAAGATCGAGAGCTACCGCCGAGTTTGTTGGGCACGCAAGCGCAGCGCAGACGCTGGCTAAAGAAGTGGTTATATCGCGTTCCCGGCTCGCCAATGCTCCTTTTTCTCTATCGCTACGTATTTCGTCTAGGCATTCTAGACGGCGTGCCGGGGCTGATTTACTGTAGCTTCCAATCGATTCAAATGTTCCATACCAAGGCAAAAATCTTCGAACTGAAGAGCAGGCAGGACAGTCCGTCGGTCTAAGTATCGGGTACGATTGCATTCGAAACCGGGTAAACACTAGTTTTTAGGAAATCAAAGAATGTGCGGGATCGCGGGACTCGTAAACTGCGGGGATAGATCAACATTGGCGCGGATGATCCAGGTCCAGGCGCATCGCGGCCCTGACGACTCGGGCACTTGGGACAAGAGATTCCCCGATGATAGCTACATGGGGCTTGCGAGCCGGCGCCTAGCCATCCTCGATTTGTCTGAAAGTGGGCACATGCCCATGTCGAACGAGGACGGTTCTATTTGGATCACCTACAACGGTGAGATCTATAACTTTCAAGAGCTGCGTAGAGAGTTACAAGCCAAAGGTCATCACTTCGTTTCCCGAACCGACACGGAAGTCATCGTGCATCTCTACGAAGAAGAGGGGTCCGAGTGCGTCCAACGGCTGGATGGGATGTTTGCGTTTGGGATCTGCGATCTTCGCGGTGCGGCCCCAAAGTTATTTGTTGCCCGAGATCATTTTGGAATCAAGCCGTTCTATTACGTTCAACGAGGGCAGTGGCTGGCTTTCGCGTCTGAAATCAAAGCGCTATTGCAAGTGCCAGGAATCGGAGCCGAAATAGATCCCGCTGCTTTGCAGCAGTATCTGACTTTGCTTTGGGTTCCCGATCCGAAGACCATGTTTCGCGGTATCTGCAAACTTCCCGCTGGGCATTCTGCGGTCTTCCAAAATGGCCAGTGGGCCGTATCGAAATACTGGGATCTTGAATTTCCGTCCAAGGAAGTTCTCTACCCTGGTTCCGAGGCTGAGTTGGTGGACGAGGTTCGGCACCGCTTTCGCCGTGCTGTCAAAGCGCAAATGATCGCTGATGTTCCCGTTGGAGCGTTTCTTAGCGCGGGACTGGATTCCAGCAGTATCGTTGCGACGATGGCGCAGCTGTCCGACCATCCGGTACACACACACACAATTACCTTTCCCGCAAGGTACCGGGTCGGAGAAAACACGTTAGATGATCCGCGAGTAGCTGAGCGGTTCGCGCGCCGGATGGGTTGCGAGCACCAGACAATCGTCGTAGATCCTGACGTGACGGACCTGCTGCCCAAGATTACATGGCACATGGACGAGCCCACGGCGGATCCGGCCATCATTGCAGCTTTCCTGGTTTGTCGGGAAGCGCGCGGTAACACGACCGTGCTGTTGTCGGGAGTGGGGGGAGATGAACTGTTTGCAGGGTACAGGAAGCACTCTGCACATTACTGGGGAGAAGCCTATCGCAAGGTTCCTTCCTTACTGAGACGAGGGTTCATCGAACCCCTGTTACTCGGAATGCCGAACCTGCGTAACACGCCTTTGAAGGGAATGATACGCCTGGCCAAGAAGATGGCTCGGAGCGGTTCGCTGCCAGATATCGAGCGCTTTTTGATGAATTGCACGTACATGGATGCGAAGCAGCAAGAAGACATGCTCGTGCCCTCCATTTCGAAAGCGGTGAGCGGTCTGGACCCGTTTGAGCGGCACCGAGCCTGCTTCAAAAAGGTAGATCATGCAGATTTCTTGAATCAGATGCTATACGTGGACACAAAGATTTTCATGACTAGCTTAAATTTGACCTATGCCGATAAGATGAGTATGGCATCATCGGTGGAAGTACGAGTGCCTTTCCTTGACCGGGGCCTAGCCGAATTCGTAGCTTGGAACGTGCCCCCTCGACTGAAGCTTCGCGGAACAATCAGACCGAATACCAAGTACATTCTGCGCAAGGCTATGGCCGGGATTCTCCCCGACGAGATCTTGCGGCAGCCGAAGGCGGGTTTTGGTGTGCCGGTTGACTATTGGCTCGCACACGAATTGAAGCCGATGGTCGATGACTTGCTTTCTGAATCGCGCTTAAAAAAACGCGGCATTCTTCAACCGGATGCAGTGCACTCTCTCGTGCAGCAGCACAGAAGTGGCGCACAGGACTGGTCAATGAAAATCTGGCAGTTGCTGACGCTCGAGATTTGGATGGACCAGTTCATTGACATGAATAAAAAAAATGTAGAATCGCATCCTGCGGGACTCCCTCCGCCCAGTGTGTTGAATGGGCGCCCTTCTGCGCGCATGTGATGAGGGCCTTGGGTAAATTCGTGTCAAAGGAATACTGAAATTTGGGAGGGCAGGTTGAAGAGAATCCGAGCCGCCATCATCGGTTCCGGTTTGATCGCAGGGAAGAAGCACATTCCCGCATTCTTAAAACTGAGGTCTAAGACCGAGCTTGTAGCTGTCTGCGATTTGAATCTTGCCGCCGCGAAGGAAGTGGCATCGCGGTTTGGTATTCCGTGCGCTTACGGCAACATTGAGGAAATGTTGAGTACCGAAAAGCCGGACTTGGTGGACATCTGCACGCCCCCGAAGACCCATGTTCGCTTGGCCGTCGAGGCCATGCGACACGGCTGCCACGTTCTGGTCGAGAAGCCGATGGCACTCACGGTGGCTGACTGCGATCAGATCGTACAAGCCTCCAAGGACTACGGCCTGAAAGTTTGTGTAGCGCACAGCGACTTGTTTTACGAGCCCTTCATTAAGGCGCGCCGCATGGTGGAGAATGGGGCGATTGGGAGAGTGCGTGGAATGCGCATCTTTCTCTCGACTCCCACCGATTACATGACCTCGCGCCCAGAACACTGGGCGCACAAGCTGCCCGGTGGAGTCATCGGAGAAACCGGCCCACACATCGTGTATATGACGCTCGCCTTCATTCCCGATATTCGCAGTGTCAATGTTGATGCCCTGAAGGTTATGCATGATTATCCATGGTCCTCGTTCGAGGACTACCGAATTAACCTCATCGGAACTGACGCGATCAGTTCCGCTACTGTGGTTTACACTACCGAACAATGGGCAGCCAAGGTTGAGATCCTGGGGGACACAGGATTCTTAATGCTCGATTTAGAAAGCATGAACGTGGTGCACTACAAGCGTACCGAACTGAAGCCTGCTCCAGTCGGGTTTTCCTTGCTTAGGGAATCCGCCGAGCTGGCGGGCGCATTTGTTTCGAACGCGATTCGGGTCACAACCAGGAGAGTCCGCAGCACACACGAAATCATTATTTCTCAGTTGGCTGACAGCATTCTGTCGGGATCTGAGCCGCCGGTCTCAGCGGAAGAAGGCCGCGAAGCGGTTAGGGTGCTCAACATGGTCGTGGAGGACATCGAAACCAAATTCGCGACCAAGACTGCCTGATCGAAATGGCCGCGCGAATCTGCACGTCGATACTTCGTCCATAGTAGTCAGCGCGCGACCTGCTCGTTCATCACCTAGAATACTGAATAGGAGTTCTTCGTTGTACATCTTGGGAGTTAACGCTTACCACGGCGACGCCTCTGCCGCGATCATAAAGGATGGTCAGCTTATCGCGGCGGTAGAGGAAGAGCGCTTCAACCGCAAGAAGCACTGTGCCGGGTTCCCCACCGCTGCCGTCCGCTATTGCCTGGAGACGGCCAACATCTCGGTTGGCGAACTCGACCACGTCGGTATTTCGCGCGATCCGTCCGCGCACCTACACAAGAAAATTCTATTTTCAATCACGCGGCTACCAAACCTTTCCGGGCTGATCGCCGCCCGGCTCGCGAATGCCGCCAAGGTACATGACCTGCGCGAGGAGTTGGCACGAGCGCTGGATGTATCGCCGCAGTTCCGGGCCAAAGTCCACAAAGTGGAGCACCATAGGGCGCACATGGCCAGCTGTTTCCTGGTTTCTCCTTTCGACCGGGCTGCTATTTTGTCCATTGACGGTTTCGGAGACTTCATCAGTACCATGTGGGGAGTTGGCGAAGGCAATCGGATGGATGTGCTCGGGCAGATCGAGTACCCACACTCAGCTGGCATTGTTTACACTGCGACCAGCCAGTACCTGGGATTCCCCAAGTACGGAGATGAAGGGAAGGTAATGGGTCTGGCGCCGTATGGGCGTCCTCGTTACATGGAACAGTTCCGGGACATCATTCGAACCGATAACGGCGACTTTAAACTAAACCTCAACTATTTCAAGCACGACTCCGAAGGCGTGGACATGACGTGGGAAGACGGCTCGCCGACGATCGGTCGCATCTTCTCGGACAAGTTTATCGATGCCTTCGGACCCGCGCGTCAAGCTGGGGAGCCGATCAGCTCATTGCATGAGGACATCGCGGCCTCTCTCCAGGCTCGCTTGGAGGAAGTTAGCTTTGACATTCTGAACCAGCTGCATCGTCAGACGAAAGCCGACCGGCTTTGTCTGGCCGGTGGAGTTGCATATAACTCAGTGATGAACGGAAAGGTTTTGCTCAACACTCCATTTCGAGAAGTGTTTGTGCAGCCGGCCGCCGGCGATTCCGGCACGGCTCTTGGAGTCTGTTACTACATCCACAACGTCCTACTGCAACAGCCCCGGTCGTTCGTGATGGAGCACGCCTATACCGGTCCAGAGTTTGCAAATGGGCAGATCGACAGGCTAGTGAGAACGTGCGATTTTGATTGCCGCGAATTGAGCGACCACGAGCTCACGAAGGCAGCAGCGCAAGCTGTCGCTGATGGGAAGATTGTGGGTTGGTTCCAGGGCAGGATGGAGTTTGGGCCACGTGCTCTCGGCAATCGTAGCATCGTCGTCGACCCGCGCCGCGCCGATATGAAGGACATCCTGAATGCCCGGATCAAGAAGCGCGAGCCCTTTCGCCCTTTTGCTCCTTCGATCCTTGAAGAGCGTGTCGGAGACTATTTTGAGCAATCGCATCCTTCTCCGGCCATGCTCATGGTTTATCAAGTAAAGCAAGACAAGCGCTCAGTCATTCCTGCTGTTACACACGTGGACGGGTCCGGGCGCCTGCAAACCGTCGCTCGCAGTACCAATCCCCGCTATTACCAGCTCATTTCCGACTTCGAGCAGTTAACCGGTGTCCCTGTTGTGCTGAACACCTCCTTCAATGAAGACGAACCGATTGTGTGCACTCCAGAGGAGGCTTTGAACTGCTTCCAAAGGACACGAATGGATGTCTTGTTCATGGGTAACTACATGCTGCAACGGTGACCCCCCAAAAGGAAGTGTCTGGCCAATGAAGGTGTTGATCCTGAACCAGGCTTTCTATCCGGACGTTGTCTCGACCGCTCAGCACGCGAGCGACCTAGCAAGGGGCTTGACGCAGGCGAGACACGAGGTTACCGTCATCTGCAATTCCCGAGGCTACGATGATCCCAAGCTGCGATTCCCGAACCAGGAAACTTGGAGCGGTGTCAAAATCGTTCGCGTACGATCGACTGGGTTCGGCAAGAGTTCCAAATGGCGCCGTGCCGCCGACTTCGGAACGTTCATGGCAAGTTGTGCGTTCCGTCTGTGGTCATTGTCGCAATTCGACGTTGTCGTTGCGATGACCTCGCCGCCCCTGATTTCTTTTTTAGCGACTTTGGCAGTGCCAGGTAGGGCTCGTAGCCTGGTGTTCTGGTCAATGGACCTCAACCCCGACGAAGCAATCGCTGCAGGTTGGCTGCGAGATAAATCCCCGGTGGCGCGTCTGCTATCCCGGATGTTGTTGCACAGCCTGCAACGGGCTGACCGCATAGTAGTTCTGGACCGGTTCATGAAAGACCGTGTTCAAGCGAAGGGCATTCCTGCGGAAAAGGTGCTGGTCGTGCCGCCTTGGTCGCATGATGACCGCGTCAGGTTCGATCCAAGGGGCAGGGAAGAGTTCCGAGCCCTCTATAACCTTTCCCGTCGATTCGTCGTCATGTACTCGGGGAACCACAGCCCATGTCACCCTTTGGAGACGCTCCTTCAGGCCGCTGAGCGACTCGCCGACCGTGAAGATATCGCCTTTTGCTTTATCGGAGGTGGAAGTGAGTTCCTAAAGGTGCAGGAGCGAGCGCGAGACCGTGGTATGCAGAACGTGGTATGCCTTCCTTACCAACCGTTAGAGAAGTTGGCGGCGTCGTTGTCCGGGGCCGACTTACACGTTGTAGTGATGGGGAACAACTATGTAGGTATCGTCCATCCCTGCAAAATCTACAACGTGCTCGCCGCGAACAGAGCTTTTCTTTACATCGGTCCTTCAGAGAGTCACGTGCGGGACATCATCCGCCAAGCCGGGCCGGAGGCATACGTTTCCGTTCACGGTGACGTAGAAGGAGTCGTGGCAAACATCTTGCATGCTCTACGATGCGGAACCACTGTTTCGCCGACGACTGCTGAACTGGGGAGACGATTCTCGAATGAGTTGCTCATCCCGAAAATGATCTGTGCCATCGAGCAGTCCGGTCGCGCCGGAGGTGCAATAGGCAAATGCTAAAGAATGTTCTATTTGAAGTATGTGTTTGCGTTGCCGTGTTTTCAACCCTTGAATTCTGCCAATCGCAGACCTCCAATCAGCAAACTGAAGCTGCTCCCGCGAGGCGAATTGGGAACCCGGTGAACTTCAACTCCAGAGCGTGGGCTAAAGACATTTTGGATGTGCGGGACTTCGGGGTGGACTGCACATTCGCTCGTGATAGTTCTGCCGCACTAAATGCGATAACTGCCGCAGCCGCCACCAATGGTGCAGCTATCACTTTCCCTCCCAATTGCCATGTCAAGCTAGCGTTCACGTGGCTCGTGAAGAACCTTAGTGGGTTCACGATTAAAGGCATCTCCGGCGCAGGAAGCAACGGTTACTACGGAACGAACGTGCCGACAATCACTTGGACCGGTGCAGCAGGAGGCACCATGATCGACATGGAGTATGTGGACGGGTTCGAGGTCGCAAACCTTGCCATTGACGGCGGTGGAACGGCAACTGTTGGCATCAATGTCGACAAGACCGGAGCCGGCGGCGTAATCAACACGACGGACGGAATTTTCCGTAGATTGCTGGTTCATGGAAACATGAGGGGCGGTGCCTCCAACGCGGGCTGGACCGGATTGCAGTTCTCCATGGTTTCGCGCGACAACGTGGAGGACATGCGAATTCTAGATTCGACGTTCTACTGTGGTCCATCTGTGAATTCGGGTGTTGCGGCCATCCGCATGGGGCCATCCTTTAACAACAAGGGGTACGTCATCCGTCACAATTTCATTCACGGATGCGCTATCGGTGTTTGGGAGCAGGGGGGAGCCGCTATTATCGACGAGAATGAGGTCGGTAGTAATCACACAGATTTTCAAATTGATTTCTGGACCGATCCCATGAAGATCTCGAGCAACCTTTCCGAGTCGGCAGAAAGCGGAGATCGGTTCCTCGTGATGAACGGGACGGTGGGTCATTCAATCGAGGTTACCTCTAACAACATCCCAGTCAACGACACGTGCGCCATCTCCTTCCTCGGGGGGACATTTTCAGCACCGAATGGCAACACGTTTTACATGGGCTTCGGCGGCGGTGCCGGCGGTCACAAGATATGCAACCGAGGGAACAATGCGGTTGCGCTTCTTGGATCAGATTCGCTGTTTGGTTTCAACGCGTACGATCTAGCCAATTTCGTGAACGTGCGACCGGCTGGACGCTCCGTTGTTGACTCTGCTGGAATCTCCAATGCCTCGAGATTTCTAGTCACAAGCACCGGCTCCACGTTTTTAGAGAGAGCCGTTTTCTATGGCCTCAACGATAGCGCTGGGGGTCTCGGGGCCGCGAATCAAACCGAGAATTCTACTTCCTGCGGGTTAAATTCGTGGTGTGGTATGGAAGGAGGATACGAGGTGGTTGGGGTCAATTCGCCCGATGGTCTGGTGTGCAGCGTAGCCGGCGCCGATACCAGCGCAGTCCACAGCTATTATGTCTCTGCTGTTGACGCTGCTGGCAACGAGACTATATTGCGAAATAGCGGCAATTCTTCGACTTGTCACGGTCCTGCTGCCTTCGATGGCAGTCATTATGAAACTCTGAGCTGGCTTGCGTCTCCGAACGCGGCAAGCTACAGCATTTATGCCTCAAATCCGCGTGATCCCGGGAATCAAGTCAACCGAATTGCGACCGGGATCGTAGGTACTTCCTATCAGTTTAAGGGCCCCTATCCAATGACTTGGCCGATCAAGGGAGAGAAGAATCCTTTGAACCAAACCCTGAGGCATATTTTCCGTGGAAAGGATGTGGAATTGCAATTTGGAACACCGCTGAGGGGATTCAGCGACAAGGGCGTCAATCAGACTTTCAGTTTGAGCGCTAAGGGTTTGCAACTGGGCCCGTCGGGTACGATGCTGACGCAGATGGCGATATACTCGACGGCTTCGATCAGTCCGTCCGCGGTGAACGCCGCTAGCTGCTCAGATCAGACTTTTCAACTCAAAGGAGTAACGACCGCGGATCGCATTTCAAACATCGTTCCTCCATCTGCGCTGGGGGACGTGTCGCTGAATGGATATATCTCTGCATCGGAAACTTTGCTCCTGCATTTCTGCAATCCGAGCGGATCCAGCGCTACCCCGCCTGCCGGGGCTTACTCCGTTCTGGCCGTCCACTAAATGGGGATGGTGTGAGTGGCTATAGGCGGAAATCTCGTTTGATGTTCGGCCTTGGGGTATCTACAGAGATTTCGAGGCAAGGAGGGAACCCGTCTTTGCGCGACGAATCCAGCTTCAATCCGGTTCGTCGTATCAATGGAGCGGATAGCCGAACTCGACGCACGGTTTGTTAAGATTGGGACCGGACGCAACCGCAAAATGTTTGCTTATCCGCTCCGTCAACGACTAGAAGGGAACATGGTATATCGCGGCACTTGCAGCAGTGGCAACGAGCGTCGCAGAATTCACCGCGGTCTTGAATCCACTACTCGGAATGAAGAGTATGTCCTGGTCCCGGAGGGAAACATCTTGCCCCTTGCCACGTAGCAATTTCTTCACATCTATCTGCTGTTCCTGAAACCCATTCTCAGTACGACGAAGCAGTCTCGTTTTTCCGGCAGACGCGACGTGAGTTGGCCCGCCGGCGACAGCTACGACCTGCAGGACTGTGATTCCTCCCGTGGAATTTAGCACGTATCCACCTGGCCGAGATACCTCTCCGAGTACGTACACCATACCCGCTTTCGGCACCACGAGTGTGTCGCCCGGCTGTAGGGCAACATTGCTGGCGGCCATTTCGGCCGGGTCTTTTGAGATGAAAAGGGTCGTCGCATCCTTTGATTCTTGGTCGCGGTGACTGATCACGACTCTATTGGAAGCTCGATCGGTGGGTCCGCCCGCGGCTTGCAATACATCAAACAACCGGTGCGGGCCAACAGCGGAATAGAACCCAGGCTTGGCGACCTCGCCGGACACGGAAATACCGCTGCTAGTGTACTCCTTGACGTATACGGAGACGTGCGGATCGTTAAGAATACTATTCTCGTGCAGCTGATTCTCTATGGCCGCCTCCGCTTCGCTGCTGCTGAGGCCAGCTAATCGAACATAACCGATCAATGGCATCGAGATGTTTCCGTCGGCGCTCACGCGAGTGCGTCCGGAGAGATCAGGCGCGCCATATACGGTTACCTCTAACTCATCGCCAGGACCGATAGCAAGTGCGGAGGAGTTCGCGGTGGGAGTAGTCTGTTCTTCTAGCGATCCAGCTAGAGGCGGCGTAGATCTCGATGGCTCGGTTGTTTCGTTGCCTTGATGGTTAGGGTCTTGAACCGGGTCGCTGTTCTGTGCCAGGGAAGCTTGGAGCAACCCAACGATGCCAAGCACAACCAAAAGGCTCAAGGGGTGTGAGAGGAAATTCGGAATTCGGCGCATGACTTTACACGATTCTAAGCCGCGCGGCGCAGACGCACAACCCCGATTAGCCGATTAGCCATTATATTTTCATTTCCGGCCGCATCGACGGAACACGCATGGAATTTGTTCTCTGCGCAACAACTCCGACCTCAAGCAATTCCTCCACTCTTCCAGGCGGCCAACGCTGATTGCAAAGCGCAAGTCCCTGTTGTAGCCTTATTTTTTCGCAATTACAAGTGGCCATAACGGTTGTTGTGCTCCTCGGATTCGAGGGTGCGTGCGCGTGTTTCGGCCTTGATGTTGACGCTCCATTGCACTGTGTTCCTGACGTGGTATGTTCATCAAGTCGCCGTCACAAATAACTCGGATGTTGGGGAGATCCGGTAGCAGCGCTCGAATCGGAAGATCGGCAGTACGAACGTCGTGTGCTTGGAGTTCAATCCGCAGAGCTTGGGTCAACGAAATCTCAGGAGACTAGGGGATATGGGAAAGCAGAAGCGGGTGTTGGTAACGGGCGCAGGGGGCTTTATTGGCCACCATTTGGTGAAGAGACTCAAATCGGACGGGCATTGGGTCCGGGGTGTTGACATCAAGTATCCGGAATACGAAGCTACAGCAAGCGACGCGTTTGAGATCCTTGATCTGCGGAAGGCAGAAGAATGCCTCCTGGCCACCCGAGGCGGGATCGATGAGATCTATAACCTTGCCGCCGACATGGGGGGTATTGGCTATATCACTGCTTACCTCGCCAGCATCAGTCGCAATAACATCCTGATTAACGCCCATATGCTCGAGGCCGGCCGTCAGAATGGCGTCCAGCGTTTCTTGTTCTCCTCTTCCGCATGTGTCTACAACCAGACCAAGCAGCAAGACGCAGCCGTCACGGCGCTGCGTGAGGAAGATGCCTATCCCGCCGATCCCGAGCCGGGCTACGGTTGGGAGAAGCTCTTTACTGAGGAACTCTGCCGTTACTACTACAAAGACTATGGCTTTGAGACGCGAATTGTCCGATTTCATAACGTCTACGGACCGCTTGGTACGTACGAAGGCGGCAAGGAAAAGGCACCAGCTGCCATCTGTCGCAAGGTGGCTCTCAGCGAAGATAACGGCGAGATCGAAGTGTGGGGGGATGGCGAGCAAACACGCTCGTTTATGTACGTGGATGATTGTGTGGAAGGACTTGTCCGGATCATGGCTTCTGACCATCGCGATCCTCTCAATTTGGGAACGGATGAACTCGTAACGATTAACGAACTGGTCGACATGATAGCGAGGATCGCGGGCAAACAGATCACCAAGAGGCATAAGCTTAAAGGACCTCAGGGAGTGCGTGGCCGGAACAGCGATAACAACCGCTTGCGTGACGTGTTGGGTTGGGAACCCTCCATCCGACTGGAACAAGGACTGGCCGTGACTTTTGAGTGGATCGTGGCTCAGACTGTCTCAAAGGTGCTTGCTCCCGTCGGGGTTTCCGCTGCGGCGGATTAGCAAAAGCGTTCCGGAAACCAACTTTGTGAATCGCCACGGCGATGGTGGTTCGAGCGCAATAATGAGTGAAAACTGGCGGTTCGCTCTTGAGTGTTAACTGAGGTCAGCGCTTATCGAGAGAATTGCTCCTCGACCGACTTCCTTGACTGGCGTCTCGGCTTCAGCGTTACAATGTTGTCTGCTCAGGATTAGCCCCTCAGGTGCTCCACTCGGAAGGAAGATCATATGAAGAATCGCATGTTCATGACGCTGCTTTTGTCCGCGGTACTTGCGCTTCCTGGGTTCGCGCAGCAACCTAACTCAAATTCGAGCGCCCAGCCGGGAGCAGCTGCGGATCAAACTGCTCCCATTTCACAGCCCCGGGCCACAGGCAAAGAACCGTTGCAGCCTAGGGCAAGCCAGGACTTCTGGGACGGCGATGATCCCGGCTTGGCATGGCTCGTCTTGCACCCTTTTGCCAGCAAACAGTACGTTCGGCGACATGTTCAGACCATCCACGATGATCTCAGTGAACTCGATGAGCTGACCGCTGCAAACAGTAAAATGATTCGCGATGTGGACAGCCGTTCCCAAAAAGGGATTCAGCTGGCTTCGGACAAGACTGATCTAGCCGGTGAACATGCGTTAGAGGCCGCCAACAAGACTCAGTTGGCCCATCAGACGGCGACCGCCGTGGACACCCGCCTCTCTACAATCGAGACAATGGTCGTGAAGGTCGATCAGTATAAGTCCGCGCCGCCGACCGAGATTCATTTCCGTCCTGGCCAGACCGTGTTGAGCAAGCAGGCGAAGGAGTCGCTTGATGAGATAGCCACCCAGCTGAAGAATCAGCACGGTTATGTCGTAGAGGTGCAAGGTTTCTCTCCGGGTCAGGGTCAAGCCGCGATTGCCAAATCCCGGAAGGTTGCGGACTCGGTGGTACGTTACTTGGTGTTGAACCATGAGATCCCGGCCTATCGCATCTACGTGATTGGGATGGGCAACTCTCTTGAGGCCAAGCGCTTGAGCGGTACGCGCGTAGAAATCAGTGTGCTAAAGAACGATCTCGAGCAGACTGCCAAACAATAAAGTAATGGTGTTATGACTACATTGGTGAGAGATTACATCAGATCCGGTTCCAGGTTCGTCGTTCATCTGTCGTGACTGCGCCCCACAGTCCGTCCCTGCATCACGGACTACTTGTGCATCTGCCGCCCGTGATTGAGGTTGCGAAAGGATCGCAAAGAATGATGTACCAGATGACGCTTGGAGCAAAAATCACCAGTTAGCCGTTTACACTTTTTGCACCGGGGCTCTTAGCACTTTTCGCGCATCGAGATTTGACTCAACTTTATTGGAACGACACGCTCATCGTGTGGCATAATACACCGCGCCACTTCGAAGAACAGTTCCCGCCACTTGAGGGCAGCAGCCCTGAGGCGGATGGACTGAATCCTGCGAGGTTTCGGTCGTGAAGTTCAGATGCTATCTGTCGTCCCTGCTGAAAATCCGCCATCCGGACTGTGAACATTGCAATGCTCGTGAAACGAGCGGCAATGAAATGCGTAAGCGGCTGGAAGAGTTGAACTGGCGGACGCAGCCGCATTTCCTTAACAAGGGGGATCATCGGGAAGTAGTGGAGGTCTTCGATTCCAAGCCCAACGAAGTCATAAATGCGCCGGCTTCTTTGAAGCCGAAGACGAAGACTGCCTAGAGCCAACGGAGGGCAATTCCCGAGGACAGTCGCTAATTCAAAGCGGCTTTTCGGCAGTGTCCTAATTTAACGTTGTCAAGCTTCGAGACTGGCGATCAACAGGATGGACAGCAGAAGCTCGGGATCGATCGACGGACGGCCGTATCGCTGTTTACAACAACTAGCTTCGGGGAAGGCGGTAGAATCATCAGCATGAAGCCTCGTGGCATCATAGCTTCTACATCGGCAATGGCCATTCTTAACTTGAGTGGTTTTGTGGGCGTTCAGCGGAGCGATCGTGGTGAGCTTGTTGCAGCTCTTTTTTTTATCCTGTGCGGTTACATAGTCCTCTGGTACTACTGGCAGGGCAAGAACTGGGCCAGAATCTTTGTCCTACTCACTTCAACGCTCGCCATCCTCAATGTCTCAAGAATTCTTCGACCTTATGGTTCGGCAGTCCTCTACAATTCATTCATTGTGGTGGAAGCAACCCTCGGGGTATTCCTCTTGTATTGGCTCAACACGAAAGACGTTCGCAATTGGTTTATGAGACGGCGAACTGATGCAAAGCTGGAGCATAGGCCATAGCAAACGCCGGCCCATCGTTGGCGAAAATCAAGATTACAGTGCGCCGGGCTAAACCGGCATGAAGTAGGGGTGGAAGAAACCCTACAAGAAAGGATTAGCGATCCACTTGGCCCCGAGTTTTGCGTTGGGTACCGTGAGGTGCACAGCGAAGCGTAAACGGGGGATAGGCGGGGTGGGCAATCGAGCTTCGAAAAGATGCAATCCGGACGCCGACGTCTTTGTAATGCGCGGAAGGCAACATGAACAGGCGCGATAACGCGAGCCCCTGTTCGGTCCGGCGTAGTCGAAGACCCCAAACACGCTTAGAAACTTCATGCACGAGAACCGGGAGACCTCGGGGATGCCTGCGGCAAGAGTCCGTTGCAGGACGGCGGGAGAAGGCTTAGGCCGTACGGCCCGCATGCACGTCCCCGAGGAGTCGGACAGCGGCGTAGTACCGATGAACCGCTCGAACAACGACGGAAGGCTCGTCAGCGGAGAGTGGGGAGGGAAGGCTGCTGATCAAGGAGAACTCTCTTCCATCTAGCACGTACCCGACACAGAGCGGGTCTGCCGTGTCCCAAGGGTGGGCGAGAGTGCGGACAAAGCGGTATGCTTGGCCGTTATTCATCCGCGATAAGAGCCGCATGCGCTAACGAGCGCTCGTGCGGATCCGTGCGGGGGGCGATCAGCAATGATCGTCCCTACCGCGACCTCAAAACCCGATTCTGAGTATATATGGGTTTTGTCGCTTCTTCGTTGGACAAGCGTTTCTCCCCGCTGAGTTCGGCCACCCTTCCATCTGCACCAGCGCAGGAAAGGATCCCAGCCTTCCATCCGCTTCCGCGATCGGTGACCTGAAAAGATACTTGCCCCAGTGCGTGGAACTGAGTCAAGCGTGTTCTCCAATCCGGTTGCCTGAAATGCCTTTGGCTCATATCGAGAAAGATTTCTTGGCCCCGAATCGTTCGCGCATGGAAGCTATGCTTTCAACTCCACGGAAAGCGTAAGCGTCCGAAGTAGACCGTGTTGACAAGTGTTTGGGGCATCCTAAGTGTCCACGAAGTAAGGATGTGGACAGTTAGAGTTTAGGGAAGGCTCAAGGTGGGTTGATTTCGTCGGTCTAGATGGACTGGACCCCTGGGCTGAGACCATCAGTTAAGCGACGTTTCGCCGTTGGCTGCCGAAGCATTGTCGGGCGAGATTGATAGTTGGCAGTATAGCTCCGGCTGGTGAAGCGGAAGCGGGCTCTGCTGCAGAGCAACCTGCCAGGAATAACCAGCTGGAGACTCATCCACGGCGATGAGCGGGGCACGGTCGCGAGATCGTGCCCTCATCGCATGGATAGATTTCCCCATGCCTCAGAAAACTCATACCGCCTCCTGCGCCACGACCGCCAGCACGGGCGACGGCTGTCGGCGTTCGAACTCGGCGGGCGGACAATAGCCGAGAGACGAGTGCAGGCGTTTTTGGTTGTAGACCTCTTTCAGAAACTCGCCGATGCGAGCCCGCGCTTCGGTCAGGTTGCGATACTCGCTGCGATAGATTTCTTCGCACTTCAGCGTTTTCATAAACGACTCACAGGTCGCGTTGTCCCAGGGATTGCCGCGACGCGACATGCTGATCCGGACTTGGTGCGTCTCTAACAGTGCGACATAGTCGTGGCTGGCATACTGCACGCCCTGATCGGAATGATGCACCAATCCGGGCGCGGGCCGCCGCCGCTCGAACGCCATCTCCAGCGCCGCCACGGCCAACCGGGCTTCCAGCGTGGCCTCCAGCGCCCAGCCGATCGCCCGCCGCGAAAACGCGTCCAGCACCACCGCTAAATAAACGAACTCTTCCAGCAGCCGGATGTAGGTGATGTCGGCCCGCCAGAGCTCTCCTGCAACTTCTCATGAAAGTGCCGCACATTCAGATCGAAATACTTCTCCCGATACAGTCCCAGCACCTTCTCCACCACCGCCAGCGGCACTTTCTTGGGAGACGGTTTCCCCCGCCGCCGGTCAAACAACCCCCGGAACCCGAACTCTGCATACCGTTCATGCCAGCGCCGCATCTGCCGGTCGCTGATCCCGATGATCTCGGCTGCCTGCCACCACGTGATCTTCTTCGCCAAAGCCCGCAAAATAACTTCCTGTACTTTCATCGTCCGCTCCATCGCGACCTGCGTGTAAGAGAACATGCCTTCCATGCTCTCCTACCCTCGCCGCCTGCAAAGCGGACACTTCACTTGCTATCTCAACCGGACATATCATGTGCTAACGACAAGATTCCGCGAGGAAATTGACAAGCCGGAAGGTTAAAGTCTATGGTTCATTAAACAAGAGTGTGGTAGTGACGGCTCGCGCCGTTACCACCCAAGGCCGTCAGCAGCGGGAGTTGCTGACGGCCAAAATCTTTTCAAACGGCAATTAATTCGCGGTGTCTTTCGCGTCTGCAACAGTATGGGATTGCGGGAAGGGATTCCAGCGGGAACCGACGGGCAAACTGCTCGATTCCGATCACGACGCCAAATGATCTGACATCAGCCGTCCGCGGCGGTAGACGAGTCATCTCGCAACACTTGCTACCCGAAAGCTGGGAGATGTATAGTTCTCGCAACCAATATTACGAATACTGCCACCAATACTACGAATTTCTCGCGCTTGAGTAAGAAGACGTCTGACGGAAAATACGTTTTGCGAGTTTCAGCCGAAAAGGAAGTCTGATTGACACCTCTGTTTTTTGGGCTGTTTGCATTCGCGTTGGCTATATCATTGGTGGTCACTCGCGAAGTGCGCGACCTGGCAAACCGCAAAGGCTGGGTTTTTTCGCCGAAAGACACGCGGCATGTCCACCAGTCCCCGCTTCCACGGTTGGGGGGCGTAGCGATTTTCCTGGCTTTCTCGGTTAGCGTGAGCCTGTGGCTGGGGCTCTCCCTCATCTTTCCCCGCTTGGTCAAAGGACTCGCTCCCACCACGCTTCTCCATATCTATGTTCCCGCCTGCCTGATTTTTTGCCTCGGGATCTACGATGATCTCCGCGGCGCAGGTCCGTATTTGAAATTTGCCGTGCAAACGATCGCCGCAGTCATGCTTTTCGCCGGCGGAATGCGCGTTCTCGATCTGCCGCTGATCTTCCCCCACTCCCTGCCATGGTTCGTCGGTTTGCCCCTGACGGTGCTGTGGGTGCTTGCGGTAACCAATGCCTTCAACCTTATCGATGGCCTGGACGGATTGGCTGCGGGATCGGCCTTGTTTTCGACGTTGGTGTTTTTTGTCTGCGCGCTAGTCAATCATTCCTGGATGGAATCCCTGATGAGTGTGACGCTTGCCGGCGCCATCCTGGGATTCCTCCGCTTCAACTTCAATCCGGCTACGATTTTTCTGGGCGACTCCGGCAGCCTGTTCATCGGTTTCATGCTTAGCGCGCTGGCTCTGGCGGGCGCGCAAAAGGCGCCGACGTTCGTCGCTGTGGCCATTCCCGTAGTGTCGTTCGGATTGCCGATTCTGGAAACGCTAATCTCCATCCTGCGACGGCTCATCAGCGGTCGCCCGATCCTCACTGCCGATCGCGAGCACATTCATCACAGGTTGCTCCAGATGGGCTTTTCGCATCGCCAGGTGGTGATACTTCTTTATGCCGTCTCCGCGATATTTGCCATGCTCAGCCTCTTCCTGCTGTGGCCCACGGGGAGCACCGTGGGCCTGGTGCTGGCGGTCGTGGGAACGGGCATTTGGCTGGGCGTCCAGCATCTGAACTACCCCGAATTTGGCGAACTGCGCCGAGTGGCGCAACGCACCATCGACCAGCGGCAGATCGTGATCAACAATCTTTCGGTGCGCCGCGCGGTCGAGGAACTCAAAGTGGCTGCGGATTTCAATCAGGTGCGCAGCGTCCTTCGCGCCGCTTTCAATAGCAACGATTTTGATGCCTTCGACTTGCACCTGGAGCCGCTTCCAGGCGATCAAAATGTACCCAACGAAACCAACCACCACTTTCACTGGAGCAAGTTTCCTCACATGATGGCAATCTCCAGCCAGCCTTTATGGAAGCTGACGCTGGATCTGGTGACAAGTTCCAACCAGCGCCGCGGTTCGCTCATCGTCTCCCGTGTATACAGTCACCGTGACCTGCAACTGGATGTCAACCTTCTGACTTCCGAATTTCCCGTTACCCTCGCAGATGCCCTTGACCGGGTACTAACCATCCCCGGGATCCTCGTGCCAGCTACGCAAAGCGACCCCCCGTTCCGGGCCGCAAACCTCTAACCACTCTTTGAATCGTCCTCGCCTGTTGATCTTGCTCCCTTCCTTTCCATCCCTGAGTTAATATGAAGGCAACTATGGATCGGAGCGTTCGCGGATTGCCGGATCCAGTTGCCAGGCCCTCCAACGGAGAGCGGCGCCGTTGCGTTCGTCAAAAACTTCATACCCCCGTTTACGCTAGCTTCAACGGCCCGCAGACCGGCATAGTTTTGGATCTGAGCGAATTGCTCGATCTGCATGAAGAGGGCTTTGCTGTTCAAACCAGTGAACGGCTCGAAATGAACCGGGCCGTAATCCTCTGCCTCGATCTACCGGAAACAAAAAGCTACATTCACGGCAGTGGCCAGGTGATATGGAGCGATGAGACGGGCCGCGGAGGTATCCGGTTTTCCCCGCTACCGGATAGTTCCCGCCACATACTGAAAGAATGGCTCTTCGCAAACCTGCTGATCGCCTGTTCCAATCACGCGGCGCGAGCCGAGCAACGGGAGCGGCACGAGGAAGAGACACTACCCGAGCCGGCGTTGGCCACTGATTTTCGCGCGAATGATTCCCGCGCTAACGAATCCCGAACTGCCGTCTCGATCTCCGACGGAAGCGACACCTTGTCTTTATTGGAAGCGGTACGCCGCGAGATTCTCGAGATCGGTGGCGACTTCGATGCAGTCTTGCAACTCATCGCCGAGCGAGCCTTGATTCTCACGGGAGCCTGTGGCACGGCACTGGCGTTTCTCACCGATGAACAAATGGTCTGCCGGGCGCGAGCCGGCGAGCCTGCCCCGCCGCTGGGATCCCTGGTGGATATAAAACGAGGCCTGTCGGGAGAATGCGTTCGCAGCGGCCTCTCCGTTTCGTGCGAAGATATCGATAACGATCCCCGTATCGATCCCCAAGTCGGTCGCGCACTGGGCATAGGTTCGCTGACGGCTGTTCCTATCGTGTCCGGCTTCAGGGTGGTCGGCCTGCTGGAGGTTTTCTCTACCCATCCGCGTGCCTTCACCAAAACTCATACGACCGTCTTGGAAGCGCTCGTCGAAATGATTCCCCGCATCCATCCCGACAAGACGCAGCCGACAAACACCCTGCCTGAAAATACTCAGCCGGAAACTCCAAACAGGCCGGTGGCCGTGTCGCGGCCTGCCACTTCGGAGTCAGCTTCGTCGGAGCCATATTCAGCGGAGTTCGATTCGATCCCCGCGATTCGCGACGCTTTGAAGGATCGACAGCCTGAACTTCCCGAGCAACTCGGTCAGCATGGCCCGGGAGAAATCATCGCGGAGCAAGTTCCAGAGCAGATCCTCGCGCAGGTTCCCCAGAGCGCGCCCAGAGCTTCGTCTGGCTTGCTTTATCGCGTGCTGCTGGGGCTGGCCATGGCAGTGGTCGCGATGGTCGTCGGCTATTTGTTGGGTCCGGTGATCGAAAAGCGGATGATCGAAAAGCGGGGGGCAGGCTCACCCCAAACTTCGCAGCGGTCGTTAGTAGAGGGAGGCGAGTCGGTTCCGGCGCAACATGCGGCTGATCATAGCCCGGCCGATCAACGTCCGGCCGATCAACGCTCAGCCGATCAACGCCCGGCCGATCAATACTCGCTCGATCAACGCCTAGCGGCTCAACGCGCGCCAGCAAAGTCGCTGCCAGATTTGCGAAAGCTCGCCGATCAGGGGGACGCGGACGCACAATACCAAATGGGCGTTCGTTATCACGATGGAGAGGAGGTTCCGCAGGATGACACGCAGGCTGTGCAGTGGTTCCAGCGCGCCGCCGACCAGGGCAATGTTGCCGCGCAGAGTGCGCTCGGCGCCTATTACTGGAGAGGGCGCGGAGTCCCCGAAGATTTGTCGAAAGCCTATTTTTGGTCGGCGATCGCAATGGTCCAGGGTGACGAGATCAGCAAGTCCCGGCTCGAAGGACTGGCATCCCAAATGACCCAGTCGCAGGTTTCCGCCGCCCGCCAGCAGGCCGAAGAGTGGATCCATACTCATACCCAACAAGCAAAATCCGAAGCGCATTAGCTAATTTCCCGTAGAGACGCCGCTTGCCGCGTCTCCTTACAAACGCCAGACAGACCCAATCCCCCAGCCGTAGAATATATATGTGGCGACACTGCGCGACATTTTGACGTCTGGCGACCGCGTCCATGAAGCCGACCCCGCCCTTTGGGAAAAGCTGGATCGCAATCGTGTGCGGTGCTACGCCTGCGGCCACTGCTGTCCAATTCCCGACGGACAACCCGGCGTTTGCAAGGTCCGCTTCAACCATGGGGGCACGCTCTATGTTCCCTGGGGCTATGTTGCCGGAGTGCAGTGCGATCCGATCGAGAAGAAGCCATTTTTCCACGCCCACCCGGGAGCCCTTGCCTACAGCTTCGGAATGCTGGGCTGCGATCTGCATTGCTCCTATTGCCAGAACTGGGTCACATCGCAGGCCTTGCGCGACCCCGACGCCGTCTCACCGCCGCTCGAGGTCGATCCGGAACTTCTGGTCAAAGACGCGCTAGCCCAGGGGGCAAAGGTTGTCGTTAGCACCTACAATGAGCCGCTGATCACCAGCGAATGGGCGGTGGAAGTTTTCCGCGCCGCGCGCCGAGCGGGCTTGCTGACCGCGTATGTTTCAAATGGCAACGGGACTCCGCAGGTGCTCGAGTACATTCATCCCTGGATCGATCTCTACAAGGTCGACCTCAAAAGCTTCGACGATCATCACTATCGCCAACTCGGCGGACGTCTGCAACCGATCCTCGACACCATCCGCAGCTTGCACCGAATGTGTGTGTGGCTGGAAATCGTCACCTTACTCATTCCCGGCTTCAACGACAGCGACGACGAATTGCGAAACCTGACCGCATTTCTGGCTGGCGTTTCGCCCGACATCCCCTGGCACGTCACCGCCTTTCATCAGGACTACAAAATGACCTCGCCCGCCGATACGCGTCCTCAGGACTTGTTGCGCGCCGCCGCCATCGGCCGCGAAGCTGGGTTGCGCTACATCTACGCCGGCAATCTTCCCGGACAGGTGAAGGATCTCGAAGATACTCATTGCTATCATTGCGGCGAGTTGCTGATCCAGCGTTACGGATATGCGATCGAAGAGTACAAGTTGACTCCGCAAGGCGATTGCCCTGCCTGCCACGCGTCGCTTCCCGGCCGCTGGTCCAAGAAATTTGACGGACAGATTGCGTCCAGGCCTTTTCTGCCCCGCAACCACGCGCCATTAGTTAAAATTCTCTCGCGACCATAGCAGCGCGGGGAAGTGGGATAAGTATCGGGGATTCGTATCAGGGCATGCCTTCAGGCGTGCCGAGAACGGTTAGAATGAATGCGCCTTCAAGGCGCTGAATCTCGGCCCAAGCTGATAATCAACATTCATGCGAATGACAAAAAAATCGCTGCCGGCCGTCTTATTGTGTCTGATCTCATTGGGGCTCGGCCTCGGCTGTTCTCCGCGTGATTTTCTCTCCCGCCGCCTCGCCGCCGATCTAATTTCGGCCTCCGACGCATTCAAAGCCCCGCAACTGTTCTGGCTCAGGACAGGCACAATCTCCAACAAAGACTTCGGTTCTCCCGATTACATGGTGCTGCAGCGCCGCGGATGGATCATCGGCACCGAGCAGCCGTGTCCCCCCGGAATCGACCCTCCTCCCTGCTGGGACATAGCGCTCACCCCCCTCGGAGTGGATACGATACGGCCCCTGATTTCGAATGCCCTTCCCGATAATGGTCCGATGGCAATCCAAGTCGCGCGCCGCGAATTGCTGAGCATTGACGGAATCAGCAAAGCTGGCAACTTCGCCGATGTGGAGTTCGTCTGGCATTGGGTTCCCCTGAATCCGGTGGGTACGGCGCTTCACGACAGCGGAGTCCACTACCGCTCGACCGTAGGATTCCGTGGCTATGACGACGGATGGCGCGTTGTGGAGCAAACCGTACCCAGCAACCAGCCGCTCGATGACGCGCTACGCAACGCCGAACCCACCGCGCCGTAAGCATCGTGCAAGAATATCAACCTCCAACGTTCCACTGCAGGAAGCCTGATTCCGGGCGCCGGCCAACCAAAGCGGCGCCTCGCGGCTTCCAACGCAGCAAGAGCATATTCAGCAGCTTCTACGGAGGTTCAGCTTGAGGATCGCTCGCTTCGTCTGCCTTGTCGCTTTCTGCGGAAGTCTCTTCGCGCAATCGCAGCAACCGTCACTCACCATCTATAACGAGGATTTCGCCGTAGTGCGGCAGGAAATCGCGCTGGACTTGAAGTCCGGCGAGAACCAGGTCAACGTGAATGACATCACGATGCACCTGGAGCCCGACTCTGTTATTCTGCGCGATCCCACGGGCAAGCACGCGCTCCAGGTGCTGGAACAGAATTATCGCGCCGACCCCATCTCAGAGCCTATGCTGCTCTCGCTCTACGAAGGCAAGACGATCGACTTCGAAGCTCCGGGGCAAATCATCAAAGGCAAAGTCATCCGCAGTGGATATACGCCACGCGACTATTTCTCGATGAACCGCTATGGCCAGGAGTACTACCCGAACGGGGGCGCCGCGGAACAGCCCGTCATCGAGGTCGACGGCCAATTGCGCTTCAGTCTTCCCGGTACGCCTGTCTTCCCCCGTCTGACGAATGACAGCATCCTGAAGCCCCGCCTGGAGTGGATGCTCGCCACCAATAAAGCCGGGCAATTCCCTGCCGAATTTTCCTACGTGACCGGCGGCATGAGCTGGCAAGCCGACTACAACATCGTCGCGCCCGAGAAGGGTGGCCTGGTCGACATCGTGGGCTGGGTCACCATGGACAACCAGACCGGCAAGACCTTCGAAAACGCGCGCATCAAGCTCATGGCCGGCGACGTGAACAAGATTCAGCCGGGAATGAATGGCCGGAACTTCACCCAGATGGTTATGGTAGCGGGAGCGGCCGATTTGGCGGGACCTCCCGTTACCGAGAAGACTTTCGATGAATACCATCTCTACACGCTCGAACGCACCACGACGTTGCGCGACCGCGAGACCAAGCAGGTGGAATTCATTCGCGCGCCGGGGGTAGCCACCAAGCAAATTTATATTTACGACGGCGTCAAGATCGATGCCAACCGCTACAACGGCTGGGACTGGGACAGTTTCCGCAACGATCGCTCTTATGGAACCGAATCGAATCCCAAGATTTGGGTGATGCGCGAATTCGTCAATTCGGAGGCGAACCATCTCGGCATGCCGCTGCCCAAGGGCCGCGTCCGCTTCTACCGCCGCAACGACGACGGCCAAATCGAATTTACCGGCGAAAACGTCATTGACCATACTCCTCGGGACGAGACCGTCCGCATCTACACCGGCAACGCTTTCGACCTTGCCGGGAACCGCGTTCGCACCAACTATCTTGTGGACGAGAACAAGCGCACGGCCACCGAGTCGTTCGAAATCAAAGTCCGCAACCACAAGAAAGAACCGGTGGATGTCCGCGTCGTCGAACACCTGTATCGCGCGCAGAACTGGGAGATTCTATTGCCTTCCACCGGCTACAAGAAGACCGAAGCTCACACCATCGAGTTTCCGGTGACCATAGCTCCGGACGGCGACAAGACGATCACTTATACCGCGCACTACACCTGGTGAAAACGTGGTAAGAATGTCGTCTGTAAGTTTTGCTGGTGCAGAGCCGGGCATCCCCGCCCGGCGGACGGGCGAGATGCCGGTCGCTCCACTTGAGGTTTAGCGGCCAGCCCCCTGCAGTTGGGCAACTTTCACGCGCGGCGAAGCTTGCTGATAGCGGGCGATGCCCTGGTAAAGCGCTTCGGCGATCTGCTGGCGGTAAGCCGCGGTCTGTAGACTGTGCTCGTCCGCGGGACTGCTCACAAAAGAAATCTCGGTAAGGATCGAGGGCATGGTCGTGCCGGTCAATACGGCAAACGCCGAGTCCTTGATCCCCCGGTTGCGAATGTCGGGGTTTCGTGCAGCCAGCGTGGCGTACAGCGATCGCTGGATACTAGCCGCCAGACGCCGCGATTCCTCAATCTTTTCGTGCAACCCGTCGGCCGATAACGATACGGGCGTCGGCGTGGTGAAAGTTCCATCCTCATGCTTCTCGACTTCCCGCGACCCCGGCGCCGAAAACAGATTCGTGTAGTAAGTCTCAACCCCCCGCGCCGCCGCCGAACTGCTGTAATTGGCGTGAACGGAGACGAACAGGTCAGCCTGTGACTGGTTGGCAAAATCGGCGCGCTGTTCGAGAGCCAAGTAAGTGTCGGCAGTCCGCGTGAGCATTACTTCCGACCCCAGGCGCGCTTGCAACAACTTGCCCAGACGCTGGGTTACGTCGAGCACCAGATCTTTCTCCAGCAGCCCCTGCCGTCCAACCGTCCCCAGGTCCCAGCCACCGTGACCGGCGTCAAGCACGATGCGAAACTTCCCGCTTCTAGCCGGCAGAGGCTCGTCCGTCGCCTTCGCCGTCAACGCCGCCACAGGAGCGGTTTTCACCGGGGCTTGCGTTGCGTCCACGGATAATGACGGCTGGACAGAAGCAAATTGCTCCGGAGCAAGTTGGTTGGGAAGCATACCGTCCCGCCCCAAAGTTTTCTCGCTCCCGCGCAGCTCAACCACCAGGCGATAAGGGCTCGATTCCATGCTGACGGAAAAATTTGATCCATCTTTAGTGTCGAGCACCACTCGTGTGACCCCGGCGACGGGCTGAGCAATCCGCACGCGAGTCAGCAAAGCATCGCCTACATCCATCGTCTTTCCGTTCAATTCAGGCGACAGAACCGTATTGTGCAGATCGAAGTAGATGCGCTCCGGCGACATCAAACGGTGAACTTCGTACGGTACCTGGTCTTCCATGTCGACGACCACCGTGCTTCCCGCGGACGAAGACCAGTGACGTACGCCGGTGATTTTCGGCAGTCCCGCCAACTTGCCTTCCGCGACCGCCCTGAGTGGCTTTGCATCGGCGCCGAGCTGTTCCGGGTTCATCAGATTGTCTGAGACCGGGGGAGACTGCACCGCCGTGGTTGTCGCTGTCGTTTCTGTTTGCGATGGCACCGCGGTCTTTGTGTCTACAACTTTTGAGCCAGGCGTCTTCTCATGCTCTTGCATTCCCCACCACGCGCCAGCCGAAAATAATGCTGCCACCACCATCAGGCCCAACACGACACTCAATCCGGGATGCGAACCGCCGGCGCGCGAGAGACGTTCCAGAAATGGCGGCGTTTCGGTGAAGTTTGCCAGCTCTTCGCCGTCCAACCTTTCGCTGACAGGCTCTTCGTCGGCGATGCCAGCCTCGCGCAAGTCGAACATCGGTGCGGGAATGAGACCAGGCCGCTCCGCCACAACTGGGACGGGGGGCGTCGCCGGTGGACTCTGCGCTATCGCGGAAGACGAAGACGGGACCATCTCCCTAGAAGTCTGGATCGCCTCTTTCTCACCAAACACCGGAGCTGTCGCAGCCAGGTTTGCTCGCAGTACGTCGTCAGCCACATTCGACAGCCAGTGGATGCGGCGATCTTGATCTTCGGGTCTGAGCGCCGACAGAACCAGCTCAGCGAACAGATCGAAACAGCGAATGTCCCGATCCGTGAACGCCCATGGAGTTCGCGAGAAAGCTTGCAGCACGCCCACTTGCTGGCGCCGGCCACGCAACGGAACCAGCACCGTCGACCGGGCGCCCATCTGGCAAGCAAGGTCCAGCTCCACGCGCGTATCGATCTCACAATCGTCACATCGTAGAATGCGCCCCGATTCCAGGCAGTCCTGCAGAAACTCCGATTCGATCAGGTGAACGCCGCGCTCGACGGCAAATGGTCCGGAGGCGGCGCGGCACACCATTTCAGATCGCTCGGCAAGGGCGACCACGATGCCGTCGGCCTGTGTGATCGCCTGAGCGCGCGCGCAGATTAATTGGAGAACTTCGTCCAGGATGAAGCGTTCCGTCTCGAACAAGTCGCGATCGGAAGCGGCTCCCGAGGCCACTCGCCGGCTCCGAATTTGCTCGTGGAGACTCGAGAACGCCAGCAGGGCGCGCAGCGCTTCCTGCTGCGCAATTGATTCCAGAACGCGATTGCCCTCCTGCAGCGGAGAAGTCGTCGCTTCCCAGTCAACTCGGTTTGGGTTGGCACTCATGCGGGCGCTGTAAGGACCAAAAAAAGCGAGTAATTTATTGTATCCGGGCTCGTCGAAAGGCCCATTCAGTCTGAAATCACAGAGCGCCGAAAACTCACAGAGCGCTGAAATTCACCGAGCACTGAAAGCTCTAGCGCCCTGAAAACTCCAGAGCGCAGCTCAGCTTCGTATCAGGGCATCGCTTTAGCGATGCCGCAAATACTTTGATATCAGATGCCCTTTAGGGGCTGGCCACTCATCCGACCCCATCCCAGAACGACCGCCTGGGTCCCAATTCTCAGGGTAATAGTCTGATGCGGGTATCGCAATGTCCGTTGGTACACGTCCGATTGTTGGATAAACGCGCAACTGACGCAGCTTGTAGCCACCTTGGCGGTGGCTGCCGTCATGGCATTCCGAGGCTTCTTCCACGGAAAACTGAGTTGCGGTGCAGGGATATTCCGAACAGGGCTGTCCGAGTTGCGAAAAGAGGTGGTCACCCTCCAAGCCTGCCGAGCTTCGCCTACGGTTGCGCCGCGCGCGCTCCGACTGTCTGGTTCTGGCTCTTGTACCACTCCACCGTGCGGCGCAGGCCGTCTTCAAAATTCACCAGAACCTTGTATCCCAAATTCTTCTGCGCCTGGGCGATGTCCGCCAGCGAATGTTTGATGTCTCCACTGCGCTCCGGACCATACTTGACGGCGCCCTTGTAACCAGTCAGTTGCTTCAAAGCGGCGAAGGTTTCATTCAGCGTGATTCGCCGTCCGGTGGCGCAGTTAAAAACGCGCCCCGCACACTCCGCCGCCGGAGCCGAGCAGGCCAGCAGGTTGGCCGAGATCGCGTTATCGATGAAGGTGAAATCGCGGCTGGTTGTGCCATCGCCAAAAATCGTGGGCTGTTCCCCCTGCAGCATCTGCATACTGAATTTTGCGAGAACGCCCGAGTAGGCCGAAGAAGGATCCTGCCGCGGCCCGAAAATATTGAAGTACCGCAGACAGACGGTCTCCAGGCCGTAGCAACGGTAGAACGAGAGCATGTAACACTCGCTGGCCAGCTTGGCCACGGCATATGGCGAGATCGGATTGGGGGTTATGGCTTCATGCTTCGGAAGTGTCGGTGTATCCCCATACACCGACGACGAAGCGGCATAGACCACACGTTTCACCTTCGCGTCGCGCGCGGCGACAAGAACATTCACCGTGCCGTCAACATTGGCGCGATTGCTGCTGAGCGGGTCCAACACCGATCTCGGGACCGAAGGAAGAGCCGCATGGTGCAGCACGTAATCGACGTCTGCGCATGCCTTGTGCATGGCATCCAGATCGAGAATGTCAGCTTCGCGGAAGTCAATCTGGTGGAGCACGTCGGTCAGATTCTCGCGCCGGCCCGTCTCAAAGTTATCGATTCCCCGGACCTGCTCGCCGCGTTCCAACAGAGCGCGCACCAGCGAGGACCCAATAAAGCCAGCCGCGCCGGTTACAAGATACTTCGCCATATGCCTTCTATGATAACGGATGGATTGCACGCCAGACACGGGAAGCCGGTGACCAGAGTAACCATTGTTCCAGAGCCTTCACAGTTTCCTGAAAAACTCCGACTTCTCAACGAATGGGAAGGGCACGAGTTTTACTCGTGCCGTTAAGTCGTTGAAAATGTGTCCGCGCTTCAGCGCCTGAGGTGGGCTTCTCGCACCTAGGACTAGTCTTTCGTCAAACTACTTAGTCCGCTAAGGTGAGACGGGGATGCAGAACATACTTTTTCCGCAAACTGTTAGGGCCGGGAAGCGGGGGAAAAGAGTCCTGTCCCGGAGAGCTGCCCTGCGCGAAGCCGAAGGGACCCAGCTCCACAGCACACCCTCAAAGTCTGCGGAAAAAACCTCATGCTGCGGGGAACTGCGATAAAGAATCGCGAATCTGACTCCACAGTTCCTCTTTGCCCGCGCCAGTTTTGGCCGAAAACGCCACGATGGGCACTCCCCCATAAGCTTCTCCGAGCGTGTGCATCGCCTGCCGCAACTGATTACCGGACAGCCGGTCGCACTTGGTGGCCACAATCACATGCGCCCGTTCTCTGGACGCCAGAAACTCCAGCAACTGGCCGTCGCTTTCCTGCGGAGGAATGTTCGAATCGACCAGCGCCAGGCAAAGCGCCAGGCTCGAGCGCTGGTGGAGGTATGGATCCACAAACCGGGCCCAGTCGGCGGAGATTTCGCGTGAAACCTTGGCATAGCCGTATCCCGGCAAGTCGGCAAAAAGCGTGTCGGGTTTGGGCTGCCCCGCCCGGCGGACCTCATAAAAGTTAATGCTCCGCGTGCGCCCCGGCGTATTGCTGGTGCGGGCCAGCTTCGCGCCGACAAGCGCATTGATCACGCTGGATTTCCCGACGTTCGACCGTCCAAGAAATGCGATCTCCGGCACGGTAGGAGCAGGGAAGTGCGTCAAGTCGCTCGCCGACAGCATGAATCGCGCCAGAATCCGCATCCAGACAGTTTCCCGTGTTTGGGTCGCGCATGGCAAGCGCCGTGGAAAAATAATTTGGCCGACAGGCTGAGGAGAAACTGGGCTCTGTATCGAGCGCTTCGTATCGAATGCTTCGTATCAGGGCGTCGCTTTAGCGATGCCGAAGGCGCTCTGTAAAATGCCCCTTTAGGGGACGGGAAGGGGAACTGAACCATTCGTCGCCCGTTAAAGCCCAAGCGGTCGTTTATGTTCCACGTCCTGCGCCTCAATCGAATGCAGTTTGTGCCAGAGCGCAAGGCCGCCCGCGATGACCAGTCCAATCAGAACGCTGACCAGAAAGAACCACCGATAAGCGGGCAGCATGATCAGCAGAACCGCTACGACAATGATCGCGACGATGAGACCCGCCGATCCTTTCAGGCTGAATCCAGACCGGCTGCCAGGTTCCGGCTCCATGATTTTATTCTAGCGCGGCTTTCAGGTCCGCGCAGGGCCCAACAATGGGCTGCCGACGGAGTTGCCGGTGGGAGAGGGTGGCCGTTCTATTCGCAACAAGGGGTGGCCCGTCCTATCGCGAAGCGAAGGGCGGGAATGGTACGGAGTACACCCTTTCCAAACCCCGACCGCGACAGCCGATCGATTCTACTGCCGGGCCGTGGGAATCTCCGATGCGGGCGGTGTGGCGATCGGAGACATGGTCTCGGCCTCCGACGGCATCTGCGGCAGGGGGCCTTCGAGGGCGACAGCCAGCACCTGGTCCATGTTGTCTACGAAGTGGAGTTTCATCGCGGTGCGCAGGTTTTCCGGGACCTCGGCTACATCTTTTTCGTTTTCCTGCGGCAGGATCACTTCGAACAATCCGGCGCGATGGGCGGCGAGGAGCTTTTCTTTTAATCCGCCGATGGGCAATACCTTGCCGCGTAAGGTGATTTCGCCGGTCATGGCTAGATCGCGGCGTACGGGAATCTTGCTTAGCGCGCTGGCCAGGGCAGTTGCGATGGTGATGCCGGCTGAGGGGCCGTCTTTTGGAATCGCCCCCTCGGGGACGTGCACGTGAATATCGAGGTTGCGATAGAAATCGCGGGGCAGTCCCAGCCGCGCTGCTCGCGAGCGAATGTAGGACATCGCGGCCTGCGCCGATTCCTGCATCACATCGCCCAGCTTGCCGGTTAACGTTAGCTTGCCTTTGCCGTCGACCACCGTGGCTTCGGTGCTCAGGATTGAGCCTCCGACTTCAGTCCAGGCCAGGCCCGTCACCAGGCCGACCTCGCTTTTTTCGTGAGCGAGAGTGTCGCGGAACTTCAGGACGCCGAGATAGTCGCCAACCTTTTCCGGCTGGATCGCGGCCGAGAACTCCGCGCCTTCTTTTACTACCTTGCGCGCAACCTTGCGGCAGATGTTGCCAATTTCACGCTCCAGGTTTCGCACCCCGGCTTCGCGGGTAAAGCCGCGAATGATCTGCCGGATCGCCTCGTCGGGGAACTGGACGTTTTTCTCCGTCAATCCCGCCTGCGCCATTTGCTTCTTAACCAGGAACTGTCTTGCGATCTCGACCTTTTCCGGTTCCGTGTAGCCGTGCAGGCGCAGCACTTCCATGCGATCCTGCAGGGCGGGTGGAACGGTGTGAATCACGTTCGCGGTGGCCACGAAGAATACCTGCGAGAGGTCGTACTCGACGTCGAGGTAATGATCCACGAACATGAAGTTCTGTTCCGGATCTAGAACCTCCAGCAGCGCCGCCGAGGGATCGCCGCGGAAGTCCATCGACATCTTGTCGACTTCGTCGAGCATGAAGACCGGGTTCTTGGTGCCGGCTTTTTTCATCATCTGGATGATCTGGCCGGGCAATGCGCCGATGTAGGTGCGGCGGTGGCCGCGGATTTCCGCCTCATCGCGCACGCCGCCCAGCGACATGCGCACGAACTTACGCCCGGTCGCTTTGGCGATCGACATTCCCAGAGAAGTCTTGCCCACGCCGGGAGGCCCGACAAAACAGAGAATCGAGCCTTTGGGATTTTTTACCAACTGGCGGACGGCTAAAAATTCGAGGATGCGCTCCTTGATTTTCTCCAGGCCATAGTGGTCTTCGTTCAGAGTTTTCTCAGCACGTGTGATGTTGCGGATTTCTTTGGAACGCTTCTTCCACGGCACCGCCAGCAGCCAGTCGAGATAGTTGCGCGAAACGGTGGATTCCGCCGACATGGGCGGCATCGCTTCCAGCTTCTTCAGTTCTTGGATTGCCTTGTCGCGAACGTCCTTCGGCATGCCCGCGGATTCGACCTTCTTCTTCAATTCGTCGAATTCGCTCTTCTCGCCGCGGCCAAGTTCTTTTTGAATCGCTTTGATTTTTTCGTTGAGGTAATACTCTTTCTGCGCCTTTTCCATCTGCCGCTTTACACGCGACTGGATGGTGCGGTCCATGTTTAGCTTTTCGATTTCTACGTCGAGCACGTCGCCGATGCGGTTCAATCTCTCAGCGGGATCGAAGATTTCGAGCAGTCCCTGCTTTTCTTCGATCGAAAGCTGAAGATTGGCGGCGATGGTGTCGGTCAGCTTCGCCGGATCTTCCATGCGCACGGCGGCAATCATGGTTTCGTAGTTCAGCGACTGGCAGAGCTTTACGTATTGCTCGAACATGCCAGTAACGCGCTGCATGCCCCCTTCAATCTGCGGCGTCGTTTCGGTGGCATAGCGCGCGACCCGCACGGTGGCCTGCAGATAGCCTTCAGTTTCGATCACCTGCAGAATCTTGCCGCGCTCGATGCCTTCGACCAGCACCTTGATGTTGCCGTCGGGCAGTTTCAGGCTTTGGACGATGTTGACTATGGTACCGACCTGGAAAATGTCGTTGGCCTTGGGCTCGTCGATGCTCGCGTCGTGTTGCGTCGCAAGAAATATCTTCTTATCGCTGGCCAGGGCTTCTTCGAGAGCACGGACGCTGGACTCCCGTCCCACCACGAAAGGCGTCATCATGTAGGGAAAGATGACCACGTCCCGAATGGGCATCATCGGCAGTTTTTTGCTCTCGAATTTTTCTTTAGGGTTCGACAACGCGTTCTCCCGTCTCTGGTCCTGGTTCTTGCTGCAAAAGTCTGTGGCCAACGACAGCGCCTAAAGGCGCATTCATGAGGCCGCATTTGCGGTATGCCTAAAGGCATACCCTGATACAAATCTTCCTTGCGCTCCTGTTGTCTTAGTTCTTTTAACTTGCAGCTCTACTTTTAGCTGGCCGCTTTTTCGATCATGGCCAGGGAGACGTTGCGTTTCTCGACCATCTCGCGGGTCACTTCAAACTCTTTTACCTTCTTCTGGCTGGGCAGACTATACATCAGTTCCAGCATGAGCTCTTCGAGAATCATACGCAACCCGCGGGCGCCCACTTTACGCGCCATGGCCTGGCGCGCAATCGCCCGGTTCGCGTCCTCGCTAAACTTCAGCCGGACGTTTTCAAACTCGAACAGGCGCTGATATTGTTTCACAATCGCGTTCTTCGGGCGCGTCAGAATTTCGACCAGCGCGTTTTCGTCCAGTTGCTGCAGGACACCCATCACGGGCAGGCGGCCGACAAACTCGGGGATCAGTCCGAACTTGATCAGATCTTCGGGCTGCGCTTCCGAAACCATCTCAAAGTTGCGCTTCGCATCCAGGCCCGCCTCGCTCTCCAGGTCTTCACTCATGCGGAAGCCCAGCGCCTTCTTGCCGATGCGGCGCCCGATGATTTTCTCGAGACCGACGAAGGCGCCGCCGCAAATGAAGAGGATGTTCGTGGTATCGACGGGCGTAAATTCCTGGTGCGGGTGCTTGCGTCCACCTTGCGGCGGGACGTTTGCGATCGTGCCTTCCAGAATCTTGAGCAATGCCTGTTGCACGCCCTCGCCCGAGACGTCGCGGGTGATCGAGGGGTTCTCGTCCTTGCGGCCGATCTTGTCGATTTCGTCGATATAGATAATGCCGGTCTGGGTGCGGCTTACGTCGCCTTCGGCCGCCTGCAGAAGTTTCAGGATGATGTTCTCAACGTCTTCGCCCACGTAGCCGGCTTCGGTCAGTGTGGTTGCGTCCACGATCGCGAACGGGACATCGAGCATGCGGGCGAGAGTTTGGGCCAGCAGCGTTTTGCCGGTTCCGGTCGGACCGATCAGCAAGATGTTTGACTTGGTCAACTCCACGCCATCGCCGCTGCGCTGGCGATTCATGTAGATGCGCTTGTAGTGGTTGTAGACGGCGACGGCCAGCTTTTTCTTGGTCTGTTCCTGCCCGATGACGTACTCGTCGAGGAATGTTTTGACCTCCTGCGGCTTGGGCAGTTGGTTCGGAACCGCCGCCGAAGGAGTCGCGGTGCGGTCGTCTTCGAGGATCGAGTTGCAGACCGCCACGCACTCGTCGCAAATGTATGCCCGGGGATAGTCGCTCGGCGACGAGATCAGTTTTGCCACTGCGTCCTGCGATTTGTGGCAGAACGAACAGCGCAACATCTCATCCGAACCCGATCTGGTTTTCACTGCCGTACTCCTTTTCTCCTACCTCAGCCGCCCTGACGTCTGACCCACCCTACCGTCAAAAAAACCGCGACGTTTAGGATGGGGCACCCCGCCGCGTCTCTACACACGAATTGCCGATCATATCGTCTATCGGGTCTTATAGATGATATCGTCGATGATTCCGTACTCCTTAGCCTGTTGCGAATTCATGATGAAGTCGCGCTCCACGTCCTTCTCCACTTTATCCAGCTTCTGGCCGCTGTGCTTGGCCAGTAACTGATTAGTAATCTCCCGCATGCGTAGTATTTCACGGGCATGAATGTCGATGTCCGTCGCTTGCCCCGACAGCCCGCCCATGGAAGGCTGGTGGATCAGGATGCGCGAATTCGGGAGCGCCAGCCGCTTTTTAGCTTGTCCGGCTGACAGCAGCAGCGCTGCCATGGAAGCGGCCTGACCTATGCAGATCGTGGTCACGTCGTTCTTTACGTACTGCATGGTGTCGTAGATCGCCATGCCCGCGGTGATCGATCCGCCGGGCGAGTTGATGTAGAGCTGGATGTCTTTTTCCGGATCTTCCTGCGCCAGGAAAAGCATCTGGGCGATGACCAGGTTGGCAATGTTGTCGTCAATCGGCGTGCCAATAAAGATGATGTTGTCGCGGAGCAGGCGGGAATAAATGTCATACGCCCGTTCGCCCCGTCCGGTTGACTCGATCACCATCGGTACCAGCATCATTTGCGGGTCTTTCGTATTCACATTCACCCTTTCCACACTCCGGCCCTGAAGTCGGTCTAGCAGCTCAGGGGAGGATCGAAATGGTCCGCGTCATTATCATCGCTTACGCGGACTGGCGATACAAAAACTCGAGGGTCTTTTCGTTGCGGATTCTTGTCCGTATCCTATCGAGGCTCCCATCCCGTGTCAAACGAGCGCGCACTGCTTCAGAAGTCTGTTTCGATTGTTTGGCCAGCGCTTCGAGTTCGTGATTCAACTCGTCGTCGCTGACATGCACGTTCTCTTCCTCCGCCACTCTTTCGAGCAGCAGAGCAGCCTTTACATCGTGGATCGCCTGCTCGCGCTGTCCCACGCGCAGCCGGTTCAAATCCATTTTCTTCATCTGCTCGGCGGTCAGACCTTGCGCCGCCAGCGCACGCAGGCCCCGCTCCAGACGAATGTCAATCTGCTGTTCGATCAGCGAATCGGGAACTTCAAAATCGTTGCGCTGAATCAGTTCGCCGACGAGCTTGTCCTTGGCTTCGTGTTCGGCCTGGTGCTTGCGCTCGGATTCCATTTGCTCGCGAATCGTCTTGCGGACATCGTCCAAAGTCTGGAATTCGCCGAGCTGTTTGGCGAACTCATCGTTCAGTTCCGGCAGGCTCTTCTGTTTGATTGCCTGCACCTTGACTACATAGGTGAATGTCTTTCCCGCCAGGCGCTTGTCCTGCGCATCATCTGGATAGTTCACGTCAAACGTCCGCTCATCTCCCGGGCTCGTCCCGCGCAGGTGTTCGGTGAATTCCGGCATCGTGTTCTGGCCCGCGATTTCGACCAGCACTTCATCCATGTGCACGGGCTGGCCTTCGCCCGTTTTTGGATTGCCATCGAGCGAGACTTGGGCGAAATCGCCATCGGCGAGGGTGCGGCCCTCCACCGGATTGAAACTGGCGCTACGCTCGCGCAGATCGGCGAGCGCCTGCTCCACGTCTGCTTCGGAAACGGCGATCTCCGGTTTATCCGCGCGCAACTCTTTGTAGCCTTGCAGCTTGATTTCCGGCAACACCTCAAAAGCCGCCTTGAAGCGCAATGGTTCGCCATCGTGCAGGTGCAGGTCGGTAACCCGCGGCTGCGATACCGGATGCAGGCTCAGCCTCTCAGCCTCCTGCCGGAAGAAGCGCGGAATCAGCGCTTCGACCATGTCGGTCTTGATCTCCTCGGAAAACCGCTGGCGGATAATGGACGCTGGAACATGCCCGCGCCGGAAACCGGGAATGCGTGCCACTTTCTGATATTTCTGGATCAGCGAATCGGTCTGCCGGTTGACATCCGCGACCGGGATTTCAACCTGAATCTCGCGCTTGGTGGCGCTTTCTTTCGGCGTGTTTTCCGGGGTCGTACTGTCTTTGATCTCAGCGGGGCTCACAAGTACCTTTCCGGTGCGGCCGCGGCAGCAGAGTCGGGAGGAAACTGCTCCGCTGCGACATGACCGCAACCCTGAGTGTAAAGACTCTCGAAGAGCAACGTCAAACGCTGGAGGGGGGCTTCCTACCCACTAAAGTAACTGGTGACGCTTTGGTGTGGCGCAGCGCTCCTGTCCGCGAAAAGCGTGTGCGGCGAATCAACTCTCCGGGAATGGGAGAATTCCCCACATCGGTCAAAAAGGCAAAAACAACAGCAACGGCAACAGCAACAGCTGCGGACAGGAGTGTCCGCGCCACACAAGCAAATACAATAAGTGGAATGCCCGTCCCCAACTGGCTGGAGGTTCTGAACGCCGAAGTCATCGCCTGCACGCGCTGTCCGCGCCTCGTCGAATACCGGGAGCGCATCGCCCGCGAGAAGCGGCGCGCTTACCGGGAGCACGAATACTGGGGCAAGCCCGTTCCCGGCTTCGGCGATCCGAACGCCCGCGTGCTCGTTCTCGGGCTGGCTCCCGGCGCTCATGGTTCCAATCGCACCGGCCGACCTTTCACCGGAGACGCCTCGGGCAACTTCATGTACCCGGTGCTGCACGAAACCGGATTCGCTCTTCTGCCCACCGCGACCGCTCGCGACGACGGTCAGGTGCTTACCGGTCTCTACATCACCGCCGCCGCCCGCTGCGCGCCTCCTGACAACAAGCCGCTGCCCGAGGAGTTGGCTAATTGCGCTCCGTTCCTGGAGCGCGAACTGGAAGGCCTCAAGGACCTGCGCGTCATTGTTGCGTTGGGAAGAATCGGATTCGAGGCCTACCTCAACTACCTGCAGCGAAAAAAGCAGATCGCCGGCAAGCGGGAGTTTGAATTTCGCCACGGCGCCGAATACGCCCTGCCCGACGGGCGCGTTTTGTTGGCGTCCTATCATCCCTCCAACCAGAACACGCAGACGGGCAGGCTGACGCGCTCGATGTTCTTGGAAATCTTTAAGAAGGCACGGCGCCTAGCCGATCGGTAGTAACGCGGTTCGTCTGCGGGGTCTTTACCGTAGTTTCGATACCGTCACTTCCAACTGAAATTGCCGCTTCGAATTCGGATCGTCGACGCTGCCAACTATCATCGCCTTGCCCAACACCGCGACAGTGCTGGCGTCGATCTTCAGTTGTCTGAGCAGTGGTGGTTTGCCTTCCGTGGTATTTCCCTGCTGTTCGGGCATGGCAAAGTTACTGATCTCAGATCGCACGCTGAGCGACACATCGTTCCCCAGCCACGTTTCGTCCGCACGGTCCTTGATCTTGCACCAGATGCTCGTTCCCACATCGATGTATTGGAAGGCCGAATCGTGCGCCGCTGCCGACACTGGCACCCGCGTCCCGATCTTGATCTCATTGGCATCTCCGGACTTCAGATTCATGGAGTACTGCCTTGTGTTGATCCTTTTGTTGTCCTCCACTTCGTTGACGGAGAAGTCGAGCCGGTAGGCATGGGCGGCCTCAACCGATTGGTTTGAGACCTTAGAGGCAGGATTGACTTCCTGGGCCGAAACCCTTGCAGTGTACCCGAAAGGGGCGAGCAGGAAGAGTGCGGCGATTACGATCGTTCTGTTAGACATTTCATTCTCCTTGGTGCATCAAAGTTGGTGCATCGATCTTCATTGCACTCGTTGCTGGAAGTCCTCTTCGCTGCCGCTGGTAGGAGTGCTCAATTCTTCGGCCTGATCTCTGTGTAGTTCCTGAGTCCTGGCCTGCGCGATCAAGGCCGCGTGTTCCGGATAGTCCGCAACGTAGCTTGCCAGGATTCGTTCCTGCTCGCTCAGCGGCTGCTGGGAAGGAAACTGTGCCAGCTTCGGCGTGCCTGTCCCCGGCAGATCGCGCGCCGGCCGATTCGCGGGCCCGCGCTTCGTCGCTTCTCTAGCCGCGTAAATTCGGTTCGGATGACCGATTGGTTGCGTGGCTGCGGGCGGCATGGAACTTCGGAACTCCTGGTTAAGTGTCGGCGAAGTAGCCGATGTGCTTTCCGGGATTCTTTCGCGGACGCTTCCTGCAATCCACACCGCCGCTACAATTGCCGTCAAAGCTGTAGCGGTGCCGAACGCCCACCACCAGCGACTCCTCGCCGCAATCCGATTCTGCTCGGCCTGCAGGTTCGCCAATAAACGACCCTCCAATCCCGCTCGGGGATCGGTTTTCCCGTATTGTCTGAGAGCTGTTTCCAGCCAATGATCGACATCACGTTCTTCGTTAAGCGGATCCATGTTCATGTCCTCAATTTATGTCCTTGGCGCACTCAAGGCCGAGAGCCTTTCCCGCAGAATTTCCCGCGCGCGAAATGACCGGGAACGAACGGCAGCCTCGCTGATTCCGAGCATCGCCGCGACTTCGCGGGGTGCGATCTCATCCAGTGTCGAGAGCACGAGCGCGTCCCGCAGTTGGCTGGGCAAGGCGGAAATCAGCCGCTCCAGGAGCGCGCTGCGTTCCTGCTCCAGAAGAATCCGATCCGCTCCGCGGCCGGGTGCTACCAGAGTTTCCCCGGCTTCCTCAGTACCAGCGGACGCTCTAGCCATGCTCTTGCGCCGCTGAACGGCCACGCGCCATGCAATTCTTGCCAGCCACGCCTTCTGGTCGTGAATCGCGGCCAATCTCTTTCCGTAGCGGAGCACGCGCAGGAAGATCTCCTGGGTTGCATCTTCCGCCTCGGCGGGATTGCGCAAAACGGAGTAAGCGATGCGGTACAGGAGGCGGGCGTGTTCGCGCACGGCTGTTTCCAGCAAATCCGCTTCTTCTCGCCGCGCCAATGCTATAGCCTCGCCCGCCATTGCGGTTTCTGCATTCACGCCTGCTCCTATTCATGAAGAACGCTCCCAAGCGGATTTCGTTCATAAATAATTTGCTGAAGGGTTGGCCGGTGCGCCCATAGGGGGACAGCTCCCTCACTCACGGACACCTCTGGCCGGCATTTAGGGTCGTGTAGCGCAGACACTACCGTCGGCGAAAGAATGTAGCGAATAGAACCATCCCGGGATGGAATCGCGAGAAAAACCTTGACAAACGACAACAGCAACAATCGCGGACGAGGGCGTCCGCGCCACACAAACGATTAGAATCCTACGAAGACGGGCTCGGGCTCCAGTGGAATCCCCCACGCTTCCTGCACGCCGTGCTGAATATCGTCCTTGAGCCCGACAATATCGCTCGCCTTTGCGTCTCCGCGGTTGATCAGCGCCAACGCATGTTTGTGCGAGATGCCGACCGCGCCCGCCGCATATCCTTTCCAGAAGCCCGAATGTTCCACCAGCCACGCGGCCGAAACTTTGTGCTGCGCATCGAGTCCGGGATAACTGGGAACCTCAAGTCCTTTCGCGGCGGCGCGCGCGGCGAGCTCTTTGAGCTGAGTCTCGCTGAGCACGGGGTTCTTGAAGAACGATCCGGCGCTGCGGCAATCGTCGTCCCCGGGGACAATCAGCATGCCCTTATTGCGTCGGATTTCGCGCACCGCCTCGCGCGTTTCGGGGAGCGATGGCAACTTCTTCTGGCCGAGCCGTTCTGCAAAATGCTTTTGCAAATCGGCATACTTTAAGCTTGGAGCAACACCTCGCTGCAGACGGTAGTTCACCCGCAAGATGATGTAGCGTCCGCGCTCGGTGCTGTTAAAGATGCTCGATCGATAACGAAATCCGCAGGCCGGTTTGGGCAATACCACAATGCGATCTTCCTTCAAATCGAACGCGCGCACGGATTCGATGGTGTCGGCGACCTCTTGGCCGTAAGCGCCCACGTTCTGCACGGGCGTGCCCCCAACGCTGCCCGGAATGCCGCTGAGGCACTCGATTCCGGCGCAATTCTGCACCACCGCGTGGGCGACAAAGTCGTCCCAGTTGACGCCTGCGCCCACGCTGAAAAGCACCGCGTTGCCCGGGGCGTCGTTGGGATTGGGAGTGGCGATTCCGCCGATCGCGATTCTTAGCACCAGGCCCGGCCATCCGGAATCGGCGACTACCAGATTGCTGCCGCCACCTAGCACAAAGAGCGGGAGTTCGCGGGCTTTCGCATAGTGCGCCGCCGCGCGAGTGTCGTCTTCTCGTTTGAGTTCCGCAAAGTAGCGCGCCGCCCCACCCACCTGCAAGGTGGTCCGGGGGGCCAGCGGAATGTTTTCCTGGATCGTCATAAATTTGTGATTGGCAATTTGTAATTTGTAATGTGAAACCTCGGGTTTCGATTCCTAGAATTACCCATTACAGACTCGCCATCGTCAGAAGCCTGATTTCGCTCTATAGTTAATTGAGCATCTCATGTTTGAAGAGACTTGAATGATAATTGCCAATTTACGATGGAAAGCTGGAAGTGGCGATTTTCAAATTACCAATTACAAACTACCCATCACAAATTTTCAGGAGATTCCATGTATCCCGAGATAATGGTGATCCCGATGCGCGAGGAGCTCACGCGTCTGGGAATCGAAGAACTACGCAGCGCCGCCGACGTTGATCGCGTCCTGTTGGGCTATTCGGGTACGACCATGGTGATTGTAAACTCCATCTGCGGATGCGCTGCGGGGCGTATGCGTCCGGCCGTGCGCCTGGCGCTGCAGCACCCGACCATCCCCAACAGCGTTGTGAGCGTGTTCGCGGGGCAGGATAATGAAGCGACCGAGCGCGCCCGTTCTTATTTCACCGGATATCCGCCATCGTCGCCCGCGATCGCGATACTGCGCGACGGCAAGGTGATCTACATGATGAAGCGCAGCCAGATCGAAACCCGCGACGCCGATGCCATCGCCGCCGACCTGCGAGCAGCTTTCGATCAGCACTGTGTGGCCACGGCGACGCGCTAGCCTGTGTGGCTGCGGGGCTCTGCCCCGCTAGACGGGGCGGAGCCCCGTCACCACACTAAATCAACGGGGCGAGCTTCGTCACCGCACTAATCCAAGTCAGTGGAACCCAAATTTATGAAACATCTCCTGCTTATCATCCTCGCACTCGCACTCTCCCCTGCTTCCCGGGCCGCCGAGCCCTGGCGCGCTTCTTCCTCGCAGATCGACGCCGTCTATCCCCAGGTCGAAGCGCTTTACCTCGACCTGCACCACAATCCCGAGCTTTCCTATCACGAGGAGAAGACTGCGGCCAAGATTGCCGATCAGCTTCGCAAGCTGGGATACGACGTTACCACCGACTTTGGCGGCACGGGTGTGGTCGGTGTGTTCAAGAACGGCTCCGGCCCGGTCGTTATGCTCCGCGCCGAGCTAGATGCTTTGCCGGTCCCGGAGAAAACCGGGCTTTCTTATGCCAGCCACGTCACCACGCACGACGACCGCGGCGTCGAAGTTCCGGTGATGCATGCCTGCGGCCACGATCTGCACATGGCGATCGGCATCGGAACCGCCGCCCTGCTGGTGCAGAACAAAGACCGCTGGCACGGAACCTTTATTTATGTCGGCCAGCCCGCGGAGGAACGCATCGGCGGCGCCAAGGCCATGATCAAGGATGGCCTGTTCACCCGCTTTCCCAAGCCCGACTTCGCCTTCGCCGTGCACGACAGCAACGGACTTCCTGCCGGAAAAGTCGCCTATACGCCCGGCTTCAGCGCGTCCAATGCCGATTCCGTGAGCGTGACCGTCTACGGCGTTGGCGGACACGGCGCGGCGCCGCAGGAGACGGTCGATCCGATCGTGATCGCCGCGCGCACCATCGTGAGCTGGCAGACCATCGTGTCGCGCGAGAACGATCCGCAGGACCCGGCCGTGATTACCGTGGGCTCGATCCACGGCGGGACCAAGAACAACATCATTCCCGACGAAGTCGTCATGCAGTTGACGGTACGGTCTTATAAGGATGAGGTGCGCAAACACCTGCTGGCAGCGATTGAGCGGATCGCCGATGCCGAAGCCGCGGCGGCGGGCGCTCCGAAGAAGCCGCTCGTCGAAATCATGGAAGGCGTCGGCGCGGTTTACAACGATCCGCAAACTACCAACCGTCTTGCCGATCGGCTCAAACAGGTTATGGGAGATTCGAACGTCGTACTTGGACGTCCGATTATGGCCAGCGATGATTTTGCCGAATACCGCTACGCGGGAGTCCCCAGTGTCATGCTTGAATTGGGCGCGGTCAATCCGGAGAAATATGCGGCGGCAAAAAAGAGCGGCGAGACGCTCCCCGGTCCGCATTCGCCCTACTTCGCGCCGGATCGCGAACCCAGCCTCAAAACCGGAATCGAAGTCGAGATGGCCGCGATTCTGGAATTGCTGAGCAAATAAATCCAGCCCCGGGTAGAGACGCGGCTTGCCGCGTTGGTTAGGCCGCAGCCCGAGAATATGTTGGTTGGTCTTGTCCATCGTCGAGTGAGGGTGCCCGTTCATCACAAATAGAAGTAAGCTGCATCACAGCCAAGACCGGCTATTTGGCGGATCATAGTGAAAAATCGCGGTGAAAAGTCGGCGCCGCAATTCGGTACCCCAAACCGGGCGATCCTTTTTCAAGCCAGATTCCGGTTGCGGCGGCAACGTGGAGTACTCGAATGATAACGGAACTGCGTCTGTCCTCAACCGCCCGCCACCAGCCAACTGAATCGCTCACCCTGGCGCAAAAGGAAGCGCTGCAGCGCGCGGTGGCCAAGGTGGTTGCGCTGGGCGCGCAAGTAGGAGTCAGCGCCGATCAGATGATTCTGCTGCTGCAGTCGGGCTTGACGGTCGGCGAATTGCTGAATTATCTGGCGGCTCGGGAGCAGGTGGCCGGTCTTAGGTCTTAGGTGTCAGGTTTCAGAGAGTCCGCCCCACCCTGTCTTGACCTGTCACCTAACACCTGTCACCTGACACCTGACTTCTTATCGTTTGCCGACTTGCCTGTGATTGAGTAATCTCTAGCGATGCCAAATCGCCGGGAAATCAGCCTCGTTCTAACTGCGCCTGTCCCGAAGTCCAACCAACTGTTCTGCCTGCCAACGCTGCTGTGCGGGTTGATTGTTTGCGGGGTACTCGCATTCGGCTCGGCAACGGCGGTGTCCGCACAGGAAACGCCGAAGCCTGAACTGCCGACGCAGCCCATCCCTCCACCGGCAGCGCAACCTCCTGCGAGCCAGGCTCCGAGTGCGCCGGCGCCATCTCCTAACCCGGTGGCCTTCTACAATTTTCTGCAGAGCAAGTCCATCGTTTTCCCCGACATCGCGTTGAGTACGGAACGACTTTCACCCGGGCAAAAATTTGAGTTGTTCGTAGACAACAGTATCTCCGTGCACACGGTGAGCTATTCGGTCCTGGGTGCGGCGATCGGCCAGGCGGATGACTCACCCACGGGGTTCGGTGAAGGTTGGGATGCATATGCTAAGCGCTTCGGATCCTCCATGGCTCGCCAGGCTTCCAGCGAATTTTTCGGGACGTTCATCATTGCGTCCGCGCTGCACGAGGACCCGCGTTTCTATGCGGAGATCAATCCACCTTTCTTGCACGCCGTGAAGTACTCGGTGCAACATGTGTTCATCACGCGCAACGACGACGGTCGCAACGTCGTAGCCTGGTCCAACCTGGCGGGGCCGCTCATGGCGGAGGGACTGGCAAATGCCTATTGGCCGGATCGGAATCGCACCGCTGGAGATACGCTTTTCCGCTACGGACTGGATCTAGCGGCCCGAGCGGGTGGAAATATGCTCCGCGAGTACTGGCCGGTGGTTTACGCGAAGTTGCGCCACGCGCCCCCGCCGAGCGCCGGACACTGAGCGTTTGGCAAAAAGGCGGTCTTCGTTTTCCGCGTACGCATCCAAGTAAAGGAACAGCGTGAAGGTCGGCGTTCGTTGCAGAAATTATGACGTCAAGGGCACGGTTTCATCGCGGTTCTAAGACCGCGGCTCTACGAAACAGGAGATAGAGATTGAGATTGAGCAATCGAATACTGGTTTTCCTTGCCTGTTGCGGGATCGCCGCAGCGGCTTCGGCCCAATCGAATTTCAATCGTTTTAACTTCACCGCCGGCGGCGGACTTGGAATCGGACGCGGCGAGGTCGCCGCCTTTGTCGGGGATTCCGGTCAGGTTACGCTCGGAGGCGGTGTGAACTTCAGCCGGATGTTCGGCGTGGACGCCGAATACATGTTCTACGACCTCAGCTTCAGACCCAGCGTGATCCAAAGTGAATTTTTGAACCATCCCAGCGGACATATGCAGTCGATAAGCCTGGACGGCATCGTCAACGTGCCCCGCCATCTCGGCAAAGCGGGCGCATACGGAATTCTTGGCATCGGTTTCTATCGGCGCAGTGTTTCGGAGACCAGCCAGCAACTCCAAACCAACTTTGTCTGCCAGCCCGTATGGATCCGATGGTGGGACATCAACTGCTTCAACGGCAAGCCTCAGACCCAGCAAACACTGGCCTCATTTTCCAAGGATGCGGGCGGCTTCAATTTTGGCGGAGGCGTGACCTATCCTCTGAGCTATCTCAACAATGCCAAGGTCTTCTTGGAATTCCGCTACCATCGCGCTTATCAGAGCGACGGCCAGACTATCGTTATGCCAATCACGGTTGGTCTGCGCTGGTGAAAGAGACACGGGATGTGTGGTGACGGGGCTTTGCCCCGTCTGCGGGGCAGAGCCCCGCTACCACACGTCAAGACAGAGCCCCGTCACCACATGCGGGGTGCTAGCAGGCTAGTTGGTCGCGGGTCAGTTTCAGGCCGGTCAGGTTGCCGAGGATGGTGACGGCGATCTGCTCGGTGCGGAAAAATTCTTCGGCGGTTTGCTGCAGGTCTTCGACGCTGACCGCCTCGATGCGCTCGATAAGTTCGTCGAGTCCGTAGAAATGGTCGTAGTACATGTCCTGCCGAGCCAGGTTCGACATGCGCGCGGTGGAGGATTCCAGCGAAAGCATGAGACTGCCTTTGAGCTGGTCCTTGGAGCGGCGCAATTCTTCGTCGGGGACGCGTGTGGCCTTGAGGTTGCGGAATTCTTCAATGACGCACTCGACCACTCTAATTGCCGACTCGCGCGACGTCCCCGCGTATACGCACATCGAACCGGTGTCGCGGTAGGGATTCAGGTCGCTGTAAATGGAGTAGGCAAGTCCCTGGCGTTCGCGAATATTCTGGAACAGGCGCGAGCTCATGCCGCCTCCGAGCAGCGTATTCAGGATGTAGGAAGCGTAGCGGCGTTCGTGCGCCATGGGATGCGAGGGGACGCCGATGCAGATCTGGACCTGCTCGAGCGATTTTTTGTTGCGCAAGTTGATGCGGGAAAAGGTCGTTGGCTTAGGCGAGTGCAATCCGTTCTTCGCCGGCTTCACATGTTCGAAATGCTTCGCAACCAATTCGACAAAGTGCTTGTGGTCGAGATTCCCGGCCGCGCTGACGATGAGATTGCCGGGAGCGAAGTGGTGTCCATAGAAGCGGGAGACGACGGGGCGCTCGAATTTTCTCACCGTGTCGCGCGTACCTAGGATCGGCAGCCCGAGGGCATGGTCCTTCCAGAAACTTTGGGTAAAGATTTCGTGGACGAGGTAGTCGGGATTATCCTGGTCCATTTTTATTTCTTCGAGGATGACGCCGCGCTCCTTCGCGATATCGCCGGCATCGAAGACGGGATGAAGGACGAGATCGGTGAGGACATCCATGGCGAGCGAAAGGTGCTCATCGAGAACTTTGATGTTGAAGCAGATACATTCTTTCGCGGTGAACGCATCCATGTTGCCGCCGATGGAATCGACCTGGCGGGCGATAGCTTCGGCGGAGCGCGTCTCGGTTCCCTTGAACACCATGTGTTCGATAAAGTGGGTGATGCCATTCCATTCGGAGTCTTCGTCGCGTGAGCCGGACTTGAGCCAGATTCCGATCGCGACCGAGCGGATGTGTGGCATCTGCTCGGTGATGATGGTGAGGCCGTTCGGCAGAACCTGACGACGAATGCTGCGCGTTTCTTTTACCATAGCTCCTTGGCGCGATGCTTGAATGCTGATGTTATTGTCCCACAATCCTGAGCGCGCGACTGCGGTTCATGTTTAGTCTTTAATTTGTTTAACTTACGGTAATCCTTGGCCCTGTTATTTCGGTATTACACTGAGGAGCGGGCGCTCGTCGCGCCACCAGGTTAATGCTCAGCCAGCCGTCCAATTCGCTCTTGGGACTTGACCTGCAGGAACTTACGAATCTTGCGCTTGAGTCGGGGCAGCCTGCCTACCGGGGCCAACAGTTATTTGATGCGGTCTATCGGCAAAAGATTGAGCGCTTGGATGAGGTTTCGACGCTGCCACTCCAATATCGCGCTCGTTTGGCGGAAGAGGGCTGGGGTGTCGGGTTTCCGGCGATTGCACGCAAGTTTGTTTCGAGCGATGGCACAGTGCGGTATCTGGTGGAACTGGCCGACGGCGAGACGGTAGAGACGGTCTGGATGCCGGAGGGAGATGGCGGCGAGAGCGGCGACGGAAGTGAAGCGGGGGATGAATTTGAACTTGTGGTAGCGGGGCTTCGCTCCGCGGGACGGAGTGGAACTCCGTCACCACACGAGACCTGGCGTCGGGCCACGATTTGCGTGTCGAGCCAGGTGGGATGCGCGGTAAATTGCAAGTTTTGTTTCACGGCGCTGCTCGGGGTCAAGCGGAATCTGGAGGCAGGAGAAATCGTTGGGCAAATCGCGGCGGTGCTCCGGGACCAGGCGGTTGAGCCTCCGTTGCAGCGCGTCAACATCGTGTTCATGGGCATGGGCGAGCCTTTCTTGAACTATGACAACTTCATGAAGTCGGTGCGGTTGCTGGTGGAGGGGGTAGGGATTCCTGAGTCGCGGATGACGGTGTCGACGGCAGGGATCGTGCCGCGGATTCATGATTTCGGACAGGAGGCGTTGCGTCCGAAGCTGGCGATTTCGCTGAATGGATCGAATGACGCTCTGCGCAGCGAAGTGATGCCGTTGAACCGAAAGTGGAACCTGGGCGAATTGATGAAAGCGGCGCGGGAGTTTCCGCTGCGAGCGCGGGAGCGGCTGACGTTTGAGTATGTGCTGCTGGCGGACGTGAATGACGCTCCGGAGCAGGCGCGCGAGGTGGTGGAGTTGGTGCGGGGCATGCGGGCGAAGATTAACTTGATCGCGTTGAATCCGGGGACGGAGTTGCCGTACCGGACGCCGGAGCAAGAGCGGGTGTTGGCCTTCCAGCGGATTCTGGTGGCTGCGGGGATTCCGACGTTCGTTCGGAGGCCGCGAGGCCGCGACATTTTTGCGGCGTGCGGACAGTTGAAGAGGACGGTGGATGTGGCCTCAGCTGTCCCGTAGAGACGCGGCTGGCCGCGTCTCCAGCGGCAGAGTGGGGCAAGCCCCGTCTCTACCCAAGGCTACGAACTGCTGCGGGCGGCGAATGACCCCTGGCTGGCAGCGCTGGTCGCAACTTGCAGTTCCATGCGGAAAGCGGGGTTACCGGGAGCCGAACTCTGCAAGAGACGGCCGCCATGTTCTTCGACGATGCGGCAGCAAGCGCTTAGCGAGAGGCTGGGAGGCTCTTTTCCGGCTTCGGAGCGGGAGACCCATGGGAATGAGGGTGGTTGCGCTAGAGAACTGGCAGAAGGATCGTAAGAAGTGAAGTCAACCAGAATGACGTTGCCCTGCTCGTGCGTGCAAACCAATAGCGTAGGGCGCGTTTCGCGATCGAGATGAGCTCCGATCGCTCCGGCAAGGTGCATGAAGACATGGAGAATCTGGTTGGAGTCGGCGAGCACCGGGGGAAGCGAATGAGCGAGTTCCAGGCGGATCGAAATGGATTCCGCTTCCAGTTGGGGAGCAAGCAGGCGCTCCGCGGTTTGCAGGACGGAGTCGATGTCGACGACGGCGAGCCGGGCAGGAGCCTGGCGGGCAAAAGTGAGCAGGCTCGCAACCAGCGCAGTCGTGCGGCGAACCTGCTCTCCGATTTGCGCGGCTTGGAGTTGTTCCTCCGGTTGTAAATTGGACGCGCTGAGCAGGTCGGAGTATCCCAGCATGGCGGTCAGCGGATTATTGATCTCGTGGGCGGCTCCGCCCACCAACTGGCCGAGCGAGGCCAGTTTCTCGGATTGAATGAGCTGTTGCTGCAGCGCCTTGAGGTCGTCAAAAGAGCGGCGGGATCGTTCCAGAAACATCGAAAGCTCGGCCCGGAGCAGGCGTTGCCGCCAGAAGACGACGATGCCCATCACGACCATGGTCACTAGACTCGCATTGATGCGGAAGGCCTTGACGGACGGCGGAAGCTGGGGATCCAGTTCGGAGTGCATGGCGGCCCACAGGAGGCTGAACAGAGCAACCATGCTCAGCCGGGTGACCCAGATGCCGAGTATGGGTTTTGTCGGCTTGGAGTCGGACAGATTGAGACGGAGAGCGAGCAGCGGGGCCGCGCCCATCCAGGCAATGGAAACGCTCAGCGGGATGTCATAGACGCTGCCGCTGTAGTAGAGCTTGTGGCCGATGGCCCAGTTGGCGACATACGAACTGGAGGCGTAGAGTGCACTGGCACCGAGTAACTGTCCGTAAAGGTAACGCCAGCCGCCGCGAGCGGTGTAGGCGAGGATGGCAAGGGCGCTTAGAAGCATGAGCTTCTCGCTCAAGTACGCGAAATTGAAATTGGCGCTGTAAACCGCTTCATCGGCTTGCACGGTTTGCCAGGGGATGACGGAATATACGTAAGTGAAGACCCACCACGTCAGCAGGAGGGTAAAGCCGAGCATGCGGATGCGTTCATCCCGTTCGGCTTCCCGCAGATGAGGAAGCACGGCGAGCGCGGCGATCATGGGCACCAGATGCAGGAACAAAACGATGTCGCCCAGAAACGGATCGGGCACATCCTGACGCTTTATGACTTCAAAGTAATTCCACATTCCCTGGTAAGTAAGCCAGAGGAGCATTCCGGCGCTCATGAGAATCCAAAAGAGCCGAATGTTGAGAGTGGGGCAACGGGATTGCGCGGCGTTGGGAAAGAAGGCAGCGGTGGCCACGATCATGAGGGTGCCCTGGATGAGGTCGCTGGCAATGGTAAGGGCTTCGCCTCTTGGCATGAGCAGGGAGGCCGCCGTTTGGGCGAGCACCAGCGCGATCAGTAAAGAAAGCCAGAGTTTGGTGAGTGCGGCCACGGCAAGCTGCTCGAACTCATTCTAGAGCTTGATATAGGCTGGCTGGGGTTACTAGAGTAACCTTCAGGGGGAAGTTAGAGGTGAGAAATTGTAGGAGTAAGAAGCCGATAGAATTTGGCTGAGATTGCGTTTCGATCCGGCACTTGACGTTCGGCGATTAATAACGATGAGTCCCTTGTCCTGGATGGTTCCACAATACCGTGACCTATGGCGCTTCCGGGCGCCGCTCAGTGCGGGCGAAATCCGGCGCACCGAGCGCTGGCTGGCGACGGCGCGGGTGGCGCTGACGATTGCGGCGCTGGTTACTCTTTGGATGGAGCCGGTGCGTGGACAGATCTATTCACGCACGCTCTACTGGCTGCTGACGGTGTACTTCGCGCATGCGGTGGTGGTGATGTTGCTGGTGCGCTTCCGGCCGCAGTCGACCAGCGCTTTTCGTTTGGTGGTGCATGCGGCGGATATCGTGTGGCCGGTGCTGATCGCGATGTTCGCGCCGGCGCAGGGCGGACCATTTTTTCTCTTCTTCGTGTTCGTAATGGCCGCGGCCGCCTATCGCTGGGGGCTTTGGGAGACGGTGGGCACAGCGTGTGCCGCGGTCGCGCTGCTGTGGGCGGAAGCGTTGGCGGTCCGAATCGGGCTGGAACCCGCGGCGGACCGGTGGCTGCGGACGCTGCATGTATCGGCGCTAAGTGTGAGTGTGCGGGAACTGGATCCGCAACAGTTGGTCATGTTTTCGGTGTACCTGCTGGTGCTCGGATTTCTGCTCGGCTACATGGCGGAGAACCAGAAAAAAGTGCGGGCGGAGCGCGCCGTAATCACGCGCGTTCTCAGTTCCACCCGGCTGGAGGCGGGACTGACCGGGACGATGCAGCAGATTCTCGGCGAGGTAATGACCATCTACGGCGCGCGCCGGATGTTGAGCGCCTCGCAGGAAACGCACAGTTACCGCGTATTTCTGGCCGAGTTGGGCCGCGGCGAAAATGGCAGCGGAGCGCTGCGCTGGCGCGAAGCTTTGCCCGAAAACGAAAAAGTATATCTCTTCGATTCGCCGGCGGACGCGGCTTACGCCTCGCGCAACGCTGCCGGTTTTCATACGGTGCTGCTGGATCGCGACGGAACGCGGCTGAAGGATGCAGGCACCGGCTTCCTGGATGCGCTGGCGGGCGTGGAAAAGTTTGAGGCGATGGCCACGGTAAGGTTGATCTTCGGGACCGAGTGGTCGGGCCGTGTGTTCCTGTTCGACCCCCAGATGATGGGGCAACCGGAAGAGGAATTACGGTTCCTGCAGGAATTCGCGCAGCAGGTGGCTCCGGCCATCTATAACGTGTACCTGATGCGGCGTCTGCGGGAGCGGGCGGGGGCGCTGGAACGGGCGCGGTTCGCGCGCGAACTTCATGATGGCGCGATTCAATCGCTGATCGCCGTGGAAATGCAGTTGGATGTGCTGCGGCGCCAGTCGGGAACGCAGGCGCCGGTGGTGAACGCGGAACTGGGGCGGATCCAGAAACTGCTGCGCGAAGAGGTCCTGAAGTTGCGCGAGCTGATGCAGGCGATGAAGTCGTTCGAAGTGAATGCGGACCGGCTGCTGGGTTTCATCTCCGACACGGTGGAGCGCTTCCGGCGCGAAACCGGAATCGCGGCGGAGTTCGTCAGCGAACTGGATCGGGTGGATTTGCCGCCGAAAGTGTGCCGGGAACTGGCGCGCATTGTGCAGGAGAGCCTGGTGAACGTGCGCAAGCATAGTGGAGCGCACCATGTGCTGGTGCGGTTGGCGCAGCGGGCGGGTAATTTGCAATTAACGGTCGAAGATGACGGAAAAGGATTTGCTTTTGCCGGAAGGCTCTCGGATGCGGAACTGGAGGCGCCGGGGAAGGGGCCGGCGGTGATCCGGGAACGGGTGCGCCTTGTGGCGGGCGAACTCACGATAGAATCGACTCCGGGGCACGGCGCACGGCTGGAAGTCCGAATTCCACCGGCGAGAAAGGCCGATCATGGATAAACCAGGCACGCATAAGCCAACGATGGATCGATCAAGCACGGATAGACCTAACACGGATAAACCAAGCACGGATAAACCAACCGATAAATCAACTATGGATAAGCGGACTCATCCCATACGCATTGTGATTGCCGACGATCACCCGATTTTCCGCGACGGACTGCGGCGCCTGCTGGAAGCGGAAGGCGATATGAAAGTTGTGGGCGAAGCCTGCGACGGCCTGGAGGCGGTGAAACTCGCGACCCAGATCAAGCCCGACATCCTTCTGCTGGATCTCGCGATGCCGCACCACACGGGCCTCGATGCGCTACGCGACCTGAACACGCGCGCGGGCGGGGCGGGACCGGTGCGCATCATCCTGCTGACCGCCGCTGCGGAAAAGAAGCAGGTAGTGGAGGCGTTGCAGTTGGGAGCGCGCGGCGTTGTGCTGAAGGATTCTGCCACGCAACTGCTGCTGAAGAGCATTCAGGCGGTGATGGCCGGAGAGTACTGGGTGGGGCGCGAGAGCGTTTCGAATCTGGTGCAGTACCTGCGCAACCTTATGCAGAGTACCAACGAGGAGACGAAGCAGAAGAAATTCGGGCTGACACCGCGGGAACTGGAGATCGTCTCGGCCGTGGTTGCGGGTTATGCCAACCGCGAAATCGCCGAGTACTTCAAAATCAGCGAGGATACGGTGAAGCACCACCTCAGCAATATCTTCGATAAGCTAGGCGTTTCCACCCGTTTGGAGTTGGCGCTATTCGCCGTGAACCAGGGACTTCCAATAAAAACAATAGTTTAATCAATAATTTAGCGGGTAGTGCATGTCTCCATATGGCACTAAAGTGCTATTCGAGGTCACTAGAGTGCTATTGGGGTGAGAGGTCGATTCACGATACTCTTGCAAATACACGACGGCGAATAACTGTCCCGAGCAAAGGTTTAGCGCCTTGCGGCGTGTCGTCGATTGGGGGCAAACAGTGATTAAAGCGATCTATCAACTTTGGACTGACGAAAGCGGTCAGGACGTCGCCGAGTACGCGGTAATGCTGGCGGTGATCCTTGTGATCGTGATCGGCACGGTCCGGCTGATCGGCGGCAACGCCAACAACGTGTTCTCGCAGGTCTCAAGCAGCATAGCCCAGTAGTAAAGTAAATCGCGATTCCGAGGCCGGCCGCGTCGTGCATGGCCTTCCCCTGATCGTTTTCCGTTCTATCCCGCTACAGACCATCTCCGCGTGCAATGATCCCGGCCAAGATAGCTGGTAGTTCTTAGCTTCGGCTCCAGATATTGGTGTAGTGACAGGGCTTCGCCCCGTCCAAGCGGGGCAGAGCACCGCCTCCACACGAGCGAGCGTCCTACTGTCCTGACGGAGCTGCCGCCGTTTTCTCCGGAGCCGCTTTGTCTGACGCGTTGCCGAGCCTGGTGAGGAATGGGAAGAAGGGCGTAACTTCGAACGGCATCTTCTCCGCCGCCGACGCGACAGCGACCGGCTTGGTCTTGATCAATTCCAGTTGATTATTCCACGGGTCGACCTTGACCCGGCCACCAAGCGGAAGCGCCGCGATCTGGTCGATCTTCTTCGGGTCATATTGCGGGGACGCGGTCATCAAAGACGACATCCTGGTGGCATCGCCATTGAGCAGACCCTCGCCCAGATGCGGCCGGATCAGATTTTTCAGTTGCGGCGCGCGCGCCTGGACTGCTTTGAGGAACAAGCCGGCGTTGTTCAGCTTGTCTTTATAGGGCGAATTATTGAGCAGCTCAATGGCTTTTTTGTCGGCGGCTTCCTCTTCGCCGCGATCGCGAGCGAAATCCATGCGCTCGAAAGTGCGCTCGTCGGGGAAAAACATGCGATCGTTGAAGGCGAGCTTGGTGTTGAGCTGATGGCCGAGCGCGATGTGCGCCAGTTCGTGGGTAAGAATCATGGCCAGGGACGCTTCGTCGGGCAGCACGTCGATCATGCCACGGCTCACTACAATGGTATGGCCGATGGTGAAGGACTCGAGCGGCGTGGTCATCATCACGCGGCAGTGCACCTCGGGTTGAATGTCGAGGTTATTGGTCACCATCATGTTGTTGACCACTGTCTGCAGAACCTTGTCGACTTCGCCTTCCGGCGCCATCAGACCAATCTGTTGCAGGCGGTCAATCACGTTGATCTCCGCCTGACGCTCCCAGGCGCGCTGGGCTTCGATGGGGGTCGCGTCCTGCGCCTTCCCACTCTGGTCCTTGACCGCTTGCGGGGCATCGACAGTGATGTCGGTGAATTCCGAGTTGCGGCGGAAATCCTTCAGGTTGTAACCCCAGAGCCGGGTCTGAGCCTTGTAATGCAGGGTGCGGCCCAGATGATATTTGAAATCGCTCTCCTCGGAATAAATCAGCGAAGGCAGCCAAATGCCGGGGCGAAGGTTCTGCCGCCAACTGTCGAAGTGAAAGTAATAACTATTTCGATGCGATTGGGTATAAGTGCCGTTGAAGCGGACAATGTTGTAGTCCTGGTCCTCGATCCAGATGCGGCCGAGGAAGCGTCCGTTGCCGGCGTCTTTCTTGGGGGCAACGTCCATCACGACGCAGCGTATCTCGCCGAGGAACTCGCGGCGGACGAACGTGAAATCGTAATACCTGCGCTGAAAATCCTGATCGAGCACCACCATTTGGGCAAAGCCCAAAGGCAGGAACTTCATGGCATAAACATTGCTCAGTTTGCTGAGCATGCGTTTGCCCAAGCCGCCTGTGGTGGGCGAGGTGAAGGTGCGGTCATCGGTACCCTCGCTCATATCCAGCCGGCCAAGGAAGTACACGTCGCTGACGGGGGCGGGAGCGTCGATATCCTTGTCTTCCTTCATATTCTGGATATAGGTTTCCACCAGGGGGTGAAGCTGCTTCATCTGGGCCATGAAGAAATGTTCGCGTTCCACCGCCCGATCGACAATCTGGTCGAAGCTGTGGGCGCCGGCATTGGCCTGTTGGGCGGGCGTGTCGCGGTTAGAGAGCTGCGGCTCCGGCGTAGTCGGGGCCGGCGTGGTTTGGCTGAACGTAGTCTGGCAAAACGAAGTCTGGGTGAACAGTGACGCAATGCAGCAGACCAGGAAGAGTGTGAAGAGTGCGAATCGGGGGCGCAACATTTTATTTTGTTTCATCCTACCTTATGATGCATGATCAACGTGCGGCCTAGGATGCCAATTGAAATTCAATGTGCAGCACGGCCTGGAAATCAGTGGGGTGGCCGTCTCTCAGGGCGGGTTTGAACTGGATTTGTTCGGCAGCGCGAACCGCGGATTCATCCAATCCATGACCAAGACCGCGCACCACTCTCACGATTCGAATCTGTCCATTGGCTGAAAAGACAACCTCGAGCAGGACCTCGCCTTCAATCTTAAGCTGCCGCCCCTCATCAGTGTAAACCGGACGGGGCTTGTATGTGATCTCAACCGGCAAGGTTTTGGCGGCGGAGTCAATCGTCTTGGTTTTGGGCAGCGAAGCTACAACGTCGGCATCTCCGAAACCGCCCTGGCGAACCACTCCGCGCGAGCCAGAAACGCCGGAACTGTTGCCGGTAGCGACGCCACTGCCGAATCCGGTGCTGGCGACGACGCCGCGGGCGCCGTGCGATCCGCCGGTGCCATTGCCATAGCCGGGGCCGTTGGGCATATCAAATGAGCCTGCCTGCGCGATCGTAATGGGGCGGCCATGATTATCCTGATTAGGCACGCCGTTCGGATCGCCAAACCCACCCGTTTGTACCTTCTGCGGCGCGGCTGCCATGGTTGGCGTTGCCGAACTGCCAGTGGTGAACACATTCGTCTTCACCGGCGGCCTGGGGATCACCGGTTTTGCGTCGGGCAGAAGTTGTTTATCGGCAGCGAGTGTTACCTGGGGCGCCTGTTCCTCGGGAATGGGAGGCTTTTTCTGGACCAATTCAGCGGGAACGCGCATGGCTTCGGGCCGCGGCTCTACCGGTTCGGTCACCGTGGCAACCGGCTCGGGAAAATGCTTGACCGGCGCTGGAGCCTCTGACACCGGGGGCGGCGTGTTGACCAGGCTGATGAAGTGGTAATCGTGCACCGGCACCACCAGGACTTCCGGATACACGATGGCGGCAATCACAAAGAACGCCAGCACCAGCGACTGCACGCCATATCCGAGAACAAATCTTCCCCAACGCGTACTAGGCTCGGGTAGAAGGCCTAAAGTCAATTGTGAAGCCTGGGAGCTCATGCACCGCACCTCGTCTATCTAGTTAGCGCTCGCGAAAAAAGTGGTCAATCCCACGAATGGGCATTTCGAAGACCGCGGGGAGACGAGGCCCAAGGACGCCACTTCAATCACTCAAGTGCACGTCGACGGCCATTTTCGACGAAGGCACTCCTCGTTAAGATGCTGTTAAGCGGCTACTTACATCAGGAATAATCTATCCTAGCAGACCTCAAGACCCCATCTGCAAGGTTTTTCCTATTTTGGGGAGGGAAAATTTGTGGGAAATCGGAAGATTTGTCCGAAGCACTACACGTGAAGCACTACATGTAAAGATAGCCGTCCCAGTTGTCCAGCCGAGGAAGCCCGGCAGGGCGATATGCGCGCTATTCGTCCTCCTCTTTTTCTTCGTCCAGTTTGATGCGGAGCGACTTCAGAAACTTAAGATCCTGATCGCTGATCTTGAGTTCGGCATTGGTGCTAAGGGTGGAAACCAGAGAGGTCTTGTCGGTGGCGTGTTCGCCCTGCTTGCTGACGCCGATGGTGGCCTCGAGCACCAGGAAAATGTCGTAGCCGCCTTCCTTGATGCGGGCAACCACCTCAGCGATCGATTCGGAATCGGACAGAGATTCATTGATCGCTTCTCCAAGTTCTTTCATGAGTTGCTTCAGTTGCTGATCCACGAATCCCCCTGGAATCGGACGCCTCTGATGGGGGACATCACACGCGGATGTGATGGCGCCCATCGCTATTGTACCCCCGGCCGCTGCTAAAATCGACCGATAGGGCGCACTGGGGCGCACTATGATGACTGGCTATGGGGACCGGCTATGGTGACTGAGGAATGATCGACGGCACGCTAGTGAGAAGAATCGCTCTGCTCTACCGTGCCGCCGTCAACATGGTCGAGCGCAGCCGGACGGGCAAGGCTGTGCTGGCCGGCATCCGCGCCACTGCCCAATCTTTCGGGCGGGTCCTGCACCAACTGTGGCTGGAGGTGACCGGGTTCACATTTCTCGCAATTGCTTTGATCGGGGCAATGGCCGGGATGCGCGAGTATGGGAAATATCAGTCCGGCCACGCAACTGGACCTGGACGCTTGGTATTGGCGGTGTGCTTCACGTTGCCGTTCGCCTGGTTCGGGCTGAGTTCATTCTGGCGGGTTAAGAAGAAGACCAAGTAGAGACGAGGCTTGCCCCGTCTCACTCGCGGCAGGAGACGCGGCAAGCCGCGTCTCTACAGAAAAGTAAGCGCGGCTTTGCGTCGGCACCCCGAATTTACCTGCGAGCCTGGGGGAGCGCCCAACAGCACAGGAATTAAGAAGGGCAGGAATACATGACGGTAGTCAAGACGGCCGATCCCGCACGCAAGCGCGCAGCTCCTATCGCAAGCGACGAGACCTCTTCTCATATCGCCGTTCGCCCCCTCTATACACCCGACGACCTTGCCGCATGGGATTACGACCGCGATGTGGGGTATCCGGGATACTTTCCCTATACCCGAGGCGTGCAGGCCACGATGTACCGCGGCCGCCTGTGGACGATGCGTCAGTACGCCGGCATGGGCGATGCCGAGGAGTCGAACAAACGCTACAAGTATCTCCTGGCCCACGGAACGACAGGCCTCTCGGTGGCATTCGATTTGCCCACGCAGATTGGCCTCGATTCGGACAATCCGCTGGCCGTCGGAGAAGTGGGCAAAGTCGGCGTGGCCATCGATTCGATCGAAGATATGCAGCGGCTGTTCGATGGCATTGACCTGACCAAGATTTCGACATCGATGACCATCAACGCTACGGCGTCGATTCTGCTCGCGCTCTACGTGGCCGTGGCGCGGCGGCAGGGCAGTGATAGTGATAGTGATAAAGACGTTCGCAAGCTCTCCGGCACGGTGCAGAACGATGTGCTCAAGGAGTACATCGCGCGCGGGACCTACATTTATCCGCCGCAGCAGGCGATGCGGATTATCACCGACCTTTTTGCATGGACCAACGAGAACGTGCCGGAGTGGAACACGATCTCGATCTCGGGCTATCACATGCGCGAGGCGGGATCGACGGCGGTGCAGGAAGTCGCCTTCACGCTGGGCAATGGAATTGCCTATGTGGAAGCGGCGATTCGAGCGGGCCTCGATGTGGACAAGTTCGCGCCGCGGCTTTCGTTTTTCTTTAACGCGCATAGCAACTTCCTGGAAGAGGTGGCGAAGTTCCGCGCCGCCCGCCGCATGTGGGCGAAGATCATGCGCGAGCGTTTTAAGGCAAGGAATCCAAAATCGTGGATGCTGCGCTTCCACGCACAGACGGCCGGTTCCACGCTGACGGCGCAGCAGCCAGAGAACAACATCGTGCGGACGGCGATACAGGCGATGGCGGCCGTATTAGGCGGGACGCAGTCTCTGCACACGAATTCCTACGATGAAGCGCTGGCATTGCCAACCGAAGCGTCGGCGCGGATTGCGCTCCGGACGCAGCAGGTGATCGCATTCGAGTCGGGCGCGCCGCAGACGGTCGATCCGCTGGCGGGATCGTATTACATCGAATCGCTGACCAACGAGATCGAAAAGCGGGCTGTCGATTACCTGGAAAAAATCGAAGCCATGGGTGGCATGCTCAAGGCCATCGAACGCGGATACGTGCAGCAGGAGATCCAGAACGCGGCATATGAATACCAGCAAGCGGTGGATCGGCAGGAGGCAGTGGTGGTGGGCGTCAACCGGTTCCAGATGGAAGAAGAGAAGGCGGTGCCGATCCAGCGCATTGATCCGTTGCTGGAACCGAGACAGGTGGAGCGACTGCGAGCGCTGCGTGCCAGGCGCAATGCCGAGACCTGGCAAGCGGCAATCCGGGCGGTCGAAGATACGGCACGCTCGGGAGAGAATCTCATGCCGCGAATTCTGGGGGCAGTGGAGGCGAATGCCACGGTGGGCGAAATTTCAGACGCGATGCGTAAGGTTTATGGAGAGTACAAGGAAGCGGTGGTGATTTAGGCCGACATGTTCACGGGATCTAGTTTGACCAGAGTGAAGCGGATTGGATGTGGCCTTGTCGGGGTGATAGTCCTCGCTCTGGGCCTTTACTTCTCTCACATGGCGTACGGTCTTTCGTATCGGAACTGGTTCGGAGGTCTGGTTTTCGGACCCGTTGCGGTCGTACTTGGAATGGTGGCGCTACTCGGGGCGGTGTTCAATTGGCCAGAGATATGGGACTTACCACCCCGAGATCCGGCGCGAAGAAGTGAGAGCAACCGCCGTCGCTGATTCAGTTTGCGGTTTTGTAGTCGCAGGCAGCGCGGCAGTCTTCACAGTACATCAGGCCGTCGGTGCAAAGGCGTATGTCCATCGGGGACTGACACAGAGCGCAATATTTGTCGCACCAGCAAGACGCTTCCGGCCGTTCGCATTGCGAGCAGAGAATGTGGCTTACCTCCGGCTTCGAGGACATAGTTGGAGTCTAGTGCGCTCGAAGCGGCGAGGAAACGTAACGGAAGTCACTCAAAAGCAGGTGGCAGGCGTCAGGTGGCAGGTCTTAGGAAAAGCTGGAACCAAGACCCAGGACCCCCGCCTGAGACCTGCCTTGAGTTGTGTTAACTTAAACAGTTCCAGATTCGGGCAGTCCGGTTTCATGCCTTGGGCCTCGGTTTTCCTGAGACCTGAAACCTGAGACCTGCCTTGCGAGGTTCTTTTTGTCTGCAGTCGAAGCAACTCCCGTAGTTCGCGAGCTGGTCCGCAAGACCGCGTTGAACGCCGTCCATCGCGCGATGGGCGCGAAGATGGTGGAGTTTAATGGCTGGGAGATGCCGGTCGAGTACCCTGCTTCGATCGGATGCGGCATTGTGGCCGAGCATATGGCGGTGCGCACGGGCGTCGGTATTTTTGACGTCAGCCACATGGGCGATATCCGCTTGGCCGGACGGGAAGCTCTATCCGCCGTGCAGCATATCTCGATGAATGACGCGTCGCGGCTCGCCATCGGCCAGGCGCAGTATTCGGCGCTGCTCTATCCGCAAGGGACTTTTGTCGATGACGTAATCGTCCACCGTCTCGGCGAGGACGAATACCTGCTTGTGATCAACGCGGGCACGCGTGAAAAAGACTTTAATTGGGTGCGCGACAATACGCGGCAGTTCGACTGCAAGGTCGAGCATCTCTCCGATGACTTCACGCAGATTGCGATTCAGGGGCCCAGGGCGGTCGATGTGCTGCAAAAGCTGACCGACGCCGACCTCAGCGCGGTGAAGTTCTATTGGGTGACGCGCGGCGCGGTATGTGGCCTGAAGAATATCTTGATGGGCCGCACCGGTTATACCGCCGAAGATGGATTTGAGATTTACATTCCGCCCGACGAGGCGACCAGCGCGCGCGTCTGGTATGCGATTCTAGAGGCGGGCAAAGAATTTGGCGCTGTCCCCTGCGGATTGGGCGCGCGCAACACGCTGCGGTTGGAAGGCAAACTGCCGCTCTATGGACACGAAATCTCAGACACGATCAATGTCTGGGAAGCGGGACTCGATCGTTTCTGCAAGATGGAAAAGCCGGAGTTCATCGGGCGCGCGGCGCTCGAGAAGGCGAAAGCTGACGGCGTAAAGAAAACCCTGGCCGGCTTGGAGATGGTCGATCGGGGCATCGCCCGCGACGGATACAAGGTCCTTGACGATGGAGGACGCGAGATCGGCTACGTCACCAGCGGTTCTCCGGCGCCGTTTCTGAAAAAGAACATTGCGCTGGCATACATTCCGCCCGCGCAGTCTGCGGTTGGATCGACCGTGAAAGTCGAAATCCGCGGGCAGGGTGTGAACGCACGGGTAGTACCGACGCCGTTTTATAAGCGTCCGAAAAAACCGTAGCGCCGCCGTCTCGGCTGTCCGGCGGTCGTCCTCGACCGCCGCGCCGAGGGCGGGACGCCCTTCGGGACAGCCGGCAAGATGCCGGCATTACAGCCTAGAAGCCAGGAGCAAGAAGCCGACATGTCCTACGCAACCGACCGCAGATACACAAAAGAACACGAGTGGATCACCGCCGACGGCACCATCGGCATCACCAGCTACGCCCAGGATTCGCTTGGCGACATCGTGTTCGTCGAATTACCCAAGGTCGGCGCCGAGATCACCGCGGGCAAGCCCTTTGGCACCGTCGAGTCGGTAAAAGCGGTTTCCGATTTAAACGCTCCGGTTTCAGGCACCGTCACGGCGGTGAATGACGCGCTGGCCACGTCTCCCGAGCAAGTAAACAAAGATGCGCACGCAGCCTGGATGGTCAAGATCAAGGTCAAAGATCCGGCGGAGATGAATGCACTGCTCTCGGCGGCAGACTATGAGAAATTTGTGAGCGAAGAGGGCGGACACTGAGGACGATTGCAGAGGTCAGAGGTCAGATTGCAGAGGTGAACCCTCGATTACCAACTTATATCGATGGTAGCAGAGGCTTTTACCTCTGCAATCTGACTCTGACCTCTGCAATCGCTCGCAATCGTTTTACCCGCTGCCACATCCAATATAGGTTCCTATGAGATATCTGCCTAAATCTCCCGCGGATCGCGCCGCCATGCTGGAGGCGATCGGGATCCGTTCCGTCGACGATCTTTTCTCGCCGATTCCCGCCGAGTACCGGCTGGCGCGCGATCTAGCCGTTCCCCGGCAAATGGCCGAGTCGGAAATCGTCGATTGGTTCAAGCAACGCGCGAAAGAGAACGGCGAAGGCTACACCAGTTTTCTCGGAGCGGGCGCCTACTTCCATTACCGGCCCGTGGTGATTGACGCCCTCGTGCAACGCGGCGAATTCCTGACCTCCTACACTCCGTATCAGGCCGAGTTTGCGCAGGGGACGCTGCAGGCCATCTTTGAATTCCAGACGATGATCTCCGAACTTACCGGCATGGACCTGGCCAATGCCTCGATGTACGACGGCTCGACGGGCGCGGCCGAGGCGGTGATGATGGCGGTCCGGGTTACGGGAAGGCATTCGGCGGTGATCGCGCGCAACCTGCATCCGGAGTATCGGGAAGTCCTCAACACCTATGCGACGCACCAGGCGATTGCGCAGAAGTTGGTCGCATTCACAGATTCGGGACAAATCGATCTGAAGGAACTCGAGAAGGCAGTCGGCGACGATACGGCGTGCGTCCTGATTCAGTCGCCAAACTTCTTCGGGACGATCGAAGACGTCGAAGCCATTGCCGGGATTGCGCACAAAAGCGGAGCGCTGCTGATTGTGTCGATCGCCGAAGCCGCGTCGCTCGGGATTGTCGAGCCGCCGCGTGCGGCCGACATCGTGGCCATGGAAGCGCAGTCGTTCGGAGTGCCGCTGGGGTTCGGCGGTCCTTACTGCGGCGTGCTGGCCACGAAAGAGAAATTTGTCAGGCAAATGCCCGGTCGCCTGGTGGGTCAGACTGTCGACAAGAACGGCAAGCGTGGCTTCGTGCTGACCCTGGCTACGCGCGAGCAGCACATCCGCCGCGAAAAGGCGACGTCGAATATCTGCACCAACCAGGCGCTGGTCGCGCTGATGGTGAACATTTTCATGACCGTGTACGGCAAAGTCGGCTTGCGGGAACTGGCGAAGCAGAACCTGGCAAAGACTGCGTATGCAGCCGATCAGTTCAGTAAACACGCCAAGGTGCTGTTCGCGGGCGCGCCTCGATTCAACGAATTCGTCGTCCAGACCAGCGAAGATCCTTACGCCATCAACTCCCGTCTGCTGGGACACAAGATCGTCGGCGGTTTGCCGATGAAGAAATTCTTTCCCGAACTTGGCCGCGCGGCGCTGTGGTGCTGCACGGAATTGACGACGCGGTCCATGATCGATACCACAGTTGGCCTGGTCGCCGAGAGCGAACGGTCTGTGCGAAGTATGAAAGATACTGAACCTGCGGAGGTGGCGCGATGAAGCACATGACCCGCAAAGCGACGCGTCACATCAGCCAGAACGAAGGATTGATTTTTGAAAAATCGTCGCCTGGCAAGGCGGCCTGGAAGCTGCCGCCGCTCGATGTTCCGGAGGTCGATACGGCAAAGCTGCTCGGCAAGCAGGAGCGCAAGGATCTCGGCGATATGCCCGAGGTGAGCGAGATCGAAATCATCCGCCACTTCACCCGGCTTTCGACTTGGAATTACGCCATCGATCTGGGGATGTATCCGCTGGGCTCTTGCACTATGAAGTACAACCCACGCGTTAACGAATTTGTCGCGCGCGTCGAAGGCCTGGCTAACGGGCATCCTTATCAGGCGGAGAAAATTTCGCAGGGCGCTTTGCAAATCATGAAGACGCTGAGCGACTGCCTGCTTGAGATTACCGGCATGGACGCGATCACGCTTCAACCGGCGGCGGGAGCGCAAGGCGAATTGACCGGATTGCTGATGGTGCGCGCGTACCACCAGTCCAAAGGCAACGCCCGCAAAAAAATTCTGATTCCCGATTCGGCGCATGGCACGAATCCGGCGACGGCGGCGACAGTAGGTTACGCGGTTGAAAATCTGAAATCCAACGACCGCGGCATGGTGGACGTGGCAGCGCTGGCGGCGCAGATGAATGAAGATGTCGCGGCTCTGATGGTCACCAATCCGAATACGCTCGGCGTCTTCGAGCAGGAGATTCACAAGATTGCCGACCTCATGCACGCCAAGGGCGGGCTGCTCTACATGGACGGCGCCAACATGAACGCGCTCGTCGGCAAGGCACGGCCGGGAGACTTTGGCGTCGATGTCATGCACCTCAACTTGCACAAGACTTTTTCTACGCCGCATGGTGGAGGTGGTCCGGGATCGGGGCCGGTCGCGGTGAAGAAAATGCTTGCGCCGTTTCTGCCAACGCCGGTTGTCATCACCAAGCCGGATGGCACGCTGGGATTCGAATACAACCGTCCCCAATCGGTGGGACGGGTGCGCGCGTTCTACGGGAACTTTGGCATGTTTATTCGGGCACTGGCTTACATCTTTGCCAACGGGCCGGACGGTCTGCGGCAGACTACCGAAGACGCGGTGCTCAACGCTAATTACATTCGCAAAGGACTTGAAGGCGTTTACGACCTGCCGTACTCGACGCCGTCAATGCATGAAGTGGTGTTCAGCGACAAGGTGCAATCGAAGAAGGGTGTGAAGACGATGGACCTGGCCAAACGGCTGATCGACTACGGATTCCATCCTTACACTACGGCGTTTCCCCTGATTGTTCCGGGCGCGCTGATGATCGAACCTACCGAGAGTGAGCCGTTGGAAGAACTCGATCTGTTCATCGAAGCGATGAAGTCGATTGCGGAAGAGGTGGAAGAAGATCCGCAGTTCGTGCTCGACGCTCCGCACAACACACGCATTTCGCGTCTGGATGAAACTGCGGCGGCGCGCAAGCCGGTGCTGCGCTGGAAACCGCTGCCTTCAGCCCCCTAGCCTGCGTTTCATCGCTAATCGTCGTACACTAACAGGAAGTCCCGGCCATGATCGCGGCCGAGCTTTAGGCGGAAATTGAGTTCGTGGGAACGAAACAGTCTGCTAAGTAAGGATATCGATCATGAAAAAGCACCGCGCATCATCGTTCCGTCTCTACTTCGCGCTGATGCTCGCAGTGGGCATTGCGCCTGTTCTCACCCAGGCACAGGATAGATCGGGGATCGTCGGAGAGTGGGAGGGAACACTCGATCCCGGCGCCCAGGCGAAGAAGCGCATTGTCGTGCACATTGCCGCCGCGCAGGACGGAAGTCTAAGTGGCACGATCGACTACCCTGACCAGGACACCTCGGGCATCCAAATTACTGCCATAACCTATAAGGCGCACGCACTGCATTTCGAAAGCAGCAACATTCCCGCCATTTATGACGGCACCTTGGACGAACAGCATTCCCAGATCACCGGCACCTGGAAGCAAGGCGTAGCGCCGCTGAGTCTCACCCTTAAGCGGACTCCTTAGAAACCTCTTCGATGCGGTAGAGCGAGAAGATATCTGCGAACGGGCTGAAAGCCTCGCCTTGTTAGAATCACCCAAGCCATCCCTATGCCTGACGATCCGGACAGCTCCGAGATTGAGCGCGAACAAGCCCGCCAACTAGCTGAGCATCACTATTACGCTGCGCTCGATCTGGTTCTCGAGGGGCACCACGAGCAGGCGGTTGAAGAGTACCGGCGGGCGGTGGCGGCTGACTCGAAGTTCACCGACGCGCTCCACGGATTGAGCCGGGCGCTGCAGGATCTCAATCGCCTCGACGAAGCCATCGAAGTCGCCCGACAAATCTCGGATATTGATCCCGACGATATTCTGGCGCACACCAGCCTCTCGATCCTGTATCAGAAGAAGGGAATGGTCCCCGAAGCCGAGGCGGAAGGGAACAAGGCGCGGGTGCTGGGGTGGAAGTTGCAGTTGAAGAAAGGCAGTGGGTGAGAGGTTAGAATCTCGCCGCGCGTCACGCCGCGTGCGCAAAGACGATAGAATGAAGGGCGTGAGGTGTCGATGGCACAGATGACGCCGGAAGTTTCCAAGTTGCTCGAACAGGCGCTTTCGCTCTCCGTGGAGGAACAGGAAGCGCTGGCGGATTCCCTCATTTCCAACCTCGGCGGAAAAGTAGACGAGGCGGTCCTGGCGGCATGGGACGACGAGATCAAGAAGCGCATCACGGAGCTCGACTCGGGCAACGCGAAAACCGTTCCTTGGACGGAAGTCCGCCAGCGCAATTTAGCGAAGCTGCCTCGTGCCCACTAGGGCAGTGGAACTGCACCCGGAAGCGGCTGTCGAATATGATGCGGCATTTGATTGGTATCTTGCGCGCAGCCCGGACGCGGCCCTCAAGTTCGACGCGGAATTTAATCGTGCGCTGGTCGAGATTACGCAAGCTCCTCAGCGTTGGGTAGGCGGTTCCTACAATACGCGCAGGTTCTTGCTCCGAAAGTTTCCTTTCCTTTTGATTTACCGGGAGAGGACCGCCGGAGAAATCCAGATCGTGGCGGTCGCTCATACCAGCCGCAAACCCGGATACTGGAAAGAGCGGATCTGAATGCCGGAGCCTTAGTCCTGGCACGTTCCCGCCGCCGCCAATTTCAGAATCGATCCCGACAACATTCTGGCGCACACCAGCCTCTCGATCCTGTATCAAAAGAAGGGAACCAGGTGCGGGTGCTGGGGTGGAAGCGGGAGTTGAAGAACGGGAGTGGGTAGAGGGCGTGATCTTCTCAGCGCTTTCTGCGCCGTTGCGGGTTAAAATTGACTCGTGTGGTCGGTCGTTCCGGTCTCATCCTAACCGCAGCGGAGTATCGACATGAGATTTGACGAGCTGTTGCAGATTCTTCCAGAGTGCGAGGGTCCCGCAAGATTCCCGCTCCGCCGGAGCGGCGAGGACCTTGACTACTCTTTAAACGGACTTGAGGCTTTTGTCGCCCCAAACCTCTCGGCACGGGCCCGATGCCCAAACTGCTGCGCCGTCGGTGGTCATTATCTCCGCAGCGGGCGCTGTTGGGAAGACGACGGTAGCGAGGGAATTAGCCTACCTGCGGCGGACCCTGCTATGGGATCTCGCCAAGTCGCAGCCAGTTGGACAGAGTTCGCTCAGCGGCACTCTGCTGTCCGTTTTTGGTGCGCCACAAATTGCAAGCATCGACGAAGCACTGCGGTCTGGCCGGGTTTTTATGGTCGTGGACGCCTTGGACGAGGGTAGGGTCAAGACGACCCAGGCTGGTTTCGAGGCATTCCTCACCGATCTGGCGGGTTATGCGAAGGCTGGACCGGGGGTAAAGTTCGTCATGTTGGGACGGACACAGATTGCTGAGTATAGTTGGCTCTTCCTTGAATTAGCCGGCGTTTCGGCGTCTTTGTACAATCTCGAAACTTTTACGCGACAGCAAGCGGAGGATTATGTAACTCGACGCATTCGGGCAACCTGGCCTGAAGCCTTTGAGAGGATCCAGAGCCACGAACAACCGTTCGTGGAGGCAAGGAACCTGGTGTTTGACCACCTGCGAAGGGTCATTGCTGGCCAAGGCAGTGAGCAGGAGGAAACCGCTGAGAACTTCCTAGGCTACGCCCCGGTGCTTGACGCAGTCGCTACGCTGCTCGCTGGCGAGACTAACTATGCAGAACTAACGTCCGAACTCGAGAGCGAAATCAACCAGTTAGCCGAAGCCAAGAATGAGCCTGCAGTCTTGCTGCGGAAGATTGTCGAGACAATCCTCGAACGCGAACACGAACAGAAGATCCTGACGAACCTCAAACGGTTATTAGAGAACGATGCGAAGCGCGCAGGATGGAGGAATTGGGAATCCCTTTACGACGTGGGCCAACAGTGCAAATTGCTTATGGCGGTTATGACCGGCAAGCGCCTAGAACTGGATCCCCGCTTGCCGCCCGAGCTGCGCAGCAAATTTGAAGAGCATCTAAAAACTTGGCTGCCGGAGCATCCTTTCTTGAAGGATGGTGCACGCCCGGCGAACACCGTCTTTGAGTCTTATCTTCTTGCGCGATCCCTTTCCAATCCATCGATGGGCTTCCAGTCTGATGCGGAGGTCTTGATGGCTGACGCTTCGTATAAGCCCTCCCGTCTGGTCGCCGACTTTTATCTCATCTTCGCGGAGGAAAAGGGCCCCGATGAAGTTTTGGCCCAGCATGTCGGATTGTTGTACGAGGCGTTGATGTCGGCGGAAACGGACGCGCTAAAAGTGAGACTGTCGCTAGAGGGCAGCGATCCGGACGACGCCCCTAGCGGCGAGGAGGAGGAGACCGAGGGGGAATTCGAATTAATCTATGTCAGAGGCGGTCTCCAGGAGGAGGTCATTCGGACGCAGTCTTTTAGGACGATCATTCGACCCGAAACCCGAGTTACGTTCGGTCGACAACTGCGTGATGCATCGATTGTCGTGCCGTGCGTGCTTGTCTTCGGCACGAATGCACAAGAGTTCACCATTGGGCCGCGGGTCGATGCGAGGTGCCGGGCTCTAGAAATCAATGCGTCAAGCTTGCTCGTAGCATCTCCTGCGGAGCGTGGTGTCGAGTTGCCGGGCGTCGAAACGGATGTTGTTTTAGAAGCCACTAGTTACTCAGGGTCGGTCAGCAGGCGCCCAATTGCGAGGGGTACTCTTCGTGTGTCATGGCCCGGTGCTGAGGCGTTTCCATGGACCGGGTTCCACACTGAAATTGGCACTGAAGCCCTCGAGGATGAGCACCTAAGAGATGCATACCGGCGATTTCGAAGAATCGTAATGACCCTGCGCTCACACAGTAGGGGACAGTTGGCACGATACAGGGCGAAGATTGAGCACTCGCGGGTGCTGCAGGGGCCGCTCGGCGAGGCTTTGCTGGCGAAGTTGGTCGAGGATAGGGTTCTTCGACTGGATGGACGCAAATATGTGTGGGTGCCGGAGACAGCGGATTCAGTCGTTGGAATCTCTTGGCACGATTTGCGGCTCGGGAGGTCGAGTGCCACGTTAAACACGTACTTGGGAGATTTTCTTGGAGAGAGAGCTCATGTCTAGGCAACTGCGAAAAGTCGTTGTGATTTCTTCCGTCCGCACTCCGGTGGGGCGTGCTTATAAGGAGACGCTGCGGGCTAGGCGTCCTGATGGGCTGGCTGCGATTGCGACCCGGTTGATTTAGAGAAAGCCTGAAATGAAATACCTCATCGTCTACGAAAATCGGACACGGGTTGGGGCGCATACGCTCCCGATTTGCCCGGCTTGGGCGCTGCCGGCAAAACGCTGGACGAAGTGAAGGATCTCATCCGCGAGGCGGTTGAGTTTCACTTGGAAGGCATGCGTGCCCACGGCGATCCCATACCTGCGGCCAGCGCGATGACCGAATACATCACCACCTGAGACTGGACATTGGGGGTCAGCGCTGTTTCTTCTGGGTCTTCTCAGCAAGCCGCATCTTTACCATTTTTTTCACGAGCGCGGCTGGCAGAGGCTTGTCCACCGGGAAGTGAATGGTCCCTTTGGATGTCTTGTACCCCTTGAGTTCGTTCTTGAACTGTTTGATCGCGGACGCACCCGGAAACAAACTGCAATGGTTCGAAAACGCGGCGAACCACACCAGCGGTCTTTTGTAATTGAAGGCCGGGATGCCATAGCTGATGATCTCGGTGGCCTCCGCCGGCATGGCGGACCGAATCGCCGCGCGGACGCGCTGCAAGGTGCTGCGGGCGGGTTCCGGGACGGTGGCTAGGTAATCGTCCACGGTTTTTGGTGTTGGAGCGATGTTGCGTTTCGCGGTGGTTGAACGACGAGTGCTGGATTTCGCTTTTTTCATGCGGACGATCCGGGGACTGATCATACACTCGTCCTGGGCTTCCTCGACGAAACGATGCTCGAGTCTAGGCTATCCGCGGTTTAACAACTGCCGAGCTGCGCTCGGCTTGAACGGGCGATGGCGCCCGTTCCCACACGTTCTCGTCCCCACACAAACACCTCTGCGGAGTAAAATTATCCTATGCGAGAAGTCGTTGTGGTTTCTTCGGTCCGCACACCGGTGGGGCGAGCTTTTAAAGGCACGCTTCGGGCTACGCGTCCTGATGAACTAGCTGCCGTTGCCATCAAAGGCGCACTCGATCGCGTGCCGCAGCTTGATCCCAAGGAAATTGAAGATGTCATCCTGGGCTGTGCCATGCCTGAGGGCGAGCAGGGGATGAACGTAGCTCGCATTGCTTCGCTGCGCGCGGGGCTGCCGGTGGAGGTCTCGGCGGTGACTATTAATCGGTTTTGCTCGTCTGGATTGCAGGCGATTGCCATGGCGGCGGAGCGCATCATGTCGGGCGGCGCCGAGGTGATGGTGGCGGGCGGGACGGAATCGATGTCGATGATCCCGATGGGCGGTAACAAGATTTCTCCTAATCCCTGGCTGGTGGATCATTATCCGGATGCTTATCTTTCGATGGGGCTGACGGCGGAGCGGCTGGCATCGCGCTTCGGCATCACGCGCGAGGCATGCGACGCGTTTTCTTTGCGCAGCCATCAGAAGGCGCTGGCCGCGATTGCGGCGGGCAAGTTCGAGGATGAGACGGTCGCGGTGCCGGTTAGTTTTACCACTCCGAATGGGTCGAAGCCGAAAAAGCAGGAAATCACCTTCCAAGTTGATGAAGGGCCGCGCGCCGATACTTCTCTCGAGGCGCTGGGAGCGCTCAAGGCCGCATTCCATGTGAAGGGCGTGACCACGGCTGGGAATTCTTCGCAGATGTCGGATGGCGCGGCGGCGGCTGTGGTGATGTCGGCGGAGCGGGCTAAGGCTCTGGGCATTACTCCCCTGGCGCGGTATGTAGCGTTCGCCACCGCCGGATACAAGCCGGAAGAGATGGGACTGGGGCCGGTGTTTGCGATTCCCAAGGCATTGAAGCTCGCGGGATTGAAGCTCTCCGAAATTGACGTGATCGAACTGAACGAAGCGTTCGCCGCGCAGGCGCTGTCGGTCATCCAGGAAGCCCGTCTTGATTTGGAGCGCGTGAATCCTAATGGAGGAGCGATCGCGTTGGGGCATCCGCTGGGATGCACGGGGGCAAAGCTCACGGCTAGCGTCATCCGCGAATTGAAGCGGCGCAAGGGACGCTACGGTATGGTGACGATGTGCGTTGGCGGAGGGATGGGCGCGGCGGGGATTTTTGAGAATCTGGCGTGACAACTCATTACTCAATCAATTTTTTAATGTTTCGTTATTTACGTTCATCGACGCTGTTTTGAGGTATCCTTTGACGTTGGATAGCCGTCCAATTGAATAGAACGGCAGAGGTTTGCCCCGGTTCGCGTCCGTCGGGTGCGAGGTGCTTTATGCGGCTCTCCGGTCTTGTCGTCGCGGCTATCCTGGTTGTTTCAACAACTCTTCTGGCGCAGCATTCCTCCGGAGGCGGAGGCGGAGGCGGTTCTTCCCACGGCGGCTCTTCGGGTGGCTCGGCAAGTTCCGTTTCCTCGCACAGCAGTTTCTCGGGCGGTTCCGGTGGGTCGGTGAGTTCTACGAGCAACCATAGCTCCGGCAGTTCGGCTTCGCATGTTGGCGACACGGGTACGGCGTCATCGCATCCATCGCCGTCCTCCAAGGTGTCATCCACCAGGGAAAACCCCTCGCCGGAAAAGAAAAGTTCCCGCTCGTTTTTCCATCCTTTCAGAAAGACAAACCCGGTGCAGAGAGCGGAATTTAAGCGTCCGGCGCCATGCCTGAAGGGGCGATCATGTCCGGTCTGCCCGCCGGGAGAGTCGCGCAATGGCAATGGCGCTTGCACCGTGGCGAGCAACGGGTGCCAAGCGGGGCAATCGTGGAACGGCTTTGCCTGCGGCGTGGGATATTGGTCCAACGATTGCAATGCCCTGGCCGAACAACTGGCGGCTCAGCGCCGGCTGATGCAGGGGCAAAATGACTATGGCCAGAGCCTGCGCTTGCGGCTGCTGCAACAGCAGTACGAGCAGTGCCTGGGGCGCTTCGGTTCCTACGCGTTCAGCTCGCTCCTGTTCGATACTCCCTGATCGCCACGCGACGCTCTTATGAGCTCGAATGTAAGGATATCCATTTGCCGGGGTCCGGCGTAAAATGGTTGTTATTCGCTTGTCATGAATCCACTCAGCGGTCTTCATTGAACAGTCTAAATTTTGGGGTCTAATCTTCGAGGTCTAAAACATGGCCACTACAGCAATACCCAAGACCAAAATTTCCGGCGGCAGCTTTTTGCTGGAGGAGCGGCAGACTGCCGATGTGTTCACTCCAGAAGATTTTTCCGAGCAGCAGCAGATGATCGGGCAGACGACTGAGGAGTTTGCCGTCAACGAGATTCTGCCGCAGGCGGAAAAGATCGAACACAAGGATTACTCGATTTCGCGCGCTCTGCTGAAAAAGGCCGGCGACCTCGGGCTCAGCGGGGTTGAGATTCCCGAAGCCTACGGCGGCCTTGAAATGGACAAAGTCACCGCCGCCGTCATCGCCGACCACATCGCCAAGTACGCCGGGTTCGCCACCACTTGGGGCGCCCACAGCGGCATCGGCCTGTTGCCGATCGTTTATTTCGGCACCGAAGAGCAAAAGCAAAAATACCTTCCGCGGCTGGCCGCGGGAGAAATTGTTGGCGCTTACGCTTTGTCGGAAGCGACATCCGGCTCCGATGCGCTCAATTGCCGCGCTCGCGCCGTGCTTTCGCCCGACGGCAAACACTACATCCTCAACGGCGAGAAGATGTGGATCACGAACGCTGGTTTTGCCGAGCTGTTTACGGTGTTCGCGAAAATTGACGGCGAGAAGTTTTCGGCCTTCCTAGTCGAAAGAACGTTTCCGGGATTTTCCGTCGGCGGCGAAGAACACAAAATGGGCATCCGCGGATCTTCGACTTGTCCGATCATCCTGAATGACTGCAAGGTTCCGGTCGAGAATTTGCTCGGCGAAATTGGCAAGGGGCATATCATCGCCTTCAACATTCTGAACGTTGGGCGTTTCAAACTGGGCGCGATGTGCGTGGGCGGAGCGCGGGTTTCGATCGAGAGTGCCGTCGCTTACGCCAAGCAGCGCAAGGCGTTTGGCAAGACGATCGGCGATTTCGGGCTGGTGCGCGAGAAGATCGCGAACATGGCCACGCTGATCTATGTCGGAGAGTCGCTGGTGTATCGCACGGTGGGGATGATGGACGCGCTTCTGTCGGAAATCGACTCCGCGAGCCCGGACGCAGCCAAAGAACGGCGCAAGGCAATCGAGGAGTACGCGGTGGAATGCTCGATCCTGAAAGTCTGGGGCTCGGAGATGATCGATTATGTTGTCGACGAGACGCTCCAGATTTATGCCGGCTATGGCTTCGTGGAAGAGTATCCGGCGGAGCGTGCCTACCGCGACGCTCGTATTAATCGCATCTTCGAGGGCACGAATGAAATCAACCGGCTGATCATCACCGGCTTCCTGCTGAAGCGGGCGATGAGTGGCCAATTACCGTTGATGCCGGCGATCAAGAAGCTGATGGACGAAGTGCTGAGCGGTCCGTCTGCCGGCGAGGAGATCGAGGGTCCGCTGGCGCTGTCCGAAGAGCGCAAACTCGTCGCACAGGCGAAGAAACTCGGCCTGTTCGTCGCAGGTGCCGCCACGCAGAAATATATGCAGGCGATCCAGGATCAGCAGGAAGTGATGGGCGCGATTGCCGATATGACCATCGAAATTTACGCCATGGAATCGGCGGTGCTGCGCGCGCAGAAGATGGTCGAGGGCGTTTCTTCTTCAAAGCAGGGCGAAGCGTCAGCCGCGCTGCCGATTGCGATGACGCGCGTGTATCTGACGCAAGCGTTCGAAAAAGTCGAAGCGGCGGCCAGGAAAGTCATTGCCGACGTGGCCGAAGGCGACATGCTGCGGACGCAGTTGGCAATCGTGCGGCGGTTGGCGAAGTATGAGCCGTTCAACACGATCGCGTTGCGCCAGCAGATTGCGCAGAGAACGATTGAGGCGGGGAAGTACACGCTGGCGTAGACAAGCCAGCCGATGCGCAAGTAAGGATCACGCATCGCATTTCTTGGGTATAGTGGAGAGACCGAACATGCCAATTGGTACATTCACCGCGGTTCTGCATAAAGAAGGCGACCTGTACGTTGCCGACTGCCCGGAAGTTGGCACGGTCAGCCAGGGAAAGACTGTCGAGGAGGCCATCGCCAACCTCAAGGAAGCGACTGAACTTTATCTGGAAGAGTTTCCTCCAGAAGGCTCCAGTCGCCCGCTTGTTACTGTCTTCGAGGCGCACTATGCCTAGCAGGCTGCGGAAAAACGCGTGTGCGGCTGGAAATGCTGTCCAGTGTTGGCGATCTTTGTGACTAAGGCGAGAGTTTTGGTTACATCCGCCAGGGTCTGTGGACCCTTTTCCATGTC
>Ga0182024_10000178_pt1 | contig 148439 bp, 131 predicted proteins | sample P32metaG_FD_120480 | JGI IMG/M metagenome (GOLD analysis project Ga0182024, IMG submission 120480) | Permafrost microbial communities from Stordalen Mire, Sweden - P3-2 metaG (Illumina Assembly) | ecosystem: Environmental > Terrestrial > Soil > Wetlands > Permafrost | place: Sweden: Stordalen...
GCGCCACTCCTCGACATCTTTGGCCTTGTTGGGTTTCGCGTCGCGAAATTCCGGATTGAGGAAAATCTCTTTCACGTCGTCGCCCGCGCAGAACGCGCGGCCCGCGCCGGTGATCACAACCACGCGGATATCGTTGTCACGCTCGGCATCATGGAACGCATCGGCGATCTCACCCCAGGTTCTGATGGTTCCCGCATTCATCGCATGCGGCCGATTGATGGTGATGGTCGCGATCGCTTCTTTTTTTTCGAAGAGAATTTCGCTGTAAGCCATGGCGTATGCTCCCGCGCGAGTCTGATAGACAGATTTTGATTCGATTCGGTCCTTCACCTATCTCAGAGAGTGAAAACTTACGTCAAGCGACGGTGTGGCGAACGCGCCAGCTACTTTCCCGCCGGAGGAAGCGGATGCTGCTTCATGAACTCGAACATCTGAGCGTTCGACGCCGACGGCCATCGCACGTGATGCGCGACGCCGCGCCAGGTTCCGCTCGCACCGATGTCGCCTGCCGCCATCGGGCTGGTGCCGCAAGTATCATCGCACGCGCTGAGCGGCTTGCCATCGGGGTCGAGGATCACGTCATCGAGGCTGACTCCGATCGAGCGCACCTGCAGCGCGAAGGTATTCCCGTTGGGGCAAATGCCCCCGATATCACAACTATTGCGCACGTGCATGAGCGGGATGCGCGGATTGAAGATTTGCACCTGCGCGTTCGAGGTCGGCGCGCGCGCCACCGGCGTCTGCGGACAAGGATCGTTGAATGCGCCGAACGGATCGGGCGCCGAGTAAACCGCAGCCGCCGCGATCGATTGACGATTTAGCGCATACAGCAGCGCCATCGCCGCGCCGTTGGACCATCCAGTGAGGTAGATGCGCGAGCTGTCGACTTCGCCGGTCCCGATCTCGTCCTGAATAAAGTGATCGACCGCCGCCGCATCGACATTTTCCTTGTACGTCGTACTCGCAACCGTGATATCGCCCGAGGGACTCAGTTGGCGATACCAGTTGTCCCATCCGATCGCGTTCGAATGGACGCCCGGGTAAAAGTGCCGAGTATAACGGCCCTCGGGCGCGAGCAGGATGAAGCCGTGCTTCTTGCCGCCGAGGTCAGCCTTGTCGATCTCGCCGACCAAACCGGTCAGCTTGATCGAGTCCGCGGTCGCGATTGATCCGTGCAGGAAGACCACCAGCGGCAGCGGATTGTCGCGGCTATGTTGCTCGGGTTCGTAAATGCATGCGTAGCGGTCGGTTCCGTCCGAATCTTTCCACGGGCCGAGCACGCGGCCGCTGAAGCAAATCGGATTGTGTGCGGCAAACGAGCTGGCGAAAAATCCCTGATTGACCTGCGCCGGCGGATCACCGAACGGGGTGCATTGCTCAGCGGCGAATGGACGCGCGCACGACAAGATACTCGCGATCGCGAAAGCAACGGCGATCCTTATGATGCGCATCGATCAGTCGGCCTCGATTTTCGGAGTAAAGCGATCGAGCTCGTAGATGCCGAGCGCACGTTCTTCTTCGGCCACCGCCTCGACGATCTTGGCGAAGCCGCCCTCGCCGAAAAGTTTCCCTTCCTGTTTTTCCATCTGCTCGCCGATGTCGTCGAATTCCTTTTCGCTGACCGCCTTATGAAACGCGGGAAACACGATGGTGTCTTCGCGCGCCGCATGTGGGCGATACATCCGGATGAATTGCGTGACCGGATCGACGAGGCGTTCATCTTTCGCATTCGCGGTCGCGACGCGAATTATTTCATCGGTGAGCTTGCGGCCGGCTCGATGCTGCTGCAACAGAATCGGCACATCGCTGCGGGCCTCGCCGATGCTCTTTTGCAGCTTCGGAAAAATGAACTTCTCTTCGTTCTTCTCGTGATAGTCCTCGACGAAGCGGCGGATGAGCTGCGCTCCGGTGAGAAAGGGATTGCCGGGAAAATCCTGGTGCGCCGCGATGCGACGCAGCCCTTCTTCATAAATCAGCAGCACACGACGGAGCACCCCGTGCTCGCGCATCAGATCCTCGATCGGTCCGATGTCGCCTCCGCCTCCTTCGTCCTCCTCCGCACGCGCGCTTTTGATTGCCACCACATAGCCGCCGACCACCGCCAGCGCGCTTCTGCAAACGTGACCGATAAACTTCCGTCTCTCGAGAATCATGGCAGAACTCCGTCTGAGCAAGTTGAAATTGAGACGAGCGATAAAATTGTATCCGACCGGATTCGCGATCGCAGCGAGTGGCGAGGCTATCCGTTGGTGTACGCGTCGGTGCCCATTTCGAGCGCGTCGAGGCCGGTGTATTCAACTTCCGGGATGACGCGATTGCCGATGGTGCGCTCGATGATCATGAAGAACGCGAACGCCAGACCGAATACCACCACGATGTTGACGCTAACGCCGATCAATTGCGCAACGAATTGTCCGGAATCGCCGTACAGGATGCCGCGCACCGGTCCCGCCACCGCGTTCCATCCGTCGCCGTAACTGCCATCGGCAAAAATGCCGACCGCCAGCGCGCCCCAGATGCCGCAGATTCCGTGCACGGCGATCGCGCCGACAGGATCGTCGATGCGGAAGCGCCGCTCGAGAATGATCACGGCGGCGACTACTACGAAGCCGCCAATAACACCGATCATCAGTGCAGCCGCGGGCGTCACGAATGCGCATGGCGCCGTGATCGCGACCAAGCCACCCAGCAGTCCGTTACACGCCATCGCGATATCGGGCTTGCGGTATCGAACCCACAGGTAGAGCAACGAGGAGAGCGCGCCGCCCGCCGAAGAGATCACCGTGTTCGCGGCGATCAAACCGATGCGCGGATCCGAGGCCGCCAGCGTCGAGCCCGCGTTGAAGCCGAACCATCCGAACGCGAGGATGAGCGTGCCGACGATCGCCATCGGCAGGTTATGCCCCGGGATCGCCGCCATCTGGCCATCGCGGCGAAACTTTCCGATGCGGGGCCCGAGCACGATCGCACCCGCGAGTCCCGTCAGCCCTCCGGTCATGTGCACCACCGATGATCCCGCGAAATCGACGTGGCCGTGTCCGAGGGCCAGATTCACGCCGAGTTGCGAGAGCCACCCGCCACCCCAAACCCAGTTGCCATACAGAGGATAGAGGAACATCGACATGAAGAGGCCGTAGATCGCGAACGCGAAAAACTTCCATCGCTCAGCCATCGCGCCGGTTGGAATTGTCGCCGCGGTATCCATGAATACGACCGCGAACAGGAACATCGCGAGGCTCGATGGATCATGGCTGACATTGAGCAGCGCGAACTTGCTCGCGCCGAGCAGCCCGTACGGATGCCCGCCGATGTTTATGGACAACTCGCGATGCGCGAGGCCGATTGCGCCGAGCGACGACCAATGCCCGACGCCGCCCATCATCAGGCCATAGCCGGTGAGGAAAAATCCGATCACGCCGATCGGATAGATTATGAAGTTCATCGCCATCGTGTTGACCGCGTTCTTGGAGCGGGTGAAGCCGGTCTCCAGCATCGCGAATCCGACCTGCATGAACATCACCAGGAACCCGCCGACCAGGACCCATGCGAGGTTGAGCGATTGATCGAGCGGGAACTGGGCGCCGGCGTTCTGCGCACGCGCTATCGGCGGCAGCAAAGCGATCGCTACGGCGGCTACAGCAACGGTCACGGAAACGGATCTGCGGTAGCGCATCATCTCACCTCGCCTCGATACGAATGGTGCGGCTTTCCAGCTGGCGCGGGATAGCGGTTCGCGAGCCAAATCAGAAACAGGAACGCCGCGATCAGCGACACGAAAAACGCGCCGAATCCGATGATTCTGCGCCAGCGGCGCCATTTTAGGCTGGTCGGATGCAGCTCCGCCGCGCGATTGTGGATCTCGACCTGGGACGGATCCCGCAAGTCCTTCAGCATCTCAACCGCGGTCTGATAGCGGTCGCGTGGCCCGCGCGCGATCGCATGCAAAATGATTTCCTCGAGCTTGGGATCGAGGTCGGGACGGAAGCGTGTCGGCGGCTGCGGATCCTCGCCGGTCTTCGCCTTCATCATCGCGTAGACATTGGCGCCCGAGTAAGGCAACTCTCCGGTCAACATTTCGTAGAGAATTGTGCCCATCGCGTAGATGTCGGTGCGCGCGTCGCCGCGGCGTCCGCTGACCTGCTCGGGCGCCATGTAATCCGGCGTGCCGATGGTCGAGGAAAGCCCCGACCAGGTAAGGCGGCGCGCCGATTCATCGAGCGCGATCCCGAAGTCCATTATTTTCAAGACACCGTCGCCGGTCACCAGAACATTCTCGGGCTTGAGATCGCGATGGACCACTCCCTCGCTGTGCATATAGACCAGCGCCTCGCAAAGTTGGCGCGCGTAGTCGAGCGCCTTCTCGGTTGGCATCGGACGTTGGGCGTGCATGATCGCGCGCAGCGAAATGCCGTCGATGTACTCCATTGCGATGTACATCCGGCTTTTCTTTTCGGGGGTGAGAACTTTGATGATGTGGGGATTTTCGAGGCGGCGCCCGACCTCCTCCTCGCGCTGAAATCGCGAGTAAAAGACCACGTCGCTTTCGAACTGCACGTAGGGAACCTTGATCGCGACGGTCTGGCCGGTGCGTGTATCGATGGCTTTGAAGATCGACGCCATTCCACTGCGCGCGATCACCTCGGTCAATTGGTACTGATCGAGCTTTTCGCCGACGCTGACCTCGCGCATGAGACTTGCGCCACTCCCGCCAGGCGCATGGGCGCGGACGTTAACATCCGCGAGAAGAGCGAATCAATCAGGAGCGATTGGCGCCTCACCGCGAGAACAGGTTCTTCAAACGGCCGAGCAATCCCGAGGGCGCCTCAGCCTCGGACGTCGCGGCGAGCTGCTTGAAGAACGCGACGGTAAGGTTATCGCCGGTTCCACGGTCGTTCGCGTTGCGGATCAACTTCTTACATGCGTCTTCCGCGGAAAACTCCCGGGTTAGTGTCATCAGCTCGTCGTCTTCGATGACGTTGTAGAGCCCGTCGCTGCATAGAATCAGCTCGTCGCCCTTGCGCAGCGGCATCGTGATGCGATCTACGGATACGATCAGCTCGCGCCCGAGGCTGCGCAACAACGCCGAGCGATCCGGATGAGTCTTCGCGCGCGCCTCGCTAAGCAGACCCATCCGCACCCGTTCGCCCACCATCGTATGGTCCTTGCTCATCTGCGTGACTTTGCCGGCGCGCAGCAGATAGAGCCGGCAATCACCTATATGGGCGGCATTGAGAGTGCCATTCTCGATCGCGACCGCCGTCAGAGTGGTCGCCATCCTGCGCAATTCGGGTACAGTGGAGGCGAAATTGTAAACCTCTATATTGGCCCGCTGCACCGCGCGATGAAGACGCTTGCTCGCGCCCCATTCGCGCGGGCTGTCGCGATAGGCCTCGATCGTGATTTCGATTGCCATCTTGCTCGCGACTTCGCCGCCCTCGTAGCCGCCGACGCCGTCCGCCACCGCAAACACGACGGCATCGGGCGTTTCCACCAGATGGCCGCACGAGTCCTCATTGTTGGAACGATTGGTTCCAACATCGGATAACATCGCCAGCTCGAATGCTTCCGAGATTGGTACGCCCGAAGACTCCGCTTCCGAATCCGCTTTCGCCAAGCTCCCAACCCACCTGTTCGTGCAAATGCTACGGGGGCGATACCGCATTGAGCGGCTCGCCCCCGGATTTTACCGACTTGGTATGTTGCCGCTAGACCGGCTTCGCTACCAGGATCGTGCTCTTGCCCTTTTTCCTGGAGTTGCGCATGAAGTAGAAGGCTCCGTAGATTCCGAAGATCACCGAGATCCCGACCGCGATAAGCGGTTCTTTGGGACTGCCGATTCCCTCCAGCGGGCCGATGACGTAAAAGGCCAGGCACGCGAAGTTCGCGATCGCACCGAAGATTGGCACAACCATGTGTTTGAAGCCGGAAAACTCGTTGTGCTCTTTGAATGCGATGATACAGACTATGTTGGTAAGTCCGTACAGTACGAAGGTGCCGAAGTTCGAGAGCAGCGTCACCAACAGCAGCCCATTGGGAAGCGACGCCAGGTAAGCATTGCTGCCGATTCCGACGCTGTACCAGATGCTATGCGGAAGCGCAGCGATGGTCTTGTCGTCGGGCGCCGAGCCGCCGCCGAAATAGTACAGAGCTCCGTATGCGCCGATGAGCGCGGAGATCGTCGCCAGCACCCAAATCGCGCGATGCGGCGTCAGGTTGTCGCCGTGCAGCATGCCGAAGTGCTCCGGAACTTCCTCGTCGCGGCCCATCGCATAAGTCACGCGTGCGCCGGTGTTGATGCAGCTCAGGGTGGTTCCGATCAAGGCCAGGAATACCGTGAATGCTTCCAGCAGCATGAAGGCTTGGCCGTGTCCTCCCATCAGCGCGTTGCCCAGGATGACCATCATGTCACCAATCGGAGCCGCGGAGCCCTTCGCCTCCGCCAGGCTGTACGCGCTGCTCAAGAAGTAGTTCGCCGCGAAGTACTCAATCATGTAGCAGAAGAGGCCCTGGATGGTGAGCGAGAGGAGCACTGCGCGTGGAATGTCTTTCTTGGGATTCTTCGCTTCTTCACCCATCGCCGTTACTGACTCGAATCCGACCAGCAACAGGATTGCGACCGTCGCCTGCATGATGGTGTTGCTCAAGCCGTGCGGCAGCATGACCGAGAGCGCACTGGCATGAGCAGGATGATCTCCAGTCAGCGCGTAGTGCAGGGTCGCGGGAATGGTGTTGCCATTGGGGTCGAGCGCCAGACCCATCGAGCCTTCGGGATGGGAAAGTCGATACGCGATCGCGAGCGCCGAGAAGAACAGCAACGCGACAATCTGGATTCCGTTGATTGCTATGTTGACGCTCGTCGAACCATTCACACCGCGGAAAGCGATGTACGCGACGAAGTAGGAAAAGATGACCGCGACCAGGGCCATGAACACCGGACCTGGTACGCCTGCGTTCATAACGCCCGGCGCCAGCGTGCCGACGATGTATCCGATCATGACGCCCATCGTGGCGACCATGACTCCGGGATACACCCAATAGTAAAGGTGCGAGGACCATCCGATTATAAACTTGGCGATTCGTGCGAATCGATACGCCGTGGTCGTGTTAAGGAATGCCTGCTCGGCGAACAAATACGAGCTGCCCGCGCCCGGATACAATTTCGCGAGTTCCGAGTACGAAAGCGCGGTGGCGTACGCGAGGCAGAGCGCAACGAAGATGCCTCCCCACATCGCAATCGCAGAGGGGTACGCCTGGTTCGCTTGAGTAAAGAACGTGATCCAAAGGAATGCTCCTGGCGCGATCAACGCCATCGCGTTCACGGTTACTCCCGTGAGCCCGAGCGTCGCTTTCATCTTTGGCGCTTCTTGCTCAGCCATTTCTCCTCCTTAGCCGTCGATTATTTTCGGGACGAGAACTTCCCACCCGGGACAGCTTGGTCGCGAGCTTTAGCGCAAGAAAAGTGCCACTTCGGTGCAACGAAATGCGTTGCGTTTTGCAGGAGTGCTACATTTCAAAATGCGCAGGACGTGGGCAGCCGCCTATTTGTCGAGCATCAAGCCTAGAAGGATTGGTGGATAGTTCTTCCGTCAAGAGGGTGGGAGAAGCTGATTAGACAGGCAGCATTCGGCTACGCTCATTTCATACTGAATCGTGGCACTCCGACGGCCAGCATCAGCAGCGGATTCTTTGCGGCGGCATGCGGAGAAAAAAACTTGGTCGTATCGTCATCGTAGAAGGTCAGGCCGGTAGCCCCGCGATCTAATGCATAACTCGCAAGATATGCGCGACCGCCGAGGATGCCCGCCTCGAGGTGCGAGTCGCGATAGGCGCGATTTCCGAGCGCCTCAAGCCTGCGTTCCAGATCAGTCATATAGACGATCAACGCCGAGCAGTCGTAGCCGAGCTGTTGTTCGAGGCATAGATAGCCGGCCTCGGTGCGGAAGTCGCCGGGCTTCAGCAGCTCGAACGTTTTCGTATCACGATTGAAGTAGTAGGCGCCGGGCGCGAGGTCCTCGACTGCGTTTACGATGAGGTAGATATCGGTCATGCGCGGAAAGTCGACATTGGTGGGGCCGCTCGACGCCGAAAGAATCGTCGTCAGCTCATCGGCGCCAATCGCGTCATGTGCGAAGGCGCGCGACGAGCCGCGACGTAAGATGGTATCGCCGAGGCCGCGCGCATCGGCGGGCTCGATCGCATCGAAGTGAAGTTGTTGGTCGGTTATGGTCGAGGCGGGCATGACGATTTTGGCGCTCGCAACTTTCGCGACGTCATCAGATTCGAGGCGCGACTCCCGATGCATTTTCAACAGTGGTTGATACACGACCTCCCGCGATAGTTCGATGGATTCCAGTCCAAGCGCCGTCACCGCTGGCGATTTCGCTATCGCTTCGCCTGTCGAACCCAACGCGACGAGGCACATGATGCCCTCGCTCTCGCCGTCCACTCCAATCAGCGTCTCGATTTCCGCATCGATGAATGCGGTGATGACCTCGGCGCTGATTCCCTCGGCAGCCGCCGCCGCGAGCAGATTCGCGAGGATGGTACCGGTGTCCCAGAAGCAGTAGCGATACGCACGCGCGCGATACTTCCACGCGCTTCGCCAAAAGATCGCGCTCATGATGAGAATCGCGCGCGCATTCGCAATCGATGGACGATTCGCCGTCGCATGAGCGATCACCTCGCGCCAGTCGCCTCGCCGCAGCCCGCGAACTTTCAGATCCGCTGGCGAGAAGTGGTAGAGGCCCATTTCGATTCCATCGATGCCGGCCGCCGCGATGTAGGTCTCGATCGGATAGAGCGCACCGGCCGAGGCCGCCGCGCGAAAGTGATAGTCCTCGCCGCCGACTTTTCGCTGGCGCGTCAGTCCGCCGGCGCAGAACAGCATTCGCGTCAGCGTCGCGAGGTCTAGATCATTGGCGCCGTCAGTCGGCGATGCGATCGCCGCCAGCGTCGGCATGGTGGGCAGATCGATGTCGCGCGGCAACGCCATCGTCCCGGCTTCCGGATAAATTTTGTAAGGGCCTGGGCGATTGTCCCAATCGAGCGAGTACGCGCCCGTGCGCACGCTAGTATACGAGTGCTTGGTGATCTCGTGATAGGTGCGCGCCGCCTCGATATCAAAGTTAGACATTTTAAGATTTCGCTCGACTCCGCTTCGCTCGATTTCTTGACTGCGCCTCGAACTCCACTCCGTTCCGTCTTGGCGGCTTCGCGGCGAGCGCCTGCGGCGCGGCGCTACGCGCCCCCTTCGGGCCTCATTCGAGAAGGAGAGTATACCGCAATTAACACCAACGACGGTCTCCCCTATTTTGGTGGAGACAGGCCGGTGTTCCAAACAGGATTCTAGTTCTTCCACGTCTGATTCGTCGTCGGAAGACGACCCGCCATCGAGACGACGGCGTCGAGCGGCGTTGGCGATTGCCGTCGTTCTTATCGGCCTACTCTATGTGCCCGTACTCGGTGATCGCCAGATTTGCCGTAGCGGTCTTGCTTTGTGGGCGAAAGCTTGTTTGACCGCTGTGATCGACGACCTCGAAAACGTTTTCGGACAGGCGCTCACCGGCTGCACCGTAACGAACACAAGTCCCAATCCAGAGTCGGATGCTTCCGCTGGTCGCAGCATCGAGAGTTGTTTTAACTGCGCTTGCTTGCCACCTAATCTTCTTGGTGACCACCTTCACATGGATGTGGAGCACCATGCGTGACCGAATAAGCAATACAATTGGTAGTGAGGTGGGACTGTCCAAAGATGTCCGTGTAGTTGACGAGTATTTGAATTTGCAAGACAGCTTTACCAGTTAGAACATCCGCAAAACGTGCGAACTCCGACATGATTATTTCGTCGGAACGCAGGGCGGGAGGAATATCGGCTCGACTACGAGAGCCAAAGATCTCGAAGTCGTAAGCTTGCGTCTTTCCTGCGGCCAGTGTTGGCCCAGTCTCCATCGGAATTGGCTGCTTGATAACTCCGAGGAACGTCGGTTCGTCTCCATCGGCCATGAGTTGTTGAATCCCTTGATTGCTGTAGACCAACATTTGACTAGCGGGACTGTTGCCGGTGTTCACGACTGTAAAAGCAACGTGAGATGGCCTGGACTGAACGGTAAGATGAACATTTTCGACGCTCAACCAAGCCCTTTCGTTGTTCATACTCGCGTTAAGAGCATCACGCGCGGTTTGATTGGCGGCCCTCGCAAGTCCGATTTGGGTCTCAGTATCTCTGACCAAAGAGAGCGTGAGGCCAGCATAGACGACTACCGCAACGAACGTCAGGGCCTCAAGCCAAACCTTAAAGTTCTCGCGGAAGTTGTGCTTTTCTGCGTTGGAGTCTGGCTCAGCCATTTTGCGTTTTATCGTGGACGGTTCGGTAGCACAGGAATGCCTCTCGTCATTGCAGCGTTGGCGGGTTCGGCTATCGCTATATGGCTGGCTATGGGCCTCCTTCTTAGAGGTAAGGCACCACCACAGCGAGTCACTTTGCATTCTTCCGACGCCTGCGCGCCATCCGCTTTTGTTTCGGATGCGGTGGTGCGTCTATGAGTCGCTTCGTTAACGTGTCGAACAACTCTCCGTGGATCCGAGAATCGAGGACTTCCGGCGCGTGTTTTTTCACGCTTCTCTTCGCGCGCATACCCATCGTTCAATGAATCTCAGTTGTTCCGCGTCGCGCGGATCGTGCTATACGGGAAAATCGACTCTGCAAGGAGACATTACCATGGCGCAGCGGCTTACGTCTGCCGAGATCAAAGGGCTGTTCGAGAAGTGCAACAACTGGGGGAAATGGGGCAAGGATGATCAGCGCGGCGCGCTGAACTACATCACCGACAAGCAGGTCGCGCGCGCCGGCAAGCTGGTGCAGAGCGGCGAAACCGCATCATGCGCGCTGCCGCTCCCTGTAACCCCGGCCGCGGACAATCCCACGCCGGTCACGCATCTGATGGTGCAGGCTGGGCACGACGCGCATCATCAGCCGCTGCCGTACTCGGGCGACTATTTCGCGATCTCGTTTCATGGGATGGCGACCACCCACATCGACGCGCTGTGCCACGTGTTCTGGGAAAAGAAAATGTACAACGGCTTCGATGCGAGCGAGGTCGGATCGCATGGTGCGCGCAAATGCCCCATCGATGTGACTCGCACCGGCGTCATCAGCCGCGGCGTACTGCTTGATATTCCCAAGCTCAAAAAAGTCGACTGGCTCGAAAAAGGCGAGGCGATTTTTCCGCAAGACCTCGACGCCGCTGAGAAGGATCACAAGATCCATGTTGAAGAGGGAGACGTTCTGCTGGTGCGCACCGGGCGTGCCGCGAATCGCAAGGCCAAGGGCGCATGGAATCCGGCGGAGGGACTGCCCGGCCTCGATGCGAGCTGCCTTAAGTGGCTGCATGAGCACAAGGTCGCGGTGCTCGGGTCTGACGCCGTGAGTGACGTAATGCCAAGCGGCTACGAGGGCCTGATGCTGCCGGTGCACGTCGGCACGCTGGTGATGCAAGGCGTCCATCTCATCGACAATGCGGACTTCGATTCGCTGGCGGAGAAGTGCAAGAAGCATTCGCGCTACGAGTTCATGTTTAGCATGGCGCCGCTGATCCTCGAACGCGGGACCGGCTCGCCCGTCAATCCGATCGCGATTTTCTGATTCGAATTTGATTTCGCGGAGAGAGAAACATGCCCGCTGAAGCGCTGGTTATCGATGCTGACGGACACATCCTGGAGCCGCCGGATCTATGGGAAAAATACATCGACCCGAAGTATCGCGAGCGCGCGATGCGCATCCGCAGCGGCGAGGACGGCTACGAATTCCTCGAGATCGATCGCAAGCGCGCCAAGATGACGCAGCCCGGCGTCCTCGGCTCTCTTGGAGGAATGGGAAAGAACATCAACCAGGCGAAGCAGCTTCGCGAGGCGATGATGAGCGGCAAAATTCGCCCCGAGGAAGCGCGCGCGATGCGTCCCTCGCCGGAGCAGACCTACATGAAGGGCGCGGCCTTCGGCACCATGGACGCGAAGGAGCGCATCGAGCTCATCGACAAGGAGGGCATGGCGAAGGCGCTGCTCTATCCGACGATCGGGCTTTTGTGGGAGGCGGAACTTTTCGACGCCGAACTCTCGCAGGCCTACTGCCGCGCCTACAACCGATGGATCGCGGATTTCTGCCGCGACTCGGGCGGGCGTCTGGTTCCGATCGCGCATCTATCGTTAGGGGATCCACAAGCCGCCGCGAAGGAGTTCGAGCGCGCGGTGAAAGACGGATGCAAAGGCGCATTCGTGGCGCCGTTCACTATCACGCGCAAGCCGCATGGCCATCCGGATCACGATCCGGTTTTCGCCGCCGCGCAGGATCTCGATGTGCCGTTGGCGATTCATCCGACCTTCGAGCCGATCGCATTCGGGGTGCATCATCGCTTCGATGATTTCACCTGGGCGGCGTGGTATCACGATTTGTTCGCCGCCCAAGGTTGTCAGCATGCGCTTGCGACCTTCTTCCAGTACGGCGTGTTCGATCGATTCCCGAAGATGAAGTTGATCGTGCTCGAATCCGGCGCCGGATGGATCGGCTACTGGCTCGATCGCGCCGACGCGATCTTCACCGGCACGACTCTCGGCGCGACGGTGCGCCTGCAGGAGAAGCCGTCGTACTACTTCAAGAATCGATGCTACATCTCAGCCGACCCCGACGAACGCACCATTGCGGCGATGATGGAGTTGGTCGGCGAGAACAAATTTTTCTGGGCGAGTGACTACCCGCATCCCGATCATCCGGGCAACTACCTTGAGGAGCTGCGCGGCCTGATCGCGCCGATGAAGGAATCCGGCCGTCGCGCCATCCTCGGCGAGAACGTGGCAAAAGCCTACAAGTTGGAGTTGTAACAGGGCGGTTCCAGGTAACTCGGTCGCCAGCGCGCAATAGCAATACCGAAACGAGTGATCGATCGCCAAGTTCTCCGCGCGTTGCTCGCTTTAAGATAGCTGCCGCGATTATTTCGGCGTTGGCACTGTTGCGCTATGCATTTCTTTTCACCCGGCCGATCGGAACGCTCATCTGCTTCGTGCCGGACGATGCGTTTTACGAGTTACAGCTTGCGCGCCATTTTGTGGCAACTGGGATTTGGTCGTTCGATTCGGGTTTTACCTCGACCACCGGGTTCCATCTTTTTAACGTTTATCTGATGAGCCTGTTTCCTTGGGTTCTCGCGGATCCCCTGCTCGCATTGCGCGTTTGGATGGGAGTCGGCATTGCGCTCTCGATCGCAAGCATCTTCATTATTTGCCATTTCACCGAGCGAAGGTTCGGGGCTCTTGCTCTGCTCCCGGTATTCCTGGTCCTCACCTCGCGCTTTTTCCAAATCAGCTGTAGCAGCATTCTGGAATTCCCTTTCGTCATCGTTCTGGCTGCGGCTTACACGACGGCGGGTTTCTCCTCGCGCTCCGAAAAATCCCCCGGGGCACTCGTGCGGATTTTCCTGCTGGGAATGCTTGGAAGTCTTGTGCGCAGCGATTTTGGCGGCCTCCCGCTGGCGTTTGTGATCGCGTGCGCGGCGCGCTTCTTGTGGAACCGCCGCCACGATTTCATGGCGGCGAGTCTGGTTGGTCTATGCGGAGCGGTGGCGGGTCTCTTCCTTGTGTCTATGCATAACTTTTTCCTCAGCGGTCACCTCCTTTCCGATAGCGCAAGGGTGAAGGCTCTGGCGGGGCACCGCTCCGGCTACTCGGTGATGAATTCACTCCTGCTCACGGTTTTGACGGTCGCATCATCGAAAGTCGAATTCTTTTTGATCTTCGCAATTGTCGGCGTCGGCGTTCTCGCGCTCGTAGTCGCCTCGGCGCTGCGCGAGCGACAGGGTACGAGTGCTCAGATTGCGGAACCCTCAGGCGGAGATAATTACTTTTTGGCGGGTGCCGGAGCCTGCGCGATTGTGATCTATGTGCTCGTCTATGGGTTCGTTCCTTCCATCCAGCCCTGGTACACGGCGAATTTCGTCATCCCGATCGTCCTGGTGCTGTCGGCCTGCACCCAGTGGTCCGAATCCAGGCCCATGCTACGCGCCGCGATAGTCGGTGCGTTCGTCCTCGCGCTGGTGCCTCATCTCCGTAATTCTTACAAGCCCGTCTGGCCTCATCAGCGGCATATGTACGAAATGTCACAGTACCTTGCAGAGCATCCCCCAAACGGACGGATGGCAGGTTGGAATGTCGGCATCGTTGGTTATTTTCTCGACGGCAAGGTCACGAATCTTGACGGCCTGATGAATGACCAGATCTACGCGGACATTCGAGATCGGACCGTCGAAGAGTACCTCGATCGTTCGCGGATAAAGTATCTTGTCGATTTTCCGCGGCAAATAAACAGCGCGGACCTGGGAAACATGGGCGGGTATGATTCGTTGCGAATTGGGCGGCGCGTCACGGCGCTCGAGACCAAAACCAGCTGGCGGCGCGACGGGGAATGGCTCGACTACACACTTTTTAGATTCCGCTAGACGCAGAGCGAAAGCAGGATCCTTCGAGAATGCGCGCTAATACGCGGATGATGCGATGGTGATGGGAATCGCGAACGGGAGCGATTGCGGCATCTTGCATATGGTGTCGCTACACTCCTGAAAGTCGACTTTGCCCGAAAGCTGATACTCACCCGGTTTTAAATCGCGGCGCAATTTGAGGTCGCCGCCGGCGTGCATTCTTCCTTTGTAGACCGGCAGCGTTTGACCGAGCGCTTCGAACTTCACCATTTCCGGCTTGGGAAAATCGATCGACTGCTTCGCGACCACGCTACTGTCGAAGGTTACAGCCGTCGCTACATACTCGGTCGAAATTGGTTTTCCGTAGATGTGCCATGGCGGCGCGATGACGAAGTCCGCGCTCACCGAGATGTCGTCGCCGGGCGACGCCTGACTGACCTCCGGTTTGATGATCGCCATCACGTCGCCGCTGCGCACCATTACGGCTTTGGAGCCGCCGAGGCGATCCATGACACTGTCGGCGCGCGCGATCATCGAGGGCGCAAAAATCGCCGACGCGACAATCGCCGCAATCACGGCTGGATAGAAATTCCTGAGTTTCATCGGCAAAGCATTATAGATGATCCGGGATCTAACGTCGCCATTGAAAAAAGGCCGGCCCCATTGAGGGCCGGCCTTTCATGATTTCCCTCGACTCCGCTGCGCGACTTACGGCAGCGGCGCTGCGGTCACGACGGTCGGGCCATCGTGCTTCGGTACCGACGGCTGCCGTTTGCGCTTCATCGCGTTCTCGATGATCGGCGCGAGGCGCTCCGCCTTTTTCTTCGCGCTGCGCTGCTCGCGTTCCTTGAACTCGGAAAGTACTTCCTTGCCGAACAAGTTCAGCGAGCTGCAGATGTCTTCATGCTTGTTGTTGCCGGCCTGCGAAATGAACACGACCTGATCGACGCCGACCTCTTCATACTCGCGCAGGCGTTTGCGGATCTGGTCGGGCGTCCCGACGCATGCGGTCTCGCCGCCGACGCCGGGCATCTGCATCTTATTGCCTTTGAAGTTGCTCCAGATGCTGGTCTTGCCGACTTCGTGCTGGCCGAAAAAGTAATGGTGGCCGAGCGCGTAGGAGAAAAAGTTGAGGCCCTCTTCGCCCATCTCACGCGCGCGCTGCTCGTTCTTATCGCACATGAAGCCGGTGACGATCGCGATGTTCGCATTGATCGCGTATCCGATCGGCTCACATTCGTTGGCCAGCGTGGTGTAGTAATCGTTGACCCACTGCTTGGCTTCCTCGGGTGAGATGAACGCAAAAGTGAGCGCGCCGATGCCCAGCTTCGCGGCGAGGTGAATCGTTTCGCGGCGCGAGCACGCAACCCATAGCGGCGGATGCGGCTTTTGCACCGGCTTCGGCACCACGTTGCGCACCGGCATGTTGAAGTATTTTCCTTCGTGGCCCTGGAACGGATTCTCGACAAACATCCTGGCGATCGCTTCGAGCGATTCCAGCCACATGTCGCGCTTTTGCTCACGCGGAATCCCGAAACCTCCGAGTTCCAGTTGCGCCGACGACTCGCCGGTGCCGAATTCAACCCGGCCGTTGCTCACGAGATCGAGCGTCGCGATTCGTTCGGCGACTCGTGCAGGATGGTTGTAGGCCGGCGGCAGCAGCGTGATGCCATGGCCGAGCCGAATGTTCTTGGTGCGCTGGCTGCACGCCGCCAGAAAAATTTCCGGCGCCGACGAATGCGCATACTCTTCGAGGAAGTGATGCTCCACTTCCCACATATGATCGACGCCGAGTTGGTCGGCTAGTTCGACCTGATCGAGGGCGTCCTGGAAGAGTTTGAGTTCGTCGCCGTCTTTCCAGGGTCGGGGCAGCTGATGCTCGTAGAATGTTCCCAGTTTCATCGCTGAGGGGTCTCCTTGCGGTTTGATGAGATCTGAAGTAGCGGCCCTAAACCAGCGGCGGATCTTCTGATTCGGAGTCCTTGCGCCGGACAAACAGGGTCCGCTCGACCATGTCGATAACTTCACGCTTGCGCCGTTCGATCACGGCGGGCTCGAGCAAATTGTTGTTCCAGAGCCGCCGCACCATCGCCGCAGTCGTGAAGAATCCGATCGTGATTGAATTCAGGCTGAGCAAAAAATGAAATGGATCGACTTCCTTGCGGAACTCGTCTTCGCGTTGGCCGCGAAAAATAAAATTCACGCCCATCGCGAATAGCGGCGGAACGCGGCGCTTCAGCAATTGACGCCCGACCCCGCTCTCCTCGGTCATTTCACGCCAGATGATTCGCATCGAATCGGGCTGTGAAGCGATGTGATCGATCGCGCCGACGATCGCGGCGCGGCAACCCTCTTGATAGCCGCCGCGGCCGGACAGAAAATTCTGCGCCGATTCTTCCATTCCCTCGAAGATGCGATCGAGCACGGCGAGGTAGAGTTGCTCCTTGGATGGAAAATGATGCAGCAGCGAGGGCGCCTTGATGCCGATGCGCCGTGCGATATCGCGCAAACTGGTCCCGCGATATCCGTGCTCGGCGAACAGTCCCTCCGCAACCGCCAAGACCCGATCGCGGGTATCCGGCGAGCGATGAATTTCGACGACTTTGCCGGAACGCGCGGTCTTATGAGTTGTGCGGGCCATTTTAATCTTTCACTCGCATCGTACCTAACGCACGTTAGGTAGTCAACCTGCTATACCCTGACGCATCTGGAGTGTGTCGCAAGCGACTCGTTCTAATTTTCCCGCCGCCATAGTAAAACTCTCGCGACAGCAATCGTGTTCACTAGAAGGATGCGAACCATGCCGGGCGAACTCCACTTCAAACCAGCCTACGAACTGGCCGCGATGATTCGGCGGCGCGAACTCAAACCCAGCGAGTTGATGGCCGCCACCATCGAGCGCATCGAGCAGATCAATCCGAAGATCAACGCGTTCGTCGCGTTGCGCAGCGATCAAGCGATGGCCGAGGCACGTGCGCTCGATGAGAAAATCGCGCGCAAAGAAGAGGTCGGGCCGCTCGCGGGCCTGCCGCTCGGCGTGAAGGATCTCGAAGATGCCGAGGGTCTGCCAACTACTCACGGTTCGCTGCCGTTCAAGAATCTCATGCCCAAGGAAGATTCGGTGCAGGTCGCGAGGCTCAAGGCGGCGGGCGCCATCGTCATCGGGAAAACCAACGCGCCCGAATTCGGTTACACCGCGCATACCAAGAATCTGATATTCGGCCCGACCCGCAATCCGTGGAACCTCGAACGCACGCCGGGCGGCTCGTCAGGTGGAAGTTCCGCCGCGATCGCGGCAGGCGTGGTGCCACTCGCGACCGGCTCCGATGGGGGTGGCTCGATACGAATTCCCGCGTGCTTCGTCGGATGCTTCGGGCTCAAGCCATCGTTCGGCCGCATCCCGATGAATCCTGAGTTCGGGATACAGCAATGGAACGACACCTCGGTGGTTGGCGCGCTCACGCGCACGGTGCGCGACACTGCAATCTTCATGGACGTGGCGATGGGCTATCATCCGGTGGATCCCGACTCGCTGCCGCATCCGGGAATTTCCTACGCTGCGATGCTCGATCGGCTGCCGAAGAAATTGCGTATCGCGTTTCATCCTGACTTCGGCCGCATCGTGCAGCGCGACGTGAGCCGCGAAGTGGAAAAGGCCGTCGCCGTGTTCAAGGATATGGGGCATGAGGTCACCATCATCAATGACAAACCGCCCGAGACCGGCGTCGCGTGGGGACGGATGGGAGGTTCACAGGCGCTTGCGACACTGTGGGAGTATATCGATCCGCATCGCAACGAATTCGGCCGCGGGTTTTTAAGCGGTACCGAAACCGCGAAGCATCTGACCTGGCGTCATTACGGCGAGGCGTATCGATTGCGCTACCAGTTCAACGAATGGATTCGCGCCATCTTCGAGCGCTTCGATTTGCTGCTGACCCCGACCCTACCGATTGAAGCATATCCCGCCAAGGGCCCGATGCCGGCCGAGATCAATGGTAAAAAACTGGAGAGTCCGCTCGAAGCCATCGTCTTCACCTACCCGATCAACCTGAGCGGACATCCTGCAGCATCGGTGCGCGCGGGTTTCACCGACAGCGGCTTGCCCTGCGGTCTACAGATTGTAGCAGAGCGTCATCGCGACGACTTGGTGCTGCAAGCATCGTATGCGTATGAGCAGGCGCGTCCCTGGAACGACAAGTGGCCGGAGATCTAGGCCGTATCCGCTCAAAGAAGTTTAAGGAACTCTTCGACGGTAAGGCCTGCATCGCGAATCAGACGTCGGAGTGTTCCACGTGCCAGTTCTTTGTGAAGCGGGACAGTGAGCACACGGGATGAACCTGGTTTGATCAGTGAAACATGATCACCCTTCTGTCGGTCGCGCGTCCATCCAGCGCGTTCAAAGGCGCGAATCGCCCTCGCGCCTGAACAAACCGGTAGCCGAGTCATTCCGCGCTAGTTTGGACTTCGATTTCAAAAACTCGCGGGCGGGTTCCGATCTTGTTAGCCGCACGCGTTTCGAGACTGAGCTCGATAGCTTCGCGAATATTCTTGAGAGCCTCTTTTAAGGTGCGCCCCTGAGACACGCAGCCGGGCAGCGCGGGACATTCGGCTATATACCATCCATCCTCGCGTTCTATGATGACTGGAAACTTCTGGGCCTGCTTTTTCAAACTCCGCGCTCCTACACCTTTGTAGCACGAGGCCGAACACTTGTCGTCAAGGATGCTCACTCGCTGAATTGCTTCTTCACCACCGCGAATGCGTCGTTCGTCACCTCGAGGGTGTGCTTGATGTCTTCCTCAGTATGCGCGGCCGACAAAAACCAGTTGTGGCGCGGATGTAGATAGACGCCGTGCTTCGCCGCTTCGCCGCAGAAAAGTTTGTTGCGCGAATGTTTGTCGGCATCGGCCTTGAAGCTCATGTACGGCAGCGCCGGCGGTCCCGACCATGTCACCTCGATGCTATGGCTGCGCGCCTGCGCGAGCATCCCGTCGCGCAGCATCTCGCCCAGCGTGCGCATTTTTTCGATGCCGCCCGTTGCCTCCAATTCATCCAGCGTGGCGAGGCTGGCCGCCATCGGCACCGCGCTGGTGAAGTATGAGCCGGTGAAGAATACTTCCGCCGCCGCTTTCTTCAAACTGTCGATTCCCATGCACGCCGAGAGCGGATAGCCGTTCGCGATCGCCTTGCAATAGGTCGATAGATCAGGTCGCACGCCAAAGACTTCGCCCGAGCCGCCCATGTGAAGGCGGAAGCCTGCCCGCACGTCATCGAGGATGAAGACCATCCCGTTGTCATTGCACAGCTTGCGCACGCCGCTTAGGAATCCTTCGACCGGCAGCTCGGAGTCGTGTCCGGCATCATGTCGAAACGGCGAGATGATGAGGCCCGCCATCTTGCCGCGATTCTCATCGACCACTTTTTTCAGGCTCGCGAGATCGTTGTAGCGGAAGTACACGATGTTGGCGCGATCCTCGGGCATCACGCCATTGGGAACCGGCGTCACCCACGCATGCGCACCATGATATGCGCCCTCGGCCATCGCGATTTTCGGCCGCCCCGTCGCATGGCGTGCGACCTCGGTCGCCCAGGTGCATACATCGGAGCCGTTTTTCGCAAACGCCGCCCAATCGGCGAATGGTGTGATCGATACGAGGCGCTCGGCGAGCTCAACCCATCGCTGCGTCGGCGCGTTGAAGCAATTACCTTCCGCGGCTTGTTTGCGCACGGCCTCTTCGACGCGATGATTCAGATGGCCAACAACGATGGGACCGTAGGAGCACATGTAGTCGATGTATTCGTTGCCATCGACATCGAAGATGTGCGAGCCCTTGCCACGCGCGAAGAATGACGGATACGAACCCGGCGTGAGCAGCAGTGGTGTCTGATGGCCATAGATGCCACCGGGTACAACCTTCTTCGCGCGTTCGAACAGCGCTTCACTATGAGAGAATTGATAAGGCTTCACGATGGGGTCCTCGCGTGCGCAACGGCGCGGATGATGATGACCGGAATCCTACGCTGGCGCGCGAGGTGAAGTGAAGAGGAAGTCTTGACGTGAGAAGAGCCCGGTGAAAATAAAGGCGCCGAGGCGGCGCGTTCGCCAAGCCCTCGGCATCCTCGTTAATGCGATATTTAGTGCTGAACCGTCATGTACACCGCTTTGGCTGCGGAGCCCGGAATCAATCCGACGCGCGCGATTTCCTCTCTGAAGATGGCGCGCGAGAGCGGCTTGCATAAGACTGCGGATGCGCCGAGTTCGTAGCACTCGGCGATGTCGCGATCGTAGCCCGAGCTGGTGATGACGAACAGGGGCACCTGCTCACAAGCGGTGCTGCCACGGACTGCCGAGAGAACACTGAATCCGCCATTATCCGGCAACCGCAGATCGACCATGAAAAGGTCAGGGCGATCTTCTGAGGTGAAATGTCCGATCAACTCGACTGCCTCGTCGGCGTTTTGCGCGTGGATGAGCTCGATGCATTCGCCGAGCACCTGACGGGCGACGGTCAGCGCCACGAAGGCGTGGTCGGGGTTGTCTTCGACCAGCAGAATCCGGATCCCGATGGGATCGCTAGGAGCTTCGAGTCTTCTGGTTCTCTGGAGTTCTTCTTTCATGTTTACCCGACGCTTCTAGTTCCAGACGAACAGCGCATGAGAACGATTCGCCTCCGACCTCGTACAACTGTTTACTTTGGTCTGGAATCACACCAGTCAGGGTAGAACGATCCAATTGCCGTGCCATTTGAACGTGTCTTACCCCGGCACACCTAGACACTCGTGAGCTATCATTGCATCGGGCATGCTACCCATATCTGAGCTACTCCAGAACGTCGCTATTTGTTTGGAATTTGCTAAAGTTTTCATCGATCTGGCCTCGATTTTGTTGATGTGCGTTGGCCAAGTGCCTCGTGTTGGCCACCCAAAAAGTGGCGTCGAGGAGACAAATTCGACAGCATCGATGTTCCGTGATGAAACATGAGCAAAAGCCGCATGTTTCATCCTGCGTAGCAAAAAAGAACCTCAATGAGCGAAGGGAGATTGTGGATTGGCTTTCGTCGATCGCGTGTTCGAGTCCAGGCTGCTCAACCACCCAAGCATCCGACGCTACACCGCGCTTATAAATGAAGACCTGACCGCCACCTATTCGCGCGATATCCAAAAGTGGCTGCTGGTCGCTCCAATTATTGGCGTCGTCACCGGACTGTTTATCACTGCGATCGCGACCCTGATCCTCGATACGATTTGGGTGCACGTGCTGCCCTACTACCTGATGCATCACTGGGCCATCGTGGTGGGATTGCTGATGGGGTTTCTGGTCACCGGCATCATCATGCAGTACTGCACGCCCAATCCCGACGAGCATTCCACCGAGGAGATCATTCGCTCGTATCACGAGCATCAAGGCGATATCGACGTGCGTTCGTTCTGGTGGAAAATCCTCGCCGCGGTCACCACCGTCGGATCCGGCGGCAGCGCCGCACTGGAAGGACCCAGCATCTACGGCGGCGGCGCGATTGGATCGTGGCTATGGACCCGGCTGCGGCGCTTCGGCCTGGAGCCGCGCGATCGCCGCATCATGCTCATCAGCGGAGCGGCGGCCGGGATGGCTGCGGTATTTCGCGCGCCACTGACCGGACTCGTGTTCGCGCTGGAGATGCCGTACAAGGACGACCTCGCGCATGAGGCCTTGTTGCCGTCGCTGATCGCTTCGGTGATTTCGTATGCGACGCTGGTGGCAGTGGTCGGATCGCAGCCGCTATTCGGGTTCGCCGGCAGTACCAGCTTCAGCGAGACCGATCTGATGTGGTCGGCGCTGCTGGGCGCGATCATCGGCCTGGTCGCGATTGTTTATGACATTACTTTTCGTAGAGTCCGGCGCTTCTTTGTAACCCTGGATATCCCGCACGTTTCGAAGCTGGTGCTGGGCGGCCTCGGCACCGCAGCATGCGGGCTTCTCTTCGTCCACATCTATGACAACATGCTGATTCCGATCGGCCCTAACTATGAAGCCGTGCGCGAGATCCTGGCGCGGCCGCATCCGTCGCAGATGCTGCTGGTATTCTCCATCCTCAAGCTTGGCGCGACCATCTGCTCGCTCGGATCGGGCGGTGTAAGCGCCATGTTTGTCCCGCTACTGCTAGTCGGCGGATGCATCGGAAACGCATTCGGGCAGTCTGTAGTGCATTCGAACGCGGTGGACCTGTACGCGGCGGTGGGGATGGCGGCCTTCATTTCAGGAGGCTACAAGACGCCGCTCACCGCGGTGGTGTTCGTCGCGGAGACCACCGGCGGTCATTCATTCTTGATTCCCAGCCTGATCGGGGCCGCGGTCGCCTATGCGGTCTCTGGCGAAGCATCGGTCTCGGGCGATCAGCATCTGCATGAGATGGTAAAGATTGCGGAACTGAGCGGCGCGATGGTCCGCGATGTGATGCAAACCCAGGTCGTCAGCGTGCAGGCTGATACCACGGTGAGAGATTTCCGCGCCAGCATCGCTGCGCGCCATCAGCACACCATCTACCCGGTTTACGAGGGCGACAAAGTCGTAGGAACCATCGCTACTGCCATCCTGCCGAAGACGGATCCGGCGCAGTGGGATGCGGTTAAGGTTGGCGACCTGGCGCGCCGCGAGACCAGCCGCGTGCCTGCCGATTGCGATCTCGCGGAAGCGCTGCGGCTGCTGGTGCGCGAGGGTGGCGATCAGATGTTGCTGGTGACCGACGATAACGACCGGTTGGTCGGCATCGTGACGAAGACCGACATCCTGCGCAGCTTCCAAAACGGCGGCCTCCACGCGCCGAGTACGCTCCACGCCGCAGTGTGAGAGGCGTCGCTTGCGCGCTTCTTTTGCACTTCGGCGCTACATCAGGTGCGAGGTTTTGGACGCGTCGCCATTGGGGCGAGCATGCGCGTTCGGATTCACGATGGCTTCGGGAGCCGTGCGCAGGTACTCGCCCAAATCGTACGGATGTGAGTCGCTAAAATAGTCGATCAGCGCGCCCTCGTGCTCGATGAGGATTTGTTTGAAGGAGATCCCCGCACGCTCCATTTCAAGCACGATATCGAGCGCGCGCCACTGCGGCGGAATAATGATGATCGCGCCCGGGTGATCGTTAAGCCATTCGCGCGAGCGTATTTCCTGCCCGGTTCCCGGCACGAAGGTGCCGACCTTCGCAAAATCGGAATCGACCACGATCGGAAACCTCATTCGGTCGAGGCCGTAGCGATTGATGAACGCCGCGGATTTTCCGGTGCCGCCCCAAATCGCCACTTGCGCGCCGGACCTCGACAGTTGCTCGAGTTGCGCCGGAATCCGCAGCAGCCCGGCGTTGGCCGCATCAAGAAATTCGCGCGCCTCATCGGCGATCTTCAGCCGCCGCTGCTGCCCGCCGAGAGTCACGTATCCGTAAATGACCTCCCCGCCATAGCCGTGGCCTACGCAACTTATGGTGGCGCCGCATCGCGAAAGCATCTTGCGAAAAGATTGAGTGCTGAACTGGGAATTGTGCTCATAGTAAAAATCGACCGTGCGTCCGGTGGCGAGCGCGCGATCCACGCATGGTACTTCGAAATATGCGAGTTGTTCGCGGCCAAGGCGCGCGGCCGCAAATGCGATGCGCTGAAGAAACGCGAGCGGGCTGTTCAGATGCTCGAGCACGTGGCGGCTGATCACCAGATCCGGCGCGAGTGCCGCCAGATGCTCCTCGGGATCGAACAGCGCCGCGCGCAGTTCGAGGTTGCCCTCGCTACGAGTCGCGCCATGCGGATCGAAGCCGATGAAATGACCTCCGGGACGCGCCTTGGCCAACGTCGTGAGCAGACTCCCATCACCATGACCGATTTCGACTATGACCGGATGCTCCGGGAGCTGGTGCAGCATCTGGCGCATTGTATCGTTGAGAAATTCCGACCACAGCGCGCCGCGATTGAACATCAGATTAGGCTTGTCGCTGTATGGAACCTGCGTGTAATCGAAGGCCGGATTGTACACGTGCCCGCATTCCACGCAGCGCACGAAATCCACCGGCAGGCGCGGCATCGAGCGGGCCGCCTCCTGACTGGCCGGCCATGCCAGCGTCGCGAGTGGCTGCGCACCGCCGTTGAAAAAAGGCGCCGCGATCTGAAATCCGCAGGCTGGACATACCGACTGACAAATCTCGTCGCGTCCAATGCGCTCGTTCATGCTTGCCCCCACTTCGTGATGCGATCTCCACGCATGTGCGCCTCGAACGCCGCACAGAAAAAATTTCCCATCTCAGCGACTACGCGCGCGTCTTCATAGAGCGCTTGCGAGCGCGTCGCGATTTCTCTTTTTACCTGCTCGCGCCAAATCCCGTCGTTGGCCAGGCGCAGGGCAATCTCGACGTAAGAGTCGAGGCTGTCGGCCACCAAGTCGGTGAAGCCCATCTGCCGGTAGCAACCCTCGGTCACCCGCCCGCGCATGAATGCTCCCGGCCAGGTCACGATCGGCAAGCCCATCGCGAACGCCTCGTAACTAGTGTTGCCGCCACCGAAAAATGGCGGATCGAGGATCACATCGGCCATCATCAGGAGGCGAAAGAACTGGGCCTGCGGGATGCGGGGAACGAAAACGACACGCTCGACAACATCAGGGAAACCTTTTGCGAGACGCGCGGCGAGGAGCCGATCCCAATGCTTATGCACACCGGAAAGAAGCAGCAGGCGGGCTTTCGGATCGCGTCGCAACAGCGTGGCGAGAACGAGGTCGAAGTCAGGATGCAGCTTGAACAGACTCTGCGGACATACGTAGAGCCTGACGTCATCGGGAAATCCGAATTCGGCGCGGGTGAAAGGAGTCGCTGCGTGATGCGGCCGCCAATAGTAGCTGGGCAGGCGGTCGAGCAAGATCAGATGCTCGGAGTAGTGTGCTTGCGCATCTTGGTCCGGTTCCACGGTTTTTGCCGAAATGAAGTAGTCGAGCGCGGGTATCCCGGTGGTTACCGGATGACCCCAGCTTACGCATTGGACCGGCGCGAGCCGCGCGAAGGCGAGAAAATAGGTCAGCGGCGTCATCCCGATGTCGGGGTAGAATAGAATATCCAAACGCTCAGCCGCGATGCGCTCGCGCGCTGTATACAGATCGTAGGATATCTCAACATTCCGATCGGCGTCGCGGCCGATCGCATCTCCGATAGAATCGCTATCCTGCGGGGGCCGCACCACGACCACCTCGAAGCGTTCGCGCGAGAGCTTCTGGATGATCCCGTGGTAGAACTTTCCTATCGTATGTTCGAAGAGGCTGGAGGAGACGAAACCGATTCGCAGACGGCGGCCATCAGATGACCCGGCCGGCGCGCTGCAATGCGGAGCTTTCCAGGCAAGCCTGGGACACGCGTTCAGATAGAACTTCGCGGTCAGGGACTGCAGCTCGATGTCATTGACACCCTGATACGCGAAATAGAAATTCGTCATCCCGACTTCCTGGTGGGGATCCGTGAGTTGCACTCCCTGCTTCATCAGGGTGTCGAGCGATTTCATAACTTCCGCGCGCCGAGCGATGGCGCTGTCGCGCGACTCGACGATCACTTCCTGCGCGAGGGCCAGCTTCACCTTTTGCGGGACATTATCTCGATCAGCTATCAGCGCCTTGCGGTAGATCTCGATCGCTTCGGAAAATTTTCCCTGGATTCGCAGCACGTCGGCGAGGTTGCTTAGACGTTTGCAGTGGTTGGGACTGATTTCGATCGCGCGCCGAAGACATTTCTCGGAGTCAACCAGCTGCCCTTGCGACTGGAGTGCCGCGCCCAGATTGGACCAGGCGTCCGCGAACAATGGCGCCACCTTCAAGGCGCTAACATACTCGGCGACCGCTTCTTCAAACCTGCCCAGACGGTGCAGTACCGATCCGCGATTGCAGTGGGGCTCGGGGCGAGCGGCGTCGGTCCCGATTGCGATTCGATAACGCTCGCCGGCCTGCTCCAGTTGCCCGCGCGCTTCGAGCACCCCGCCGAGATTGTTGTGCGCCTCCATCAGATTGGGCTGCAGGGCGACCGCGCGAAGCAGGCTGGATTCGGCTTCATCGAGCCGCCCCAGCTTCCACAGCGTGCACCCGAGATTCGTCCACGCCTGCGCATCTGTCGGCAGCAGCACGAGCGCCTGGCGGTAGGACTGCACAGCCGCCGTAAGGTTGCCCCGAGTCAGATGCCTGGTTCCCTGATTGTAATGACGCGTAGCGAGGTCACGTTGTGACTCGCCGCTCGACATTGCGAAAGCACCATTCCCAGGCCCAACCGACAGGCCTTTGAATTTTCGCGATTTCGTTAGCGGCGCCCGATACTTCATATTCGGCGAATGAGACGAGCAATTTCCGAGCCCGCAGTTTTGCAACAGTGGGACTGCCTGCGGTTACGTTTGGAACATCGAAGCGCAAACTTACATCGCGATGTGTATTAATTTGTTACACATCGGACGCAAGCGAATGACTGACCACCACGCGTAGGAGGCGAGCAAGACCTATACCGGTTTCAGGCCGCGGTTGGGTGAAGCTTTTCGAATCTCGTCTACAAATTGTTACGTGGGATGTCGCCGCGGATCGTGCGGCGTCGCCTTCAACAGCCTTCGTCGCCAAGCAGTACGGCTTCACAAATTTTTAACTTTCAACCCGATCGCGAGGACGACTACAATTCGCGGCATGCGCAGACGAATGCTCCTGGTAGTGGTGGTCTGGTACTTCGTTCTTTTCAGCCAGACCGGAGGGGTTGCGACCCAGATCGGTCCCTTCGCAAACGAGACGGCATGTGACGACTATCGGGCGCAGTTCGCCGGCAATGGCGGCGCGGCACCCTGCTTCAGCACCACCGCTAAACAATAGGACTGCGCCAGCCGGCACGCGGAGTCATAGCCCTTTGATGAAGCCGCGCAGTTCGGGAAATTTGTTAGTCATCTTGTCTGGATCGAGATCCGCCATCACTGCCGCTGCCTTCTTGAATGCGATCGCGTTCGCATCTTCGCCGGTGAGCGCTCCCGGCGGCAGCAGGATCTGAGGCCGAGGCGCATTGAGCGAGATCACATCCGCAATGTTCCCGGTAAAAACACCGCGCCTGGCCTGAACCTCGTCGGAGTAAGTTTCGCCGACGGCGCCATATTTCTGCGCCATCACCGCGAGGATTGAAGTGTGATCGAGCGGCTTGCTGTAAATGCTGCCCGCGGGGATGAGCGGCGAGACCATGATGCCCGGCACGCGCACGCCACTGGACACAAATTGCGGATAGCTTGCGTTGCGCGCGGGCGGCGTGACGATAGCGGGTGGCGAAACATGATCGAAAAATCCGCCGTGCTCATCATAAGTAAGGATCATTAACGTGTGTGCCCATCGCGCCGGATTGCAGGTCAGCGCGGTATATACGTTGCGCAGGAAATTCTGCCCGCCGACGATCGACGACGGCGGATGATCATCGCTCGCGGCGCCGATGTGCGGCGCATCGGTGTAGGTCGGCTCGACGAAAATCACCTCCGGAAAAGTCGCTTCCGATTCGTCCTTGAAGTCGTTGTAGAGGCGCTCCAGGCCGCGGAAGTTGTCGTCGAGCAAACGCGGTAGAATCCGCGGCATCAGCGCGAAGAACGGAATTCCTTCGTGATAGACCCGCCAACCGATGCGATGGTCGTTAAGCCAGTCATAAAGAAGATACTGGTCGTCGAGGACGTGGACGTTGCCATCGATGAGCGTGTAACCGCTCATTGCCATCAGCCGATTGGGCTGAGTGCTGGCGGGAATCGATGAGAACCAACGGTCACAGACCGCGAAGTTGCGCGCGAGGAAGTCGGTAACCGGAACTTCGGCAGGCGTGAAATATCCCATCACCTCGGGCAGCGTCCCCGCCGCTGGCCCGGCAAGCTGGCCATTCATGTAATAGCTCTGGACGAAGCCGGTCATGTTGTACTGGCCGCCAATCACGGAGCCGATCTGGTTCGCGATCCATGGCCGCTCATGCGGGGGATCGTGCGGCATGTCGAGCCGTGTCGTGTGCGCGGGCAGGTAGTCGGTCCCGTTATACGGATTGCCATATCGAGGACCGCCGGCGTTTTGCAGGCCGTCGACGGCGAGATTGAACGGCGGAAGCCCGAGGTATCCGAGCATGTGATCGAAGGAGCGATTTTCCATCAGCACGATGACGACGGTGTCGATGTCTTTGATCAAATCAGCCATCTCATTCCTCCTTAACCCGTTGCGCACCTCGTCATGCGCGGCCGAGACGCTCCATTAGCACGCGGCGCATAACGCCAGCGGGCGGCGCGACGCCATTGAACAGCTCGAAAGCGAGCTCGCCCTGATTTATCAGCATCCCCGCACCGTCAGCATGCGGGCGAGCGAGCTTGATCGCCCCGCGCAGAAACGGTGTGGGCTCGGCGCGATAGATGAGGTCATAGAAAAAACAGTCTGACGGAGTCGCGGCGGAGTCGAGCGGCGCGAAGGCGCCGGTCGTCAGCCCCATCGAGGTCGCATTCAAAACCAGCGCGGCGTCGGCGAGAAGCGAGGCATCGGTCAAAGCATCGAGGCCGTGCGCCATTAGCTCGATGCGCCTGGACGAGTTGGGAGAGTGGAAGCGTCGCGCAAGGTTCGCTGCGCGCGAGCGGGTGCGGTTGGCAATCACGATCCGTGCGACGCCCATCCTGGAGCACGCGAGAATCGCCGCGGCCGCCGCGCCTCCCGCGCCAATCACAATCGCGAGACGCGAGCGGATATCGACGCCGAGCGCGCGCAGATCGCGTTCGAGCCCGTGCGCATCGGTGTTGTCGCCGCGCAGTTTGCCGCGATCGTTGACGACGCAATTTACCGCGCGCAGCAGCTTGGCCTCGGCGCTCAGGTTCTTGAGCATCCGGGCCGCCGCTTCTTTATGCGGGACGGTGAGATTCACACCGAGAATTCCCAGCGCAGGTATCGCGTGCATCGCGGCGCGGAAATTTTCCGCTGTCACGTGAAATGCGACATAGACACGATCCATCCCGAGCCCCGCGTACGCCGCATTGTGCATCGCGGGCGACATCGAATGCTCGACCGGATCCCCGAAGACCGCGGTGATGCCGGTCCGCCCGCCGATCGGAATGGGACCATTCGACGGAATTTTTTTCGACGCCATCTACGGTAGGCTTTTAGCAGCCGCGCGAATCTCCTCGGCAGTGAAGACCCATCGATACTGGAGGCCGGCTTTCGCGAACGCGTCGGCAGCGCCCTCGCCGCGCTCCACGAGCGTGATGGCATGCGTCACGTCGCCACCGGCCTCGCGCACCGCCGCGAGCGCCTGCAAGGTCGAGCCTCCCGTCGTGATGGTATCGTCGATGACTGCGGTCTTGAGGCCTTTGCGGAACGCACCCTCGATGAGCTGCTGGAGGCCATGCGCCTTGGTTTCCTTGCGCACGAAGAATCCGCGCAGATCGACGCCGTGGCGATAAGCCGCCGCGATCGCCGCGTCGGTCACCGGAAGCGCGCCCGCCGCCATCCCGCCGAGCTGCGCAATACCGGCAGCCTGCGCGATTTCGAGTATCGCCTCGCCGGCGAGATATGCGCCTAGCGGGAGGTACAGAGTTCGCTTGCAATCGACGTAGTAGTTGGAGGCGCGGCCCGAGGTCAGCTTCAGTTCGCGCTCGAAATATGACTCGCGTGCCAGCAAATTGAGCAGTTCCGTGCGTTCCGTAGACTTCATATTCGTGAAATCTTATCGGATGAAACGGTCATTATGTAAAGATAGCGTCGTCGCTTGTTCACAGCGGCGGAACTTGGCGGCGGCGCACAAGGTTACAATCAGCAGATGCAATCCGCACCGTATATACGCGGAGTCGGGACCGCTCTTCCCGAAAACTACGTTTCGCAGGATGAACTCACGGCCGCGCTGCGGCAACTGTGGATGCAACGTTACGGCGATGCGTCGCGCTTCGATCGTTTGCAAGGCGCGCTCGGAATCAAGGGCCGTTACCTCGCGCTGCCGATGCGCGATTATTACGCGATCGATTCGTTCGCCAAGGGCAACGATGCGTGGCTGCGCATCGCGCCTGAACTTGCTGAGACTGCATCGCGCAGAGCGCTCGAGCGCGCGGGACTCGCCCCCCGCGACCTCGATCACGTTTTTTTCGTGACCGTCACCGGCATCGCGACGCCTACCATCGATGTGGCTTTGTCGAATCGGCTTGGGATGCGCCGCGACTTGAAGCGCACTCCCATCTTCGGGCTGGGATGCGGGGCAGGAGCAGCGGGCCTGGCGCGGACCGCCGATTATGTGCGCGGATTTTCGCGCGAGACCGCGATGCTGGTAGCGGTCGAGTTGTGCTCGCTCACGCTGCAGCGCGACGATCTCTCGGCCGCCAACATCATCGCGTCGGGGCTGTTTGGAGACGGCGCCGCAGCCGTCGTCGTATCGGGCGCCGATGTATCAGGCGCCGATGTATCAGGCACCGATGTATCGGGCGCCGATCGCGCCGGGGCCTCGCTGCCGCGCGTCCTCGCCACGCGATCGATTCTTTTTCCCGACACGCAGCGTATTATCGGCTGGGACGTGGTGGACGGCGGATTCAAGATCGTGCTCTCTCCTCATCTAACCGAACTGGTGCGAAGCAACATCGCGCGCGAGGTCGATGATTTTATCGGCGCAAACGAACTCCGGCGCAGCGATATCGCGCATTGGATTGCGCACACCGGCGGCCCCAAAGTCCTGCGCATCCTCGAAGAAGAATTGCAGCTGCCCGATGATGCGCTGGCGCGCTCGTGGCGCTCGCTCAAAAACACCGGCAATCTTTCTTCAGCCTCGGTGCTTTTCATGCTTGAAGACATCATCAATAGCGACGACGCGCGGCCCGGCGATTACGGCGTCATGATTGCGATGGGGCCCGGCTTCTCCGTCGAAATGGTTCTGTTTGGATGGTGATTTCCGAGCCTGCTTATCTGCTGCTGCTCGGTCTGTTGGCGATCGAACGGATGTTTGAACTATTCGTCTCGTGGCGTCATGCGCGCTGGGCGTTTGCTCATGGTGGAATCGAAGTGGGGCGCGCCCACTACCGCGTGATGGTGCTGATGCACCTGCTGTTTCTGTTCTCATGCGTGATCGAATCGGCCCTGAATGTACACGCGATTTCGCCGTTTGTTTCCGCAGTCGCGCTCGTCTTCACTTTCCTCGCGCAGTTCCTCCGCTACAGCGCGGTAGTAACGCTAGGCCAATATTGGAACACGCGAATCATCGTGATGCCCGACACTCCTCCGGTCACGCGCGGGCTCTATCGATGGATTCGTCATCCTAACTATGTCGCGGTAGCGATCGAAATCGTCGCGCTGCCGATGGTCCGCGGATGCTGGATCACAGCGATCGTATTCACGATCGCAAATGCGCTGATCCTCAGAGTTAGAATCCCCGCCGAAGAAAGCGCGCTGGGGGCGAGCTATTCGGAAGCGTTCAGCAACGTCGCCAGATTTTTTCCCAATCTGCGCGGCAGCTGATTTTTCGCGTCGCCGGAGACTTCGCCAATTGCTATCATTTGCGCCGAGGTTTTTGGCGCGATGTTTTTCGCACCGTTCCTGATCTTCTACGCGCTGATTTTTCTTGGCCTACTATTTGTATGGTTAATGTTCGTATGGGTGGGCGTCATCAGCAATGTTTTTCAGGCCTTGGGATTGCCGCCCACCCTCGCCTTCATGGCGCTGCTCGCGAGTTTTATCGGCAGCTACATCAATATTCCGCTGACCGAAGTCGAAAGCGGCACCGCGCACCTGTCCGAGGTGGTCGGCCATTACGGGATGCGCTATCGGATCCCGGTTCGCTACCAGACCGGCAAGACCACCGTTGCGATCAACGTCGGCGGCGCCATCGTACCGGCGCTTATCTCGCTGTACGTGCTGAGTCATTTTCCGGAAACGATGTTTGCGGCGCTGGTTGGGACCGCCATCGTCGCGATGGTCGTAAATCGCTTCGCGCGGCCGATACCGGGACTGGGCATCGCAACGCCAATGTTTATTCCACCGATCATCGCGGCGACGTGCGGATGGTTTCTCGGCGGCCAGCATGCCGATGTGGTCGCTTACGTGAGCGGCGTCATCGGCACTCTGGTCGGCGCTGACCTGATGAACCTGCGCAAGATCGGCGGCCTGGGAGCGCCGGTTGCGTCGATCGGCGGCGCGGGAACCTTCGATGGAATTTTCTTGACCGGGATCGTCGCCGTCCTGCTCGCCTGAGCGCCGATTCTTTCGATGTATGCCGGCTATGCCGGTTTGAACTTCACCAGCGTGTGATCCTTGGTCACATCGTCAAAAACCACCGTCACTGGCATCCCGACCTTAAGCTGTTCCTGCGGCACCACCATATTGGTCGTCATCCGCGGGCCCTCGTCGAGTTCTACGATCGCAAGCACGTAAGGCGCATCGGCAAACGATCGCGTCGAGGCGCGAAATACGGTCGTGTAGCTATAAAGCTTGCCGCGCCCGCTCACGCGCTCCCATGCGAGCTGATCCGAGAAGCAATGTGGACATCGATCGCGCGGATAATAAATGAACTGGCTGCATGCGCCGCATTTCTGCAGCTTGAGTTCGTGCTTTTTCGCGGCCTCCCAGAACGGGCGGCTCGACGGCGTCGGTTTGGGAAGCGGTTTGAAATATTCGCTCATGATCGTCGCTCCAGAATCAGGCTGGCTTGTTCACTCATGATGCCGCCGTTGCCGTTGACGTAACCGAGGCTCGCATTTTTCACCTGCCGCGCGCCGCCGCGTCCCATCAGTTGCCGGATGCCTTCAGTCACGTGACTCATCCCGCCGGCGAGTCCCGGCTGTCCGAACGAAAGCTGGCCGCCATGGGTGTTGCAGGGGAAATCGCCGGCATAGGTGAGGTCGTGCTCGGCAACGAACGGGCCGCCTTGGCCCTTCTTGCAAAAGCCCGCGTCCTCGAGCGAGACGATCACGGTGATGGTGTAGCAATCGTAAGGACACACCAGGTCCATGTCCTTCGGCTGCAAGCCCGCCATCTTGAATGCGTTCGCGGCGGCGACTTCGATCGGCGAGGTCGTAATCGATGGCGCGTAGGTGATCGTCGAATGATTCGCGAACTCGCCCGCGCCAAGCAGCCACACCGGCGGATGCTTCGCGCGCTTGGCGATTTCCGGCGACGCCACGATGACCGCCGCGCCTCCGCTGACCGGGCTGACGATTTCGAAGATGTGCAGCGGGTCGCAAATCATCCGAGAATTTAGGACATCGTCGATGGAGAGTTCCTTGTCGTTGAAAGTCGCGAGCGGATTTTTCATCGCGTTCTTGCGTTGATCGACGGCGACCTTCGCCATCTGCCGCGCCGTGGTGCCGTACTCATACATATGACGGCGCGCGATGAGCGCGTATCCGCAGTTGGCGCCGATCATTCCATAGGGCGCTTCGAACTCGCGCTGCATCGATACCACCGGCACGCGCTGATCGCCGGTGCGATTCAGATCGGCGACCAGACAGAGCACCGCATTGCACATGCCCGCATCGATGGCGGCCGCCGCGCGCCAGATCATGCCGGCAGGACTCGCGCCGCCGATATCGACGACGTTGAGCATCCGGGTCTGGATGCCGAGGCGTTCGGCGGCCGCAGCCGGATAAATCATCCCGGGGTCGGCAAACGGCATCCCGACCAGGAATCCATCGATGTCTTTTTTTTCAAGACCGGCATCGGCGATCGCTTCGGCCGAGACTTTCGCCATCAGGCTTAGTGGCGTTTCGTCGCCGGGATCCTTGAGCGGTTTGAGTTCGCCGATTCCAATCGCTGCGGCTTTTCCTTTCAGGCTCATGGTGGTGTCACTCCGTATGCTGTCCGATTACCACAAAATGCGGCCGAGGCGTGAAGGGGCAAGACCTAACCCCTGACCCTTCCCTTTAGGTAAGGGAAAATCAGAACCGGATTTTTCTTTCTCCCCTTCCTTCAAGGGAAGGGGCCGGGGGGTTAGGTCTTGCGGCGGCTGACATCGCGCGCCGCTTCATATACCGTTTTAGGGTTTCAGTATTAAGGAGACTTCGCACATGGCATTCATCGTTTGCGATGACCACAACCTGAGCGTCGAGGCCGACGACGTTGACGCCGCCGCCGCTCGGCAACTAATGTTCGCCGAGAGCAAGCCGGGCGCGACCAAGGACGAGCAGGAGATCATCGAGTTCGGCAAGAAACATCGCGAGTGCAACATCCGCATTATGGCCGGCTGAACGCATCGCGACCGCGCCGTAGTTGGGCGCATTCGAATCACGCGGGAGGGGAAAATGCGTAAAGGAATCATCACCGCAGGACTAGCGGTTGCGACTTTCACGGCGGCGCTCGCGTTCGCCAACGTCGCGCGTGCCGATGACAAAGCCGACATCGAGGCACTCGAAAAACGCGTCGCCGCGGGAATCGAAGCCAAGAACGCAGATGCGATCATGGCCAACTATATTCCGGGCGATTCGCTAATAGTGTTCGACGTCATTCCGCCGCGCCAGTACACCGGATGGGACGCGTATAAGAAGGATTGGTCCGAAGTGATTGGCGGATGCGCTGACTCACCGAAGTATGAAATCAGCGACCTCGACGTCACCGCTGATGGCAAGCTCGCGTTCAGCCACAGCATCCAGCACTTCGTGTGCACCGATGCGAAAGGCAACAAGCTCGATATGACGATGCGAGCGACCGACGCCTATCGCAAAATCAAAGGCAAGTGGCTCATCGTGCACGAGCATCTCTCGGCGCCGATCGATCTCGCGACCGGCAAGGCTGATCTGACTTCGAAGCCGTAGGCTGCATTTCTAACATCGCGCAGAAAAACGCGATCCAGTGCGGACTTTCGCATCTGTTGTGTTGAAAGCCTCGGTCGCGGCAGTTACTATTCCGACGCGGGGTGGAGCAGTCTGGTAGCTCGCCGGGCTCATAACCCGGAGGTCGTGGGTTCAAATCCCTCCCCCGCAACCAATTTCCTCAAATCCACGGCTGCTCAACCAACGATCCGACTGCGCGGCTAAAGATGCGCCGGCACGGTCGCGGCCTGCCGCTCGGAAGGGACAGCGCTGACATCCGCGGCGCGCATGAGAGCGGCGTTGCGAATCGTCTGGAGCAGTACGCGCTTCTTCACCGGCTTGCTGACGTGCAGATCGCAGCCGGCATCGACGGCCCGCTTCACATCTTCTTCGAGCGCCGATGCACTCAGCGCTATAATGAGAGTAGCGGCGCGATCGTTGTCCTTTTCCCATTGCCGAATCATGCGGGTCGCGCTGAGCCCATCCATCTCAGGCATCTGCACGTCCATGAAAACGAGGTCGTAGCGATTGGCAGTGAACTTCTCGACCGCTTCCCTTCCATCTTCGGCAAAATCCACCTGGTAAGGTTCGCGACGCAGATAGGCCGCAAGCAAAAGCCGATTATCCGGCGAATCGTCGGCGACGAGAATCTTCGAGACCGCGGCTGGCTCGATCACCGGCGCAGACTTCTCGGATGCGACGCGCCTCGGAAACGCATCGGCGCTATGACGGTTGGCGTCGCTCAGTACGCGATGGATGGCTTCGAAGAGACCCTTGCGGGTAATAGGCTTGACCAGGTAAGCGTCGAGGCCCAACTCGCGCAGACGCGACAACTGCGGCTTGAAGTCCTCCGACGAGAGCATCAGGACCAGCGGATCGCTCGGAAGTTTCTCCTGCCGGATGCGGCGCGCTACTTCGAGGCCATCCATTTCAGGCATCCGCATGTCGAGCAGGATAATCTGGAACGGCTGGCCCGCCTGGTTGGCTTTCCGCACCGCTTCCAACGCGCTCGCGCCCGACTCGGCCTCGCTCACTTCGGCGCCGCAATTTGAAATCATCTCGCGCACGATGAGCCGGTTGATGTGGTTATCATCGACCACCAGCACGCGATGCCCCGCGAGACTCATAACCACGTGCGAAGATGGCGAAATGACCTTCGCCGCGACTCCGAACCGCGCGGTGAAGAAGAACTTGCTTCCCTCGTTTACCTCGCTTTCGACCCAGATGCGGCCGCCCATCAGACCAACCAGCCGTTTTGCGATAGCGAGCCCCAGCCCGGTGCCGCCGTATTGCCGCGTGGTTGAGGAATCCGCCTGGGTGAAGCTGGCGAAGATCGTATTCAGCTTGCTGGCGGGAATTCCGATGCCGGTGTCGGCTACCGCGAAGCGCAAGTCGCCAGGCTCATTCGACTCCACGTTATGGGAGACCTCCAACACGATCTGCCCCTGCTCGGTGAATTTCACCGCGTTGCCGACCAGATTGACGAGGACCTGACGCAGGCGCAGAGGATCCCCCACCAAACGATCCGGAACTCCCGGCGCAATGCGTGCGATGAGTTCGAGACCTTTGGTATGCGCGCCCACACCAAAGGTCGAAATCGTATTGTCGATGAGGTCGCTTAGATCGAATTCGCTTTTTTCGATATGCAACCGCCCGCTTTCGATGCGTGCGAGATCGAGGATGCCGTTGATCAGCTCGAGCAAGGAGTTCCCGTTGGCGATCATCACCTCGAGATAGCGGCGTTGCTCGACCGACGTTTCGGTCTCGAGCAGTAGATCCGCCATTCCCAGTACCGCAGTCATCGGGGTGCGGATCTCATGCGACATACTCGAGAGGAACTCCGACTTGGCCTTGGAAGCCGCGAGCGCATCGACTCGCGCCTCTTCAACCTGGCGGCGATAACCTTGGCCAAGCATCGTGGCGGTCTGCGCAATCCCGAGCGCGAGCGCGACCAACAGCCAATGCAGCACTGACGACGAGTCGGCCACGTAGTGCTGTTGGATTACCGCGGTGAGCAAGGCGATCAGGTTGAGCGCGCTTTGCCAGCCGATTTCCCATGGCATCAGCGCTGAGGCGCCCATCGTCAGAAGGGCCAGGGAAATGTAGAACCAGTCACTGCTTCCGGTGAGGATGCAGATGCGCATCATACTCACCATCAGCGCGGATAGCCCCCAGAAGCTGATGCTGCGGCCATAGATGCGGCCGAGAAGAAAGAAGCTGGAGACGAACCCCGACATCGCGATGGCGATGTTCAGAACATGAAGCCATAAGGCCTCGCGCGGGGCGGTAGGAAAATCCACTAGGATGTAGGTAACCTGGAAGATCGTGACGAAAAGGGCGCCCGCCTGTACGATGGTGGGCGTCCAACGGTTGCGCAACGACGCGAGTCCGATCTCCTCGGAAGCTGATGGAGCTCCAAACGCTTGAGCGGCGAATTGCTCTCTATGGCGCGATGAGTAGCTCACGCTTCCTCCCGGCGGTCATAGCGCAAGATGCGGGCCACACAAAAGGTCGCAATCGGGGAAGTTCGCCTCTCATAGCTGAATGAACTGAGCTTTAGCGACACTGCGTCAATATAAGGGGTTTCAGGTCCGCAACTCGACATGGGTCGCATCTGAAAAACCTCGGCGAAGCGGGCCTGGTTCCGATTTGGGCCATTCAGCCATCTTTCAGACAGACCCCGTTGACTCGTAACCCTGTTGTCCATAGAGTCACCGCAGATAGCCAATAATGGCCAAGCGCGCGCGTCGGATTCCGCGACCGCCAACCTTCCAACCAATACAGAACCATTCGTTCGGCCATGCGCCAACGGGAATCCGCTGGATCTGGACCGAGAGGCATTTTTGTCGTTTACTGATTTTTCCCTATCACCCGAACTAGCTCGTTCAATCAAAGACCGAGGCCACCATCAGGCCACCCCCATTCAGACCGGCGCCATTCCGGTCGCGATGTCGGGACGTGATCTGATCGCGACCGCCGAAACCGGTAGCGGCAAGACCGCCGCGTACCTGATCCCCTTAATCGATAGGCTGCATGGCAAACACGTCGGCGGCCATCACCTTACCGCGGCCCACCACCCGGCGGAGCATTCAACTAGCGCCAATGGCGCCCGTGCCAATGGTGCGGCTCCAGCGCAGGGCATCCGCGCAATGGTTCTGGTGCCGACGCGAGAACTCGCGGCCCAGGTCGCCAAGGAGTTCGGCATCCTGGCACGCAACACGCGACTGAAGGCCGCGCTGATCGTCGGTGGCGATTCGATGAGCCGCCAGCTGCACGACCTGCGCGTCGGCGTCAGCGTGCTGGTCGCATGCCCCGGACGTCTGAATGATCACATCGAGCGCGGCACGGTAAAGTTGAACGCCATCGAGATGGTCGTCGTCGATGAGGCGGATCGGATGCTCGACATGGGCTTCCTGCCGCAACTTCGCCGCATCATGAGAACGGTGCCGACCAAGCGCCAGACTCTGATGTTCTCGGCCACGATGGGCTCGGGCGTTGCGCAAGTCGCGCGCGAGTTTCTCAAGGACCCTGAGCATGTTAGCGTGGGCGCGAAGTCGACTCCGCCACCATCCATCCATCAGACCATCTATCCGGTGACGAACGATAACAAAGGGCCGATGCTGATCGAGATCCTCAAGCGCGACGAGGTTGAAAGCGCGATCGTTTTCACTCGCACCCGTTCGCGCGCCGATCGCGTCGCGAGGATGCTCACGCGCAGCGGCATCAAAGCAGTCGCGATTCATGGCGACCGTTCCCAGAGTCAGCGCAATGCGGCGTTGGCCGGCTTCAAAAATCGCACCTATCGCGTGATGGTGGCGACCGATGTAGCTGCGAGGGGTCTTGATATTCCCGATGTATCTCACGTAATCAATTACGACCTGCCGGATGAGTCGGAGAATTACATCCATCGCATCGGCCGAACCGCCCGTATGGGCAAGCCTGGCGAGGCACTGAGTCTCGTCACTCCTGAAGAGCGCGCGACGCTGGGGAGATTGGAGAGGACGTTGGGTAAGCAATTGGATCGCGAGACAGTCGAGGGCTTCGAAGCCCCGCAAATAACGGCGCCCAAGCCGGTGACGATTTTCCGCTCGAGCAAAAATTCCCGTCGCAGCCGCCCCCGCGCACGGTGGGCATAAGGTGGCGGCGGGCGCTCCGGCAAAAGTAACTCCGTTCAACAACGAATCTTCCGAGCGGACGACACTTCCTCCGTGGGAATGGCGATGGTGGCATACCACCTTGCGCCACTCCGGTACGTTTGGATGGATCATGCTCATCCACGCGACCGCGCTGGTCGGGCTCATCATGTTCCCCTTCCCCGGATGGCGACTGATGCTGAGCGCGTTGGCGCTCGCATGGATCGGCGGTATCGGCACCACCGTCTGCTATCACCGCGCGATTACGCATCGCGCGCTGAAGCTCAACCCGCTGGTCCGCTCGATACTGATCTTCTTCGCGATGCTCAATGGTTCGGGCGCGCCGGTCAGTTGGGCCTCGAATCATCGGTTGCATCACGCGTCTGCTGATACCGAAGATGATATTTCGAGTCCGCGCCAGGGCTTCTGGTGGGCGCATCTGCGATGGCTATGGCAAGCGCCGCAACCGTCGGTCGAGCGCTTTTGTCCGGACCTCGATCGCTTCTCATACCATATCTGGACCTTCTTGCAGGCGCCGATTCTGGCGCTGTCATTCTTCGGCGGACTGTATTTCGGGCTCGCAGCGTTTTTCTGGCTCGGCGCGATACGGTTGGTGTTCGCGCTTCACGCGCAATGCTTCGTCAACAGCGTCTGCCATACGGAGCCGGGCGTGCGCGAGGGCCAAGACTCGAGCCGCAACGTTCGATGGCTCGCGTTTATGCATTTTTTCCAAGGCGAGAACTGGCATCGCAATCATCACTCGCGACCCGGCCTCGCGCGCCTCGGATGGAACTGGCGCCAGCCCGACGCGGGCTACCTGATCATTCGCGGCCTCGAGAAGGTTGGCCTGGCGAGTGATGTGCGCGACTTCCGCCAGTTGCGCTCGCTCTCCAGCGAGAAGTAGCTCCGCTCCAAATCGATAGCCAAAAGGCCCGCGCTCATCGCGCGGGCCTTTTTTATTCCACCAGCGCGAGGAAATCGCACTGGACCAGCATCGGGTCCGGCAACTGATACACCAGCGTATGGCGCGCGGGCCGCGATTTCGCATCGGGAAACATTTTCGTCCAGTGTGGATCGATGACCGACCGCGCGGCGCGATCTCGCACCCATAGCGTCATCTTGAGGATGTCTTCGGTGGTGCCGCCGCCAGCCTCGACGATGCGCCGCACGTTGTCGAACATCGCGGCCACCTGCGCTTCGAGATCGCCCGCGATTTTTCCGGTCGCGACATCCACCCCCGCGATACCGCCCGACGCGATCATGTTGCCGATCCGTGACGCGGCTGGAATCGGCGTCCCACCATGGCTAAATCCTTCGACCTCGATACTTCTTCGTCTGCTCATGTGCGTCTCCTTCCCTCACATCCAGCGCGCGAATGCGAGGCCGATGCCGGTGCCGGCCGGGGTGCGATAGACCGGCACGTATTCGAGCCATGTGGTTTTTGTTCCGTCCAGAATTCCAGCCACCGTGATCCAATTGCGAATCTCCGAGGAGCCGGACTTGAGCAGCTTCGACGGTAGCGCGCATAGATCCGTTGGATCGCCGCTCTTCAAAGCGTTGATGATTCGATGATCGAGTTCCTCGTTGGTTACGAAGTGGCTGAGCCCACCCGACGCGACTACCGCAACCCGGCGGGTGAGTTTGCTCGCATCGATTGCAGCACGAAGCGCGCGACCGATCGTATAGCATCGCGCGGGCGTCGGCTGATTGGGCGGGTAGTAGGTATTGAGCATCACCGGGATGATCGGCGCTGCGACCTTCGCCATCAGCCGCGTGATGATGAAGCCATAGGCGTGCCCGAAGCCGTGCGTCTCGGGGTCGCTGACCTTGGCGCATGCGCCGACGTCGATTCCGCTCTCGATAAGATGCTCGATGAGGCCGCGCGCGAACTCGGCGTCGCATTCGAACTCATGATGCTGGTCCATCGCGTACGCCTTCGAGAGCACGCGCATGAATTCGGGATCGCCGATGCGCCGCTGTCCGAACGTATGGGTGGTGGCCTTATTGCCGTAGAAGATCGAAATCGCCGGCAAGTTGCCCGCATCGAAAAGCTCGTGCTGATCGTCGCCCACGATGAGAACCACATCGGGCCGGGCCGCGGCCAGGTCGGCGGCCAATCGATCGAGCGCCGCCTGCACCGTGCGCGATTGCGCCGTCAGATGCTCGAGGCTCGCCTCACGCGCGTAAGATCGATTCGATCGCGCGAGCTCCTCGTAGCTGCGAAGGTTGCCGTCCGAATCGTACAGCTCGGGATTACTGCGATCGCTGATCGCGCGCTGCTCCCACATCGAAGCGTCAGTGGCGACGAGTGGACTATGCGAAGTGCCGAGTCCGAGGACTAGCTGTGCCATCGCTCCTACTTAGCAAAATTGTCGCATCCCTTCACTCTGCGGTCGCCTCGACAAGCGCGGTGTACAACGACTGAAAGTCGAAGGGGCCGTCGTAGCGCGCACCGTTAATAAAGAAGCCAGGGGTACCGTTGACCCCGCTGCGAACTCCGCTGCGGAAATCTTCCCGCACCCGCGGTGCATAGATGTGCTCGTTCACCTCGCTAGTGAATCGGCGGACGTCGAGGCCTACCGCCGATGCGTACTCCAACAGGTGTTTGCCATCGAGCGCCTGCTGGTTTTCATACAGCACGTCATGCATCTCCCAGAACTTCCCTTGCCCTGCCGCCGCCTCAGCTGCCTCGGCAGCGGCCTCGGCATGAGGATGCGCTGTAGCTAGTGGGAAGTTGCGAAATGCAAAACATAGCTTGTTTGCAAGGCGTCGTTGTAGCTCTTTCACTATCGGGTACGCCTCACCGCAGTAAGGACATTGGTAGTCGCCATACTCGAGTAGAACGATGGGAGCGTCCAAAGAGCCTTGAAGGTGATCACGCGCGGTGACTGGAGGTGTTAGCACCGGTCTTCTCCTTGCTCGAAGGAAGCGCTTCGAGAGCGTTAAGAATGCCATCGGCTCCGGGATTTACTCCCATCGGAGAGACATAGCTCCACTGAATGATCCCGTTGGAGTCAATCACGAACAGCGCGCGCTCGCAGACTCCAGCGCTATCGCTGTAGACGCCATAAGTGCGGGCTACCTCACCCTTGGGTTCGAAGTCAGACATAAGCGGAAAATGGAGTTGGTTGCTTTTCGCATAGGCCGTATGACACCAGGCGCCATCGACTGAAATACCGATCAAAGTAGCGTTGAAACGGCGAAACTCCGACAACACTTCATTGTAGAGAGCCATTTGATCTCCGCATACCGGACTCCAGTCAGCCGGATAGAATGCAAGAATCACCGGGGTGCCACGGAACTCACTCAATGCCACGACCTGGTCGGGCGTAGTGTGAAGCTTGAAGTCGGGGGCCGGGGTGCCGGGCGGCAGCGCCGACGTCGGCTTCGCACTTCCTTGCTTGTTGTCTGCAGCCATAGAAGCTTCTCCTTTTTGCCTTTTGCGCGAACGTCGACGCTACGGGACTAGTTACTGGACCTTGACGGCGCTGACGAAATGCAGATCTAACGCATTGATACCGGCAGCAACATTGAGGCCATTTTGCGCCTCAATCGCAACCGGTTGCAAAGCTATGAGTTGCTGAATCCACCGATAAGGACATGGGCGCCGACTCCGAAGGCCGCGCTTGCGGTCGCGCCTGCGTAGTGGCCTGCAAGCACACCAGTTTGGGTTTGGCCGTTGGGGCATCCACCGCCCGCAGGTGCGGATGCACTGATGCGAAGCAAGCTGCATCGACTAGAGCATCTCGTCGATCAGTGGCGCATCACCGCTTTGATTCTGAGGGCCTTAGGAGCCTGCTATCTTCGCCGACTCCTGCCGATCATAAATCCAGCAACTCGATTCGACGAAATCGTGTATTGGTGGACGCACCTGGACTCGAACCAGGGACCTCTTGCATGTGAGGCAAGCGCTCTAACCGGGCTGAGCTATGCGTCCACCGGGAGACGAATTATCGCGCCACGCATCGCGCGCCGCAAGTGCAGCGCGGAAAATCCGGCGCTCGCCGCCAGGCGGTAATTTTCGCAATGGCTTGATCATGGAATCCAGCCGCGATACAGCCTCAGGGGCGAAATCTCGCTGAGGTTGCAGCTCGCCGGTTTGCAAAATGCGTTACGGATTCGTTATCGACCAGGACCGCTGCATCGGATGCCATGCGTGCACGGTCGCATGCAAGGAGGAGCATAGCGTCCCGATCGGAGTCTTCCGCACCTGGGTTAAATACATCGAGAAGGGCGCCTTCCCTGACACCTCGCGCCACTTCGGCGTGCTGCGATGCAACCATTGCGACAATGCCCCGTGCATCGAGATCTGCCCGACCACCGCACTATTCCGGCGCGATAATGGAATCGTCGACTTCGATTCCGACCGCTGCATCGGATGCAAGTCGTGCATGCAGGCGTGCCCGTACGACGCGCTCTACATCGATCCCGATACGCATACGGCGGCGAAGTGCAATTTCTGCGCGCATCGCGTCGAGCTGAACCTCGAGCCCTCGTGCGTCATCGTATGTCCGACCCAGGCGATCATCGCGGGCGACCTCGATGACGGCGCGAGCAGGATCGGCAAAATCGTCGCGACTCAAAAAACCATTTCGCGCAAACCGCAAAAGGGCACCGAGCCGAAGTTGTTTTATATCGGCATCGAGGGTGACCTCCTCACGCCCACCAAGCTGTTGCAGCAGCCGTCGCATTTCTGGGCGGAGAAACAGCCCGGCGAAAATGGCTACGATGAGGCGCATCAGTATAACGCACTCGCGAGCAACGGCGCCGTTTCAAAAGCGTCGCAGGCGCGCGAAGTGTACGACGTCGCGCATCCCGCGCCTTGGGGATGGCGCATCGCGGCATATCTGTGGACCAAATCGATCGCGACGGGACTGCTCCTGGTCGCGGCGTTCCTGATCGGATTCGGATACGACCCCAAGGAGCCGGCGCTCTCGACCGTCCCGTCGGCCGGCGCGTTGGTATTCGTTGCGTTGACGGCGTTTCTCCTCGTGATCGACCTGAAACGGCCGATGCGATTTTACTATCTCATTACCAAACCCAACTTCGGATCATGGGTAGTCATTGGAACATACATTCTGATGCTATATGGCGCGCTTGCGACGGCGTGGTTCGTATACTCATTCGTTACTTCAGCCGCACCTCAAACGATTGTATTTCTGAGCGCGTCCGCGGCCGTTGCATGCGCGACTTATTCGGCGTTTCTGTTCGCGCAGGCCAAGGGCCGCGATTTCTGGCAGAGCCCATTGCTGTTCTGGCATCTGCTGATTCAAGCGGTGATCGCGGGCGCGGCGTCGCTGCGTTTGATTGCGTCGGCGACCGGTGCCCACGGCACTTTGATCTCCACCCTCGACGAGATAACTGTACTATCGCTGCTAGTCGCGCTGATGATGATGACTATTGAAGTGACTATTCCTCCCATCGGTGAGGATGTGCGCTACGCGACCGACTTGCTAATCCGCGGAAAACTCAAATTTCATTTCATTTTCGGGGCAATGGGTATAGGTACAGTGCTCCCGGCGCTAATACTATCTACCTCGATTAACCCGGCTTTCCAGGAGCCGGTGCGACTAGCCGCGTGTGTCCTCGCGCTGGCGGGGATTTTCATTTTCGAAGATTTGTGGATTCGAGCCGGCCAGGCACCGCCACTGAGCTGAAGCGCGTGGGTAGCGAATTGGACGATACCTCGAAACCGCTGAATCCTGCGGCCCAGGATCTTGAACCACCCGCGAAGGGACTCGCGAGTTTTCCGCCATCCGAGAAATGGGACGACTGGATCGAATACGATCCTGCGCACTGGCCGCGCAAAGTAGAGAATCACTACAATCTGGTTCCGACCATTTGCTTCAATTGCGAGGCGGGATGCGGGCTCCTCGCGTACGTCGACAAGCAGACGCTCAAAATTCGCAAGTTCGAAGGCAATCCCGCGCATCCGGGAAGTCGTGGAAGAAATTGCGCGAAGGGCCCTGCGACGCTGAATCAGGTGACCGATCCTGAGCGCATTTTGTATCCGCTGAGGCGGGTTGGAAAACGCGGCGGCGGCGACTGGATGCGGGTGACCTGGGACGAGGTGCTCGACGATCTCGCCGATCGGATTCGCAAAGCGATCGTGGAAAACCGCCGCAACGAAATCGTCTATCACGTCGGGCGCCCCGGCCACGAGCTGATCTACAATCAGCGCGTGCTCCATTCGTGGGGAATCGACGGGCACAACAGTCACACCAATGTATGTTCGGCGGGGGCGCGCGCGGGCTACGCCTTCTGGCATGGCGCGGATCGTCCGTCGCCGGATCACGCCAACGCGCGCTTCATCCTGCTGCTCAGTTCGCATCTCGAAACCGGCCACTACTTCAATCCGCATGCGCAGCGAATCATCGACGGGAAAGCGCGCGGCGCGAAGATCTGCGTGATCGACACGCGGCTTTCCAACACCGCCGCGAAGGCCGATTACTGGCTTTCCACATGGCCCGGCAGTGAAGCGGCGGTCCTGCTCGCGATGTGCCGCGTCATCATCGAAGAAAATCTTTACGATCGCGAATTCGTCAAGAAGTGGGTCAACTGGGAGGAGTTTCTCGCCGAAGAACATCCTGAAAAGCCGCAGGACTTCATGAGCTTCATCGAAGTGCTGAAGGAGATCTACGCGGAGTTCACGCCGGAGTTTGCGGCGAAGGAATCGGGCGCCTCGGCAGAAGCGATCGTCGAGATCGCGCGCGAAATCGGCCGCGCCGGGTCGGCGCTCGCGACGCATGTGTGGCGCAACGCGGCCGCAGGAAACCTCGGCGGATGGCAAGTCGCGCGCGCCCTCGAATTGCTGGTGGTCCTGATGGGAGCGGTCGGCGCGCCCGGCGGTACCTCGCCGAACTCGGCCAACAAATTCGTCCCGGCGCCTCCGATGATGCCGCCGCCATCGAAAGTGTGGAACGAGCTGATGTGGCCGCGGGAGTACCCGCTCGCATTTTTCGAAATGAGTTTTCTGCTGCCGCACTTTTTAAAAGAAGGCCGCGGCAAGCTCGCGATGTACTTCACGCGTGCCTACAACCCGCTGTGGACTAATCCGGACGGGATGACCTGGATGGAGGCGCTCACCGACGAGAGCAAGATCGAACGCCACGCGTGCCTCACGCCGACCTGGAGCGAGACCGCGCTGTTCGCCGATTATGTTTTGCCAATGGGGCATGCGTCGGAGCGCCACGACCTCATGAGTCAGGAGACGCAAGCTGCGCGATGGATCGGATTTCGTCAGCCGGTGCTGCGCGTTGCGATGGAAAAACAGGGGAAGAAGTTCAACACCACCTGGGAGGCGCATCGCGCGGCAGGCCTCGGCGAGGTGTGGGAGGAAGATGAATTCTGGATCGAATTATCATGGCGAATCGATCCTGATGGTGCGCTCGGCATTCGAAAATATTTCGAATCGCCGTACCGAAATGGAGAGCAACTGACTATTGAGGAATACTATCAATGGATATTCGAAAATAGTGTTCCTGGTCTTCCCCAAGTTGCGCAAAAAGAAGGACTGACGCCGCTTCAGTATATGCGCAAGTACGGCGCCTTCCTCGTCGAGGACGAAGTCTATCGTACCCATGAGAAACGAGTGCCGACGGCGGTTCTTGATGCGGCGGAGGTCAATTCCATCACCAACGTGGTGTCGCGCAAGGGCGCACCCGTCGGCGTCGATATCGCGGGCCATGTGTACGAGGGCTTTCCGACTCCGTCGCGCAAACTGGAGTTCTATTCGAAGACGCTGAAGGACTGGAAGTGGCCGGAGCACGCGCTCCCCGGATACATCCGCAGCCACGTGCACCCGGCCAACATGGATTTCGACAAAGGAGATATGCTTCTCCTGCCGACATTCCGATTGCCTACTCTGATACATACTCGATCCGGCAATGCCAAGTGGCTATATGAAATATCCAATACGAATCCTATTTGGATTCATCCGAAGGATGCGCAGCGATTCGAAGTAGCTACTGGCGACTTGCTCAAAGTACATACTGAGATTGGCTATTTCGTAGATAAGATTTGGGTAACCGAAGGAATCCGGCCCGGCGTCGTTGCGTGCTCACATCATCTTGGAAGATGGCGCCTGCACGAAAAGTCGGGCGGCGAGAAATGGTCCACGGCACTGGTCGATATCACTCAGCCCAAACCGGGTCAGTGGATGATGCGCACCGTGCATGGGATCCGGCCGTTCACCAGCAACGATCCCGATTCGGCGCGCATATGGTGGAAGGAAAGCGGCGTGCATCAGAACCTGACGTTCCCGGTGCAGCCCGATCCCATCAGCGGCCAGCATTGTTGGCATCAGAAGGTGCGCGTCGAGAAACCGTCCCTCGATGATCGCTATGGTGATGTCTTCGTCGATACCAACAAGTCGCACGAGGTTTACCGCCGCTGGCTGACGATGACGCGGCCCGCGCCTGGTCCCGACAACCTGCGCCGGCCGCTGTGGCTGATTCGTGTCTATCGTCCCGCGCCCGAGGCGTTCTATTTGACGCCGCGCGTTTGAGTATACGATCCTGCCTGCGACCGCGAACGCGCGTCAGGAGGAATCGCGATGGCACGACTCAAGCCGGTGAGCAAGGCGGAAGCCTCGCCGGAAATCCAGGAACTCTACAAACAATTTTTCGGCGACCGCGATCCGGTCGCACAACCCGGCACTGCGACCGGCACTCCCGGCGATTACTGGACGACGTTCGCGCTGGTACCCGATCTGCTTTTCAATGCGCGCACCAGCCTGAGTCTGTTGCTAGCGCCGGGACGCGCGCTGCCCGCGAATTTGCGCGAGCTCGCGATCATCCGCACCGGTATCGTGGGCGACTCGAGGTTCGAGTACTCGCAGCATCTGAAGGTCGCGCGCATGGTGAAAGTTCCCGACGATAAGCTGAACGCGATCAAAGGATGGTCTACCAGCGACAAGTTCACGCCTGCGGAGCGCGCCGTAATGGCGGCGACCGACGAGCTGATCGGCCGCAATCTGGTCGAGGATGAGACTTTCGCGGAGCTGAAGAAGCATCTCTCTGATCCGCAAATTCTGGAGCTGTTTTATGTGGTCGGGCTGTGGCGGATGCACGGAATGATCGTGCGCGCGCTGCATCTGGAGTTCGACAACGACACTACGGCGCGTATGAAAGAGGTTCCGGCGCCGCCCGCGAAGTAGGTTTTGCCTACTTGTCGGTGTTCAAAAGGCGGATGACTTCGGCGCGGCCCCATTCGATTTCCGCGCGATGCCGATTTCCCATGCTGCGGAGGAATTCGTAAATCGGCCCATCGGCGGGCGCGAGCGCGAGCGCTTCTTCGACCTTGCGCGCGACCCATTCTTGACCATGCGACATGAGGTTGAGGCGTTCGCGAATGGTGCCGAGCGCGGCGACCTTTGCAGCGAATGGACCCACGACTTTCGATGGGGTTCCGCCGCCCGCGCGAATCAGCGCGTCGAGGCCGTCGACGTTGCGCTGTTCCTCGTCGCGCTCACCGAGGAGAAATTGCCGCAACTCATCCTGCTCGACTTGCGGCGCGAGCTGTTCCAGCGCGGCAACCCCGGCCCGCTCGGATTCGAGTAGCAAATTGAGCATGTGTTCGAGCGCGGTGTCCACGGGCAGTCTCCTTGTGGCACAGGCTTCAGCCTGTGGCTCTGCTCATACATAGCTAAGAACACAGGCTAAAGCCTGCGCCACAAAGATCAAGATCAGTCGACCGCCTGGCGCGAGGCTTCTTCTTCGTACTCGGGTTCGACCAGCTTGAGCTGCGGGCGCTTGCGCAACACGGAACGCGACCACCAACCCTCGAGGTCGTCGAAGAGCGAATACGCGACCGGCGTGATGAGCAGCGTGATGACGAGGCACAGCGTCTGCCCGCCGATGACGACGATCGCGATGCCGCGCTGTTCTCCCGAGCCTGCGCCGCGCCCGAACGCAACCGGAATCATGCCGGCAACGAGCGCCGCAGTGGTCATCAGGATCGGGCGCAACCGCTCGCGATTCGCTTGCAGGATCGCCTTGCGGCGTTCCATTCCCTGACTGCGCAGGTTGATCGTCTGATCGACTTGTAGAATGGAATTCTTCTTGACGATTCCGAACAGCAACAAAATGCCGAGGATCGAGAACATCGACATCTGCTGGTGGAACAACATCAGTGACAACAACGCGAACGGGACTGCCAGCGGCAACGACAACATGATCGTTATGGGATGCGTGAAGCTTTCGAACTGCGCGGCCAGCACCATGTACATGAAAATGATCGAGAGCCCGAACGCGATAACGAAGCCGCCGACCATTTCGCCGAACATCTTGCTCTGGCCGCCGAATGCGGTGGTGTAGCCGGGCGGAATGTCGATCTTCTTCGCAAGGCCGGTGACGGTTTTGATGACGTCGTTCATCCTGGCTCCAGGCGCGAGGTTGAACACCAATGCGATCTGACGCTGACGGGATTGGCGATCGATCTCGACCGGGCCAGTCCCGCTGACTAGCGCGGCGACGTTGTCGAGGCGCACTTGTCCAACGTTGGTGGACGGCAGCGTCAGACTCGACACCACGGCCGGGTCGTTGCGATCTTTTTCGTCGAGTTGCAGGCGCACGTCGTAAGTATCCTGGCCCTCGCGGAAGCGCGTCACGATGTCGCCCTGCACCATGGTGCGCATGGTCGCCGCGATATCTGACACTGATACGCCGAGGTCAGCGGCCTTCTGCCGATCGATTTTCACCTGAAGTTCCGGCAGTCCCGCTTCGTAAGTCGTATCGAGGTCGAGGATGCCCGGAAGATTTTTCACCTTGCCGCGCAACTGCGCGATGATCGTTTGCAGCTTGTCGAGGTCCGGTCCGCGCACGTCATATTCGACGTCGACCTCGCGAAATCCACCCTGCTCCCATGGCTTGATGTCGTCGACGCTGACGCGCATCGCGGGAAAATCGGTGACCATCCGTCGCGCATCGGCCATCACCTGCTGTTGCGAGCGGCGGCGCTGATTGAGCGGCGCGAGCTTCGCGACGATCTGGGCGAGGGTTACATTGTCGGCGCCGGTCGTGTCTCCGACCGTGGTGAACATGTGCCGAACTTCGGGAATGGCGCGGATGCGAGCTTCCATCGCGCGAACGATCGCATCGGTATGCTCGAGCGAGTAGCCGGGCGGCGTACGCAAGTTGATCGCGAATTCGCTGGAATCTTCCGGCGGCATGAAGTTGGCGCCGACGATTTTGCCCAGCACCGGAATCATCAGCACCAGCGCTCCTGCAATCGAGACGATGATCCATCGATGATCGAGCGACCAGTTGAGCGCGCGCTCATAGAGCCGCTCGACGGCGCTGAAGAACCATGAGTCGCGCGAGGTGCGCTCCCCCTTGGTGTGCTTGAGGAACCGCGAGCACAGCATCGGGGTCAGCGTGAACGCGACCAGCAGCGATACCATGATCGAAAACGCCATCGTCAAGCCGAAGGTGTTGAGGAAGCGGCCGGTCACGCTATGAATGAACGCGACCGGCACGAAGATGACGACCAGCGAAAGCGTCGTCGCGCTGACCGCGAGGCCCACTTCGGCGGTCGCAGCTTTCGCCGCCGCCATCGGGCTCATCCCTTTTTCTTCGATGTACCTGAAGATGTTTTCCAGCACCACGATCGCATCATCTATAACGATGCCGACCGCAAGCGTCAGTGCCAGCAGCGAAAGCGTGTTGAGCGTGAAGCCCATCCACAGAAGTAGCGTGTAGGTGGAGACGATCGAAACTGGAATCGCGACCGCCGCAATCAGCGTCGAGCGCAGCGAGCCGAGGAAAAAGAAGACCACGATCGCGGCGCAAATACCGCCAAGGATCAGATGCTCCTGCACGGTGTGCACCGACTCGCGGATGTACTCCGACGAATCGCGTGAGGCGATCACTTTCACGCCCGGCGGAAGTGCATCCTCGATGCTGTGTAGGCGCTCGAAGATGTGATCGACCACCTCGATCGTGTTGGTGCCGGATTGTTTGCGGATGACCAGCGAGACCGCGTTCTTGCCGTCCCATCGCGAGAGCGAGCGCGGCTCCTTGATTCCGTCCTCAACCGTGCCGACGTCGCCAATCGTGACCGGCTTGCCCTGCTGCTCGCTGACGATAATCTTGCTGAAGTCCGCGACCTCGGTGATGCGCCCTAGCGTCCGCAACACCTGTTCCGAGAGGCCTTGCTTCATCCGGCCGCCGGGATACTCGACGTTCTGACGCGCCAGCGCGGAGGAAACCTGCTGCACCGAAAGACCCGTCGCGCGTAGGCGATCCGCGTCGACCAGGATGTGAACTTCGCGCTCGCGGCCGCCGACGATCTCGATTGAGCCGACGCCATCGACCGATTCCAGCGGCTCTTTGATCATGCGCCTGCCGATCTCGGTCAGCTCCTTCATCGATTGGTAGCCAGTGACGGTGAAGGTCAGGATCGGCAGCGAATCCATGTCCCATTTGGCAACCAATGGTGGCTTGGTTCCGTCGGGAAGCTGATCGAGTACCGTCGAAATCTTGTCGCGGACATCTTGCACGCCCGAATTGATGTCGCGGTCGAGTTTGAACTGCACCATGATGCGCGACACGCCTTCCAGCGTGGTCGAGCGCAACTCATCGATACCGGTGACGGTGTTGATTACTTCTTCAATCGGCTTGGTGACGCGCGCTTCGGTTTCCTCCGGCGCCGCGCCCGGCAGATAGGTCTCCACCATCACCATCGGCATGTCGACTTTCGGATAAAGATCGACTCCGAGGCGCTCGTAGGAAAAAAATCCGAGCACTACCAATACGCCCACGAACATAGTGGCGAAGACGGGGCGCCGGACGCACAGATCGGCAAGGATCACGACTGCTCCTTCGCAACTACCGGGGTCCCATCGGCGAGGCGATCGACATCGCTGATGACAACCTTCTCGCCTGGCTTGAGACCGCTGATGATTTCGATTTGGTCGCCTTCCGTCGATCCGGTGGTGATCTCGCGCGAGTGCACCGCGCCACCTTTGAAGATGAACACACGCGCGACGCCGGCATAACGAAGGACCGCCGAGCTCGGGATGAACAGCGCGCGATCGTGGCCGAGATTCATCGTGACATGCGCGAAGTAGCCGGGCTTCAGCATTCCGTCGTGATTCGGCACCTCGGCCTCGATGAGCAGGGTGCGACTGTTTTCATCGAGTGCGGGGGCTATGCGGCTCACGGTTCCATGAAAAATTACGTCGGGACGCGCATCGACGGTGAGATCGATTCGCAGCCCGACCTTGGCCATCGGCACGAAGCGCTCAGGGATCGGCGCGCGCAGCTTGATGGGATCGGTGGCGATCAACTCGTAAAGCGGCATCCCCTCGCCGACGTGCTCGCCGAGCGAGACGGTGCGCTTCTGGACCGAGCCCGCAAACGGCGCGCGAATGTTGGTATCGCTGAGTTTCTTGCGCGCGATGCCGAGCATCTTGGCGGCCGCGTCCGTATCGGCCTGCGCGATGCGCATCTCGGCTGACGATTGGTCATACTGCTGCGCCGCCACCAGATGCTCGCGGTTGAGTTCCTTCATGCGTTGAAAATTCGCCTGCGCATTCGCGAGGCGCGCCTGGACTTGCTCGAGTTGAGCCTGCGCCGAATCCACTCGAAGCTGATACTCACGCGGATCGATTCGGGCCAGCACCTGGCCGGCTTTCACCTGATCGCCCATGTCGGCGAATACCTGTGCGAGCGCGCCTGGGACCTCGGCGGCGAGGACCGCTTTTTCCTTGGGGAACAGCGCACCCTGGGTCTGCGCGGTGCGAATCAGGTCCTGCTGATGAGCGGTCGCAATCACGACGACGAGCTGCGAATCAGTTGGATTAACAGACGCCTTGGCGGGCGAGGGGCCACTGCACGCGCTCGCGAGGAGCCCGGTTGCGACGGCAAGCGCTGTGAAGATGCGATACTTCATTTGCCGTTCCTTTCGGGGTGCAATCCGCGGACTCCATGCAGAAAAAGATCGATCACCGCCTCGGCATCAGCCTCAGGCGGCGTGTCGGCCAGACCCACCAAGCGGCGGCGAAGACATCCATTCATCATCTCGCTAAGCATGAAAGCTGCCAGTTGCGGATCGATGGCTCGAATGGCCCCCTTGTCGGCCGCGCACCGCAGCACGCCCGCCAGATGCTCAAGAAATCCAAGATAAACCTGGCGAAGTTCCTGCTCGCGGCGATCGCCCGGCTCATAGCTCACGAAACGGGAATCGAGGATGAGCGCCTTCAGGAAATCCTGATGCGAGTTTTGTAGGCGAAACATGTCGCGAATGAGGCCGCAAATTCGGTCGATAGGCGGGGCCGAAACCTTGTCATTGCGCTGAAGCTCAAAAGTGAGGACCTTCAGCCCCTCGACCACGGTGGCGTGCAGCAGGTCATCCTTATTGGCGAAATATAAATAGATGGTGCCCTTAGCGATGCGCGCCTCCTCGGCCACGCGATCGATAGTGGTGCCCTCGAAGCCGAAACGCCCGATGGTGCGGCGGGCAGCTTCGAGGATTTCGGAGACTCGGTAATTCTTTAGAACTTCTTCTTTTGTCACGACTGTTCGTTCAGTCAAATGAACGTACGTTCAGTATATGCATAGAGCGGAAATTGAGGCAAGCGGCAAACGGGCGCTTGGAGGCGCGTTCCGGAGCGTGTTAGAGGAGGGCATGAGACGCGAAGATTTCTCATTCAGCAGCGGCGAAGGTCCCGGAAACAAGCCGATCGAGGTGGCATGCTATCGATGGCCCGCCGTCGGCAAGCCGGTCGGCGTCGTGCAGATATCCCACGGGATGGGCGAGCATTCGCTTCGCTATGCGGGCCTCGCCGGCTACCTCAATCAGGCGGGCTTCCATGTCTATGGCAATGACCATCGAGGGCATGGAAGCACTGCATCAACTAAGGAAGCACTCGGCGACTTCGGCGTCGGCGGATGGGATGCGCTGGTCGAGGACATGGCGCAGCTGACGCGGCTCGCTCGCGAGCGCGAGGGCCGGCTACCCGTCGTTCTCCTCGGCCACAGCATGGGTTCCTTCGCGACGCAGGCCTACCTCCTCGATCACAGCGACCTCATCGGCGCGGCGGTGCTCTCGGGATCGGCTGCGGTCGACAAGCTGCAGATGGATTCCTCGGGCGATGCGGACCTGACCGCTATCAATCGCGAGTTCGAGCCGGCGCGCACCCCGTTCGATTGGCTCAGCCGCGACAATGCCGAAGTCGACAAGTACATCGCGGACCCGCTATGCGGTTTCGGCGTCATCGCCCGCTCGATGGCGACGATGGCGGCGGCCTCGATGCGCATCATCGATCCGGCGCAACTCGCGCGCATCCGCAAGGACCTTCCGATTTGGATCATGGCCGGCGACAAGGACCCGATTAATCACCACCTCGAATGGCTGTGGCCGGTGGCCGAGCGCTATCGCGCGGCGGGCATCAAGAATGTGACGGAGAAGTATTACCGCGACGGCCGCCATGAGATGTTCAACGAGACCAACCGCGCCGAAGTCTACCGCGATCTTCTGGAGTGGATGCGCCGCGCTCTCCGGTTGTGAACGTCCAGCGGTCTCGTGGCATAGTCGGCCTGATGCGCATGTTTGAAACGGTCGGCGGGCGGACAGCATCGGTCCTCGCAATGGCGGCGCTCGTATGCGTCGCGCTTGCGACAGTCGCGCGCGCAGACATCGCGGATCAGCGAACCACCGATCTTCTCACGGCGCTCCAGGCCGGCAAGTTCGCCGAAGCCGAGGCGCACTTCGATGCGACCATGCAGGCTGGTCTTCCGCCCGAGAAACTCGAATCGGTTTGGGAACAGCTCACTAGCGAGGCCGGCCCGCTAAAGTCATTTGAGATCACCGGACGCACCTCGGTAGGCGGCGCCGATGTGCGCATCGCCGATTTGCAGTTCGAGCATGCCAGCGGCTTGACGGCGCAGGTCGCGATCAATTCATCCGGACAAATCGCCGGACTCTTCTTCAAGCCTGCGGAGGCGCAGAAGCCGTCGACCGAAACGGAGAAGCTTGCGGATGACCATGTGAACCAAATGCTCGAGGCGCTCCGCGACGCGAAGTTCGATGCCGCCGAGGAGCACTTCGACGCGGCCATGAAGTCCGCCCTCCCACCTAAGGCGTTGGAGGATGCATGGAAGCAGCGGACCACCTCGCTCGGAGCACTCAAAGCGTGGCGCATCGTCGGCCGCAGCGAAGTGAGCGGAGCGCTGCTGCGCATCATCAACCTCGATTTCGCAACCGCGCCGAAAGCGTTCGCGCTGAAGATCGGCATCGATCCATCGGGCGACATTGGCGGATTGTATTTCATCGAGCCAGTCGCGGAACCAGTCTCTTCCGCAGTCCCTTACATCCGGCCCGCGTCGTTCACCTCGCGCGAGGTGAACGTTGGAAGCGGCGAGACCTCGCTTGGCGGAACCTTGACCATGCCAATCGGAACCGGTCCGTTTCCCGGCGTGGTCCTCGTTCAGGGCTCGGGCGCGAGCAATCGCGACGAAGCCGTTCTCGCGAACCATCCTTTCAGGGATATTGGCGAAGGACTGGGCTCCAACGGAATCGCGGTGCTGCGGTACGACAAGCGCACCTTTGCGCATCCGGATCAGTCACGAATGATGGGCCTCGATGCTGAAGTACTCGACGATGCGGTCGCTGCGGTCGCGCTGCTGAGGCGCCAGCCCGAGGTCAATCGCAACGAGGTATTCGTGCTCGGGCACAGTCTCGGAGCGCGACTCGCGCCCGAGATCGCTGCATGTGCGCATGCCGATGGTGTCGTTATGCTGGCGCCGCCGGCATTACCGCTGCCGCAGACCGTCGTGCGTCAGTATCGCTATCTTCAGATGCCTGCTGCGACGATTTCCGAGACCGAGAAAACCGCGCAACTAATCATGCGCAGGTCGTTGCCGCCGGGCGAATTTTTTCTCGGCAAGCCCGCGGTGTACTACTACGACCTCGATTCGCGTGACGAAGTCGCTATCGCGCGAAAACTGAACCGGCCGATTCTTATTCTCCGCGGAGACCGCGACTACCAGGTGGTCGACGACGACATCGCGGTCTGGAGGACCGGCCTCAAAGGTCTGCCGAATGTCAGCATCGAAACGCTCCCGCGCCTCGACCACTTGTTCCTTGCCGGCGATGGAAAACCCGGGCCTGACGAATACTCGATTCCGAACTACGTAGCGCCCGTCGTAATCGAGCGGGTCGCCATCTTCATCAAAAGCTGAAGCGTTCAGGAACTGGAATCATCCAGGCGCGGCGCGAGGAGTTCGGAGAGGCGCTCGGCGGGGACCTTCCGCAACTCGGGCGTCATGAAACCGCTCGCCGCCGCGTGACCGCCGCCACCGAATTGCTCGGCGAGCTTCGAGAGATCGACATCGCAATCGGGGCTGCGACGGAGGCTCACCCCCTGGCTGCGAAGATCGAACAGCGCGATCACGGTGCGCGTCGTGTTTTCATAGAGATGCGCGGCAACCTCGCTGCTGTAGCCGAAGCAGCATGCGGTCCGCAGCGTGACGCCGTTGTCGAGCGGACGCTGCACCAGCGTCGAGTCGGCGAGCTCCATGCTACGGCGCATCGCCTCCTGCCCGGCGCGCAAAGCCTCGCGCAGGCGTCGCGACATCTTCGGCTCGCGCAGCTTGACGATCTCGCGGTACGACGGGATGCCGCCGAGCGTCTGCACCGCAAGCGCCCAGTCGGGCGACTCGGGAATTTTGTGAATCCAGCGATCGTGATCGTCGGCGATTTCGGCGAAGCGGCGGAACGACTCGAAGTCGCAGCGCTTCTCCGCCGATGAAAGTTCTTCCTCGCGATGCTTGAGAAACTCGAAGGTCAGCCGCGCGGCGGAATATTCTTCCGACAGCACCTGACCCGCAAAAGGCACCTTGAACTCGGGCGCGCCGGCGCGCGAGACTGCGGTGCGATGGTGATCGATCCAGAAGATGCGGGCACCCGCTTCGGACAGCTGCCTCAGATGCGCAGCGGTATTCGGCTGGGTCCATGAGAGATCGGTGATCCAGATTTCATCGGCGCCGGATTTGTCGCGAAGCTTCAGGTTCTGGATCGCGCGGTCGCTTTCGTTGTTGCCGGGCAGGCTCGCGAACACGCGACTCCCCTCGAAGAAACGGGCGATAGCGGCGGCCGCCATCACGCCATCGAGGCATGAGGGTCCGTGGCTGATGATCTGGATGGTGCGAGGTTTAGCCATGAGGCATCGATTGTAACGGAAGCGGCACGCGACAACATCACTCCGCGCGCGAATGGTTTCGCGATGCGCGCGCAGGCGGCGAATCTCCTCAGCGCTTCGAGGCTGCTCCTCGCGATAGGGTGGCTGCTCGCGTTCGAGGCCGGCTACACCGGCGCGGCGGTGCTCGGAAGCATAGCGATCGCGGGCGCGATATCCGATCTCCTCGATGGCCGCGTCGCGCGCAGCATGGGAATCGTCGGCGGGGTTGGGCGATGGCTCGACAGCATCGCGGACATCATCTTTGTGCTAACGGCGCTGACCTGCGAGGCGTGGGTCGGCGCGATTCCGTTCTACATACCGATCCTAATCGCGGTTTCGTTCTCGCAGTACGCGATCGACTCGATGCTGCTCAGCGGCGCACCAATCAAGAGCCGCCTCGGACACTTCGGCGGCATCATCAACTTCGCGCTGGTAATCGTGCTAGGTCTCGCGCCTCCGCCATCACTTCCTGGAACAATCCTGCGCGCGCTATGTCCTTTGCTCGCGATTTTCTATGTAGCTGCGATCGGCGAGCGAATCATTGGTTACGTGTGGGCTAGGTGAAGGAGAAGCCGGATTCCGACCACGGCTATATTGCCGCGGCGAACAGCCCATGACCCTCTTGAAGGCTGTGCTGAACGCGCTTTCGGATTCGTAGCCGAGGGATAGGGCAATGACGGAAATGGGGTCGCTGGAATTCGTCAGCTTGTCCCCGGCGAGCAGCATTCGCCAGCGCGTCAGGTATTCCATCGGTGACTCCCCAACCGTCCGTTTGAATTTCAAGGCAAAGGTCGATCGCGACATGCCGGCTCGCTTCGCCAGCTCCTGCAATGTCCAGCGATGCGCCGGATCGTCGTGTATGGCGCTGATGGGCGCGCTCATCTGTTTATCCGCCAGAGCGAAGAGCCAACCAACGCCTCCTCGCAACCCTTCCGCCAGGTGCAGCCGCAGGGCCTGAACGAGGATCATGTAGGCGAGCTGTTGTGCGACCAGAAAACCTCCCGGCTGCGGCTCCCGGAGCTCCTGCATCATCCGCTCCAGAGACCAGCGCATAGCCGCCTTGTCCGATTCTTTCCGGATATGCACAATCGGCGGCAGCATCTCCAACAAGATGCCCGCATGCTTGCCGGCCAGGGCGAAGTGCCCGCCGACAATAAAGCAATCCCCGCCGCCATTGAACGAGGCGATGGCACCATCTCGCTTGGTCGATAAAATTGTGCGGTAGTCGATAGGCGTCGAGGTTAGATCGGTTGCAAGGCGGAAAGGCCATCCACGCGGCAGCACGAAGCAGTCCCCCGCTGTCAGGCGCACCGCCTCGGGAACGCCTTCCACGGAAAGCCAGCATTGGCCAGAAACCAGAGCGTAGCATTTGATGCCTTCATGCTTGGGGAACTGGACCGATAGCTGCCCGCCCACATCAAAGCCACCGGACATATAACTGCGCGGTTTCAGCAGCGAGAGCACATCGGAGAGCGGGTCCATGGGCCATCCTTTTGGGATCATGCGATCGCGAATGGGACGATCGCGAAGATAATACGGACCCTAGAGCATAGATAGTATTTTCTCAATCACTATCTTCATAGCTGCTGAGAATGCGGTCATGGTCATGAAATGAAGTAAGGAGAAATCGCAATGCGTGTCTTCGTCACCGGTGCTACAGGCTTTATCGGTTCTGCCGTTGTTCAGGAACTAATTGACGCGGGCCATCAGGTGCTAGGTCTGGCGCGCTCAGAGGCGGGCGCCAAGTCGCTTATCGACGCTGGAGCTCAGGTGCATCGAGGGGATCTTGAAAACCTGGACAGCCTGCGCAGCGGAGCAGCCATGTCGGACGGCGTGATTCACTGCGCCTTCAACCACGATTTCTCGAAGTACGCGGCTAACTGTGAGGCCGACAGGCAGGCCATCGAGGCTCTCGGCTCCGCGCTCGTCGGCTCTGACCGCCCCTTGATCGTCACCTCCGGGACCGCGGTCGCCTTCACGCCTGGCCGCTCTTCGACCGAAGACGATCCCCCCATTTCGAGCTCCGCGGGGATGCCGCGCAGCGCATCGGAAGAGGCGGCAGCGTCGATGGCGTCACGGGGCGTGCGCGTGTCGGTGATGCGCCTCCCGCAGGTCCACGACCGACTCAAGCAAGGCCTCATCACCCCTGTGATCGCTATAGCGCGCGAGAAGGGTGTGTCGGCGTATGTCGGCGATGCGCTCAACCGCTGGCCTGCGGCTCATCTGCTCGATACTGCCCCCCTTTACCGGCTGGCGCTTGAGAAGGGTGAGGCGGGAGCCAGGTACAACGCGGTCGGCGAGGAAGGTGTGCCGGTTCGAGACATCGCTGAGGTAATCGGCCGGCGCCTGAACGTGCCGATCGTCGCCATGTCGCCCGAGGAGGCAACCGGCCATTTTGGCTGGCTCGGGTTCTTCATGGGCATCGACGCCCCGGCTTCCAGCGCGCTAACGCAACAACGGCTGGGATGGCGCCCATCGCAGGTTGGGCTCATTGCCGATCTCGAACATGCGCGCGATTTGGAGGGCTATAGCGGCGCCTAGAGCCGGTGTTGCGGATTCACGACGACCTCGAGCTTGATGCCGTCGGGATCGGTGAAGAAGACCGAGTAGTAGCCGGGAAAGTATGGGTATTCGCTCGGAGCATCGAGGATCTTGCCGCCATGCGCTTCGATCTCCCGCGCAATCTCATCAACCTCCTCGCGCGTGTCGGCGGCGAAGGCGAGTTCGCGCAACGCGTCGCGTTCCTTGTCGAAGCGGCCAACGGAAGGGTCGGCCACGTTGAGCCACACGTTCGTCGTGTGCCCGATCCATCCTGTCACGTCGGAATTACTGGCCAGCGGAAAGCGTCGTGTGAAGCCCAACTTCGGCAGAAGCCAGGAGTAAAACGTATTCGCCTTGTCGTGATCGATACAGTTGATGATCACGTGATCGATCATGCCCTTCATGCGGCCCGCCTCCTAATGCTTGCCATAGTTGAGCGGCACGCCTTTGCGTTGCGACAGGATGTAGGCCTCCATGGCGCGCAGCCGCGGATCGTTGGGATCCATCGTCTTACCCTTGACCGGATTCTCGATGCACCACTCGATCATGTCGCGCAGCAGCGCCACACGCTGTAGCTGGACCTGGTACTTCGGATAGGTCTCGGGATGCGTATTGGCCGCGTCGGGATGGCACATGTCGCAACTGACCCCGATGGTGCTGCCGAGCTTGTTCGCGTCGTGGAAAACTTCCTTCCCTTCCTGAATGAAGCGATCGGTGTTGGCCTGCCAGACCTTGGTGTCGCGCTGATTGAAGCTCGCATAGGTGTCGCCCTGCTGAACCAGCAATTGCTTGTGCCCCGGACCGCCGATAATCGGATTGCGCGGCGTCGGGACGGCGGTGGGTGTCGCCGTTTCAGTGCGCGTCCTTGTCGGCGTCGCGGTGCGAGTCGTCGTGGCAGTGCGTGTGGGCGTGACGGTACGCGTCGGCGTGGTGGTGCGAGTCTTCGTCGGCGTCGCGGTGCGAGTGGTCGTTGCGGTCCGCGTAGGCCTCGGGGTGCGAGTCGCCGTTGGCGTGCGCGTCCTCGTCGGCGTCGTGGTGCGCGTGGGCCTCGGGGTGCGTGTCGGCGTCGCGGTGCGCGTCCTGGTCGGAGTCGGCGTCCGCGTTTCAGTCGCGGTGCGCGTAGGCTTCGGAGTGCGCGTCATGCTCGGTGCCGGCGATGCGGTACTGGTCACACTCGGCACCGACGTTGCCGCTACCGTTGTCGCGCCAGTTGGCGCGGCGGTTGGCGCGGGCGACGGCGGCGCGGTAATCGTCGCGGTAGGCGCAGGCGAGGGAGGCGCGGTAATCGTCGCGGTAGGCGTGAGCGGCTGCGCGGTTACCGTCGGCAGCGGCGCCGCCACCGCGGGCGCAGTCGTTGCTGTCGGCGTCGGACGTCGTGGGCGCCGCGTCCTGCGTGCGGTCGGTTGCGGTGTCACGACTTCTATCGAGGTGTACTGCGACGCGGGAGACTCTGGAGACTCTGGGGGAAAAGGCACCGGAAAAGTGGGGGCGGCCACCGCGGGCGCCGGCGTCTGCGCCGTGGAGTTGGTCTCGTCGCTCCATTCGCTGCCGCTATTGTCGGGGGCTCCCTGCGCCATCTCCCAATGCTGATCGGGATTCTTGCGCGCCCACTCCGCCATCAACGATTTCGTGACCGCGAGCGCCTGCTCATGGGTCATCTTCTGGCCGGGCTTAAGTCCCTTCACTTCCATCTTGGTGACGCCGTCGCATAGCTCGACGACCACGCCGCCGTTGGCATTCTCTCCCGTCCGATGGGTGGGCAACTGCTGCGCGAGCGCCTGCGCATTGAGGATCGATTGAAGGCGATCGGCGATGCGATTGCCGAGGTGATTATGATTCGCCACAAGGTAGACGAAGCAGCTCACGATGCAGGTTGCGATCAGCGCGGTCAGGATTTTTGTATGAGGCTTCATCGTTCCTCTGTCGCGAATGCCCTTTTTCAATCGCTCATCAATAGCTCGCGAACTGCGGCGCCGAGGGCTTGTCGACGCGCCCGCGCGAGGTCAGGTAGCTGGCCTTCACCGTCACCGGATTGCGGTCCCACAGATTGTAGATGGTATCCACCAATCCCTCGGGGCGAACTACGAACTGGCCGTCGCCCAGACCGTCGAACTGATCGAATGGATCGGCGCGATTCATCTGCACCGTCAGCGGCGGCAGCCCTTCGGGCGCATACGGCCACGGCCACGCGGTGGAAAGCATGCCGTAGAAGCTGATGTTGTGAATCTGGTTGTACAGCATCTGATGGGTGTGCCCGTGGATGACGGTGGTGCGGGCGTAAGGGCGCAGAATCTCCTGCACCTCATCGGCATCCTCGGTCCAGAAATTCCATGGGCGGTAATATTTGTAGAGCGGCGAATGCGAGAAGATCAGCAGCGGCGTCGAATGCGGCACCTTGTCGAGATCGTTCTCCAGCCACGCGAGTTGATCCTCGCCGACCATGAAGCGCGATTGAGTTCCGTTGTCGAGGCCCGCCACCGTATGCATCCGCTCTTCGGGCGTCATCTTGAGCGGCGTCCAGAAATCTTTTTCATGCACGCTCATCAGCGTGATGACATCGACGCCCTTCCAATCGAATGAGTAGTTGGGTGGACCGAAGAATTCCTGCCACGTCTGGCCCATGTCGAAGAACCAGTCGTGCTCACCGACCATCATCTTAACCGGCGCTTTCAGCTCGCTTAGGATCTGCTTGCCAAGTTCAAGTTCGGCCCGCCGTCCAAGCTGCGCCAAATCGCCACCGAACAAAACGAAATCAGGCTGAGGGTCGAGCGCGTTGACATCCTCGACGGCTTTGACCGCCGCGCGCACGAAGCGCTGGTTGAGAGTGCGCTCATAAAGATGCGTGTCCGAGATGTAGGCAAAGCTGAAAGGACGCTTGCCCTCCATGCCTTTGGTTTCGAACGCCTTGTCCGGCGCGGCGTTGGCAAGTGTGATGAGCTGGAACGAATGCGGCGGCATCAGCCCCTTGGCCGCAACTGCGCCCATCGTGGCGCCGAGCACTTTGAGGAAGCTGCGGCGATCGAGCCCGCGAAGTCCGCGCAGCACCTTATCGCGCTCCTCCATGTATTTCGTTTCAACGCTCTTATGCCGCACAGCCATCGCCCGAACCTCGTCTCGGTCCATTCGGATTCAAGGTCTTATCCGCCGTTTGCTCGATGCTCAATTGCCACCGATCAGCGCGGGATCTTCTTTCATCTGATCCTGGTCGGGACCGATATCGCCAAATGGGCCCGACAGGTTGGGATCGTTGCGGCCCTTCTGGCCCGTCGCCGCGTCGACATCGCGCTGCGGACGATCGGTTTTCGAGCGCGCGAGCTGCGCCGCGAACTCATGCTCGGCCGCGTCCGCATAGCGCGGGCTGGTGAGCGATTTCAGGAATGCGACGAGGTCATCGATCTGCTGTTCGGACAGCCCGAGCGGAACAATGCCGCCGTCGAGATAGGGATTTTGCACGCCGCCCTTGTTGTAATGATCGATGGTGTCCCACAAGGTCGCTTGCGACCCGTCGTGAAAGTAGGGCTCGGTGACCAACAGGTTGCGCAGGCCCATGGTGCGGAACGCGCCAATATCATGCGGCTCTTTGGTGACGAGGAAGCGACCAAGTTCGCTCAGGTCGGTTTGAATCGCGAGCTTATCGATCTGCTCGGCGCTGCCGCCCTCTTCGACGATCTTGAGTCCTTGTCGCGCGAGGTTCACGAAATCCTTGTTGTGCGCCGACACGCCGATGTTGTGGAAGCGATTGTCGCTGAACATCGGTTGCACCGGGTTGACCCCGTGACATGACATGCAGCGGCCCTTGCCATTGAAGATCGACCATCCGCGCTTCTGCTGATCGGTGAGCGCCTTGTCGTCGCCCTCCATGAATTTGTCGAAGGGCGAGTCAAATGCGACCTGGGTGCGCTCGTAGGCTGCGATCGCCCTGGTCATGTCATCGTAATTCGGCGCATGCCCGAAGACTTCCATGAAAGCCTTTTGATACTCGGGCGCGGCCTTGAGCTTATCGACCACCGTTTTCTCATCAGGCATGCCCATTTCGATCGGATTCTGAATCGGGCGTTTGGCTTGATCCTCGAGGGTCGGTTCGCGTCCGTCCCAGAACTGCAAAATGTTGAAGGTCGCGTTAATGATGGTGGGTGCGTTGCGCTTGCCGAACTGGTTATGGATACCCATCGAGGTGGGAAGTTGATCGGTGAATCCTTTTTCCGGATCGTGACAGGTCGAGCAACTTTCCTTTTCATCGGCGGAGAGGCGGCGATCGAAAAACAACGCGCGCCCAAGTCCGATCTTCGCGGGCGGACGCTCGAGGTTGTCGACCGGCAATACCCATCGATACAAATCGTGTGGAAAACCCGCCTGATTGGCGAGCTCCGGGTCCGCCATCCTGCCGCCATCGTCGGCGCCCAGACCGAGAGTTGGCGGCGTCTGCGCGGCGGCATTCGTGACCGTCGCCGAGCCGGCCGGCGCGTTAGATGTCGTGCTCGCTGCAGCCGACGGAGAGTTTTTGGGAGCTTCGGATTTTGCCGCCTGCGGTTTGGGTGGCAGTAACGCGGTTGGGCTCTGTTGACTTGCGGGGGGATGACTGGCTGGGGTGGCGCTATTGGATGAAGTTTGCGCCTGCGCCGCTATCGACGCCACCAGCCCAACAGATGCGATGCAGAGGATTCCTACCAAGTATTTCGGACGCATCTTCACCCCGCAACCATGTAGCCTCAGAGGGCTACGTCAGGGAGCAAAATGCGGTAACGGATAGGGCTATGTCAAGCTTAAGCCAATTGAAACGCGAGAGAAAAAAGGGCCGGGGTGAGGGCGTCGCCACCCTGTTATCCCCGGCCGCTCACGAACGATTCCTCTCTTAAGGCGCCATTCGTGAGCAGCCAGGGTCATGAGGCGTCGATGGCCCTCAACCCGGCCCTCTTACTATGTGCGATTGGGGAAAAGTGCTGCGCTCCCCCATCCTGCCGACCTACTTACTGTTAAAGCGGCTCAGCAGGTCATTCATGTCGTTAGCGTGTTCCTCTTCCTTTTCCAGGATGCTTTCCATTAGACGGCGGGAGGTCGGATCTTTTTCACCCAGCCAGCGAATTATTTCGCCGTAACTGTCGATGGCGATGCGCTCGGCGAACAGATCTGCCTTGATCATGGTCGCGAGGTCATCGCTGGTTTCGTATTGCGAATGGCTCCGGGTCTGGAGGCCATCGGGGTTCAGATTGGGCTCGCCATTGAGCTGCGTGATGCGCTCGGAGATCTGGTCGGCATGCCCCTGCTCGTCATTCGCATGCTGGATGAACTCAGCCTTGACGCCCTCGGAGTTGATTCCCTTCGCGGCGAAGTAGTGCGCCTTGTAGCGCAGCACGCAGACCAACTCGGTCGCGAGCGCTTCGTTGAGCACCTTGCAGACCTGCTCAGCGTCGCCCTGATAGCCTTGGGTGACGGCGCCTTTTTCCATCTGCTTTTTGGCGCGCTCACGGATTTTTTTGATGTCGGAGACGAAAGGATCCATGAAGGTTACCTCGATTGGTTGAGCACATGTGTACGTTGCAGGACGTTTTCCGCAACTCGGTTATTCTACTCGATAGCAGCCCGAAGGTAAGAGAACAACGATTCCCTGATTCGCCGCGTATCCTGATGCTTCCGGTATCGTGAATGGCGCGGGGCGGCGTGCTAGTTTCTGGCAGGCGCGCATCGTGATCGAAACCGCGCGTCCCGAGTAGCGATTGGAACCTCATATTCTCGAACGCGCCGAGCATCCCATCTCACGTCGCGATATCGATTCCGACGTGCTGAAGGTGCTGTATCGGCTGATTCAGGCCGGTCAGCTCGCCTACCTCGTCGGCGGCAGCGTGCGCGATTTGATGCTGGGCCGGCGTCCCAAGGATTTCGATGTCGCCACCGATGCGCATCCGCAGCGGGTGCGCGATCTCTTCCGCAACTCGCGTCTCATCGGACGGCGCTTCCGCCTCGTACACGTCTTCTTCGGGCCGAAGAACATCGAGGTCGCGACTTTCCGCAAGCAAGCCGAGGGCGTCACTATCGATGACCCGCTCATCCGCCATGACAACACTTTCGGCACGCCGGAGGAGGACGCGTTTCGACGCGACTTCACCGTCAATTCGCTCTTCTATGATCCGCAAACTTTTCGCGTTGTCGACTATGCGGGCGGGGTCGCGGACCTGCGCGCGCGCCTCATCCGCACCATTGGCGACCCCGAGTTGCGCATGCGCGAGGACCCGGTGCGCATGCTCCGCGCGGTGCGCTTCGCTGCGAAGCTCGGTTTCGAGATCGAGCCGGCAACGCTGGCGGCGATGGAACGCCATCGATGCGACTTGCAGAAGGCCTCGATGCCGCGGCTGGTCGAGGAGACCTACCGCACCATCGGGCAGACTGGTGCCGCTCGCGCTCTAGTGCTGATGGAGGAACTCGGGCTCCTCGACCAACTGATGCCGTGGTTGTCGGCGCATCTCAAAGCCGAGGCGCGTCCGCTCGAAGATGCGCGCGCGACGCGTAACCTCGCGGCGCTCGGCGAGACCATCTCGACCGGCATCTCGGCGCCGCACGAGGTGGTGCTGGCCGCGATGTTCCTCGACATGCAGACCGCCGGGAATCCGAGCCAGTACGTCCCGCCGAATCTGAGCGCCATACGCAACGGCAGCCATTTCGATTTGGTGGGCGAGCTTCGAAGGCGTGGCTTCGCGCGCGCCGACACTGAGTTCATGCGCCTCATCATCGAGGCGTTCCCTCATCTGATGAAGCCCTCGCGCCGAACCCGCAAGCTGATCCGCCGGCCGTACTTCGAGAACGCGCGCCGCCTGTTTGAGATCGTCGCGGGAACCTACGGCGCCGACGCCTCGATGCTCGCGCGCTTCCTCGCCGACCCGCAGGCGTTCCTGGAAAATAGCCCGGAAAATCGGCCCAATATTCCCGCCGGCGAGGAACGCCGGTCCCCTCGGCGTCGCAAGCGTCGCGGTCGCCGTCGTCCGCCATGGGAGCGCCGAGCGAACGCAGCGTCGGAAGCCGAAGGCGGGCCATCCAAGGGCGTCGAGTCGAGCACCGAAGCGACCTCGCACGAAGGCGGGGCAGGGCCTGTTACCCGCCCCAATCCCTCGCGATCCGAATAGCCTCGCCGATCCGGACTGTCCGCAACCTGTGCAAAAGTTGCAGACAGGATACTTTTTCGCGTCACCTACGCAACATTGTCACGAGAAAGTGGACTTCTGCTCTAGGCAAAGTGTCAAAAGTGCGCTAAAAAGAAACGAGGGTATGAGTCCATATAGTTGGTCTTAGTCTAACAGAGAGCTTATTTTTGTGACTACGGTTAGAATATCTAAATCGAGATTTTCCTTCATCCGCAAATACTTGGGCCTCTCCCAATCAGCAAAACTTCGCAAACAGCGCATGGCTCTTAAGGAAAGTCCAACAGATCCCGAGATAATTTGGGTTCGTTTGGTCACCGACCGCGAGCATCGCATGTCGGCGGTCCCCAACCCTGACTGATTCGGGTCGTTTCTCCCTCTCCCGCGGCTGCGTCCAAGCCGCCAGCCGCAAGCTGGGGACAGGACGGCGCGCGACAACGCCATGCGTGTGGCGTCGCCGGGTGAGGGCTGGTCGCGCCCCGCGCGACCGGTGACGGAGACCACCTAACTTTCCGAAACTCCAGCATTTGCGCGATGTATTTGGCTTCGTTTGGTAATTTTCGTGGTTCGATAGAGGGATTCCTCCCACCTCCGCAGTGGGTTTGTTTCGCGTTTTAGCATCTGCCTGTTGGAGCCTGAAGGTCCCTCGTCGAGCCTGAGGACATGGCTTTCGATACTCGCGGTGGGTCTGTTTCTGCACTTTTCGGCGCGATAATTTAATGCGCTCGCCACCCCTGTTTGAGGTGGTCGTGGAAAAAACTCCTTCATCCTGCTCGATGATTTGGCTTCGTTTGGTAGAAACACCACTTCGCGATCCTAATCTTTCGCGTTCCTGGTGGGTTCGTTTATGCATTTCGGCCTTCGGGTCGTGCCATTCGAGGTCCTTCGCCGACCCTCAGGACCACGGCGCGCGATGGTCGCGGCGGGTTTGTTTTTGCGTTCCTTCTGTCCTGAATGACACCTTGTCTCGAATGGCTGACCACCCGCTATCACGATGTTCATTATTTACCTGAATGACATCGCTGGGAAGTAGGCGACCGCCTTGTTCGCGCGAAAGTCATGTGTGCGAGACGCCTTTCCTTTTCCTCGTAGGGGTCGTTCGGGAACGCCCCGCAGCGACATCGCAATCGAGAAGATTTTTGTGCATGCCGATACCGCTGCGGGCAGTTCACGCCCCTCTACCAGGAAAAAGACGATCCGGGAACTTCTACTCTTCGTTCTCCCTCAATCGGTTGTGGGTGGCGCGGCGGGCGAAGCCGCGTGCCTTGCGACCAAACTCCAAGCCGTGGTCGTTCGTCTCTTTCTGCAATCTGGCAAGGAGTTCATCGTGTTCTTTTCTTGGCACGCTGCCCTCACAGTTCGTATCGATTATTACGACGGCTAGGTTTCGGCGTTGGAGCGAATTTCAAGGGCCCGCTATTATCAAACGCTTGTGGCATTCCTTTGTCTGGAACCGACCAGACTAAGTTTGATGGAAATGGCCTTACGATCCTCGCGTTCCTGAGATCAACTGGCTTCTCGTGTGAAATTGTCACAGGAACCCCCTCGTGGGTTTGGTCGAATTCCGCTTCAACCACGCTCTCGGCACCACTGCGTTCCTTGATGCGAATACTAATTGAACGACCGAAACAAGTATTTGCAATGAGCCAATTATCATCATTCAGTTTCTTCAGTGGTTGCGGTGCTTGGGGGCACTCAAAGAGAGCGATGCCGCTAACCTCACCATTCGGCGGTATCGATGTGTTTATTACGCTATTCGCGAAGCTTTTGATTTCAAGACGCCCGGCAGCCCAAGGCTGTAATAGGACCGCATAGACCGACAAATGATCCTGTGGAATTTCAAACGGCACAACCCATCTACCATCATTTTGCAGCGCAGAGAATTCGTAGTCTTCAACCACGGCAGCCGTCGATTGAAGATTGACTAAATGAAATTTGAAAATCCAATCGATGGGCGAGATGGTATCCAAACCATTGAAGCGATAGCGGACCATGAACTTAGAGAGTGGTTTTTCTAATCCCAAGTCTTCAGTCACAAGCTCGCCTACGAGTCGGAATCGTGGCGCTGGCGTTGGCGCGGTTGCCATCGTCGTTTGAACGGATTTAGGAGCCAAAGCAACTTGGGGCTCTTGTCGAGGGTAAACATATCGATAGGTCCCATACATACCGGAACCCGCAGCGAACGCGATTAGCAGTCCTGCTATCCGATAGTCAGGTTGTATATGCCCGTGTTTTTTGAACGTGAAGCGAAAATATACAGCGAGAAACCCGACAGCGACCCCTGAAACAATAAAATGAGCCGACGAGACATACCAACCCGATCCCATCAAGACAGTGGCCAGCAGACCAAGCGCGCTATCTACCAGATCAGTATCAGCCCGAAAGACGCCGTCGTTTTTGGGTACTATTCTCTGCCGATACGGTTTGGCCTTGGGCTTCTTTTTGCCCGTTGGTGGTAGAGTGCCGCTCATCGGAGCCTAAAATGGCAGTGTCAATTGCTTCGGTCTGGCTTCGCAACGCTGAGGTTCCTGCCAGCGAGGCTGCCTCAGCATCCTGCTATGATCTTCGCGAACATATCATCGCTCTTTCGATGGTTGAATCGGAATTGAAACTCGGCAAGCTGGAGCGGCTAATACTTTTTGCTCACATGATGATAGGTTCCGACCACGCCGCGTTTCTAGAGACTCCAAAAGCTTTCGATGGCGCAATCGAGAAGATTTTCGCCTATCGCAATGTCGCTGCGGGCGGTTCGCGAACCGCCCCTACCAGGAAAAGGACGAGGCGAGAATTTCTACTCCTCGTTCTCCCGCAAGCCGTTGCGGGTGGGGCGGCGTGCGAAGCCGCGGGCCTTGCGACGCTTGCGCTTCGTCATCTTCGTAGGGGTCGTTCGCGAACGACCCGCAGCGATTTATCGCGTACGTAGCCTTTCCCGCGCGTCGCGCTCACTGTCCTGCGCGATTGGGTTCTCCGGATCGGAATCCCACCGAGCTGGATTGTCGCGGATGTACGCGGCGATATTTTCGAACGATCGATCATCGCGAATGATGTGTTCGTAGAAATTGCGCTGCCAGATAACCGCGCCACGGGTTACACCGCTGATTTCGTTGATGCGTTTCGTGGTGGCTGTTTTGAACGCGCCTACCAGGCGCCCGAGCGGTTTTCCGGCGCTTCGCGCATGATCGCCGCCAATCGCGACGATCCCATGCAGGTGGTTTGGCATCACGATCCATGTGTCGACGTCTTCGAGGAACCGAAACATGCTTGACCAGACTTCATCAGCCATCTTCCCCGTCTCATTCAGTTTCATCTTCCCATCCACGATAGGGCCGAAAATGGAGGAGCGACTAAACGTACAGATCGTCACAAAATACAATCCTTCTGACGCGTAGTCGTAATCGTGTAATCGAAACGTGTGCCTGCGCGAGATCGCGGGTTTCACAATCAGGCGACCATCGCAGAGATAAGCGGTTGTAGATACATCGCTGCGGGCGGTTCGCGAACCGCCCCTACCAGGAAAAGGACGATGCGGGACTTTCTATTCTTCGTTCTCCCGCAAACCGTTGCGGGTGGGGCGGCGCGCGAAGCCGCGCGCTTTGCGACGCTTACGCTTCACTGCTTCCTTCAGCTGCTGATCGACGAAGCCTATCAGGTACTCCTGACAGTTCGCCTCGCTCTCGGTATCACGGATGTAGCTGCCGTCGGACTGCATCTCCCAAGCGCATTCGTTGGGCGCGAGTTGGCAATCCAACACCGTCCGAAGCTCCTTGCGTAGGAGCGGATCTTCGACCGGTGCGATGACCTCGACCCGGCTTTCGAGGTTGCGCTTCATCAGGTCAGCCGACCCGATGAAGTACTCCTCGGCGCCGCCGTTGCGAAAATAGTAGATGCGCCCGTGCTCGAGGAAGCGCCCCACGATGCTAACCACGCGCACGTTGTCCGAAATCCCCGCGATGCCCGGCCGCAGCCTGCACGTGTCGCGAATGAGGAGGTCGACCTTCACCCCCGCCATCGAGGCGCGATAGAGCGCGCGCGTCACATCCACGTCTTCGAGCGCATTGCACTTGAGCTGGATGAGTCCCGGTGACGACGGCGAATGCGCCTTTATCTCACGATCGATTTTCGCGATCAGAGCCTTCTTCAGAAAGTTCGGCGCCGGCAGGATCTTCTTATATACGCGGCCGGGCGCATAGCCGGTGGTCAGATAGTTGAAAAGCTGCGTCAGGTCCTGCCCCATGACCTCATCGCAGGTGAGCAGACCGTAGTCGGCATAGAGGCGCGCGGTTCCCGGGTGGTAATTGCCGGTCCCGATGTGCGCGTAGCGCCGCAAGCCGTTGTAATCCTGCCGCACAACCAAAATGACTTTGCTATGCGTCTTCAGACCGACGACGCCATAGGTCACGTGGATGCCGAAGTCTTCGAGCTGCTCGGCGAACTGGATATTGGCCGCCTCGTCGAAGCGGGCTTTCAATTCAACGACGACCGCGACCTGCTTGCCGTTGCGCGCTGCATCGCACAGGTAGCCGATGATCTCGGCGTCGCTGGAGGTGCGGTAGAGCGTCATCTTGATGGCGCGGACCTTCGGGTCCTCGCTCGCCTCGCGCAGAAATCGCGCGACTGAAGTCGAGAACGATTCGTACGGATGCATCAGCAGGATCGAGCCGGCCTCGCGAATCGAATGAAACACGTTGCGATGCGCGGGCAGCCGCGGATGGTCGATCGGATGATGCGGCGGGTCGTGCAGCGCGGGATCATCGATGAAGGCGAGCTCCATCAGATCGCGCATCTGCATCATGCCGTCGGTCTCGAAGACGTCCTCGCGCTCATCGAGGCCGAGTTCCGCCGCGAGCATCCCGCGATGCGTCGTGTCCATGCCCTTGGCGACTTCCATTCGCACGATGGGCGAGAAGCGGCGATCGCGCAGCTCGGACTCGATCAGCGCGAGCAGGTCGTCGGCTTCTTCCTCGTCGCGCTCGGTGTTGGCATTGCGCGTGACGCGGAAAAATTCGCATGAGGTGACTTCCATGCCCGGAAAGAGCAAGTCGAGGTTATCGTCCATCACGTCTTCGAGCGGGACAAAGCGATTCTCGGTGCCCACGCGCATGAAGCGCGAAATGCCGTGCCCCAGCGGAACCTTAACCCGCGCCATCACAGATTCGGGATCGCCTGGGTAATGAACCGTAACCAGCAGGTTCAGCGACAGATTCGAGACGAACGGAAACGGATGCGCGGGGTCGAGCGCCTGCGGTGTCACCAGGGGAAAGACATTCTTGATGTAGGTCTCGCGCAGATCCTTCTGCTGCTCGGGCTTGAGGCTCTGATATGAATCGATGGCGATGCCGCGCTCTGCGAGTTCTTCGACCAGCTCCGGCAAAAGCGTGCGCTGGCGCGCCTCGATCTCGCGCAGGCGCTCGTAGCATTCGACGATCTGCTGCTGCGGCGTGCGCCCATCGGGCGTCAACTCATGCACGCCGGCGACCACCTGATGCTTCAGGCCGCCGATGCGCTTCATGAAAAATTCGTCGATGGTCGCGCAATCGATGGCAAGGAACTTCACCCGCTCGAGCAGCGGATTGGCTTCGTCTTCGGCCTCCGCGAGGACGCGCTGATTGAACGCCAGCCAGGTCAGCTCGCGATTGAGGTACAACGCGGGAGAATTGAGCGGCTCATCGGCGGAGGGCGCCGGCGCGGCAATCGCTGCGGTGGCGAGAATCCCATCATGCGCATCGCCATTGAGACTGACCGCGAGGCCGTTGCCGTTGACGCCGTTCGCAACCGGCTGCGGCGATGATGTGGGAATCGATGGAGCAGCGGCGGCCTCGTTGCGCGGCGCCATACTCATCGACGATGATGCGGGTAAACTTGGATCGCCGGTCTCAGCTCGATCAGCCATAAGAACGGATAGCCTCTGTGACGGTCGGTTCGTATTATCGCGAAGGTCGTTGGTCGCGCAAATTGTATCATCATTGAGGAGCAACGTCTTTAGGTTTATAGGCTCTTACGTTATCTTATCATAACTCTATTGACAGAAACATTAGCTGGCGGGCGTCATGACCTTCGACAGATGACTTCGGCAACGATGCGCCAGTGGACTACAGTGCGACCGCGATTCGTGGAGGAACATCGATGAGTAATCCGCGACCTTATTGGCAAGTGGTGATGGCGGCACCGCCCGACATACTCGCGCGCATCGTGCGCGAGGCGGAGGACGCCGGTCTCGAAGGCATTTGGGCGCCGCAACTTCACAGCCCGCCGTTCGTGACGCTCGCCGCGGCCGCGATGGTAACCAAGCGCATTCTGCTCGGCACCGGCATCGCGCTCGCATTCACGCGCAGCCCGGTCGAGACCGCGCTCAACGCGCTCGACCTCGACACCATCAGCGGCGGGCGCACGGTGTTGGGCCTCGGCACCAGCATCCGCACCTTCAATGAAGATGTTCATGGCGTCGTCTATGGCAAGCCGGTCGCGCATCTGCGCGAGGTGGTGCAGATGGTCCGCGCCATCACGACCGAGGGGCATAGCGGCAAGTTGGGAAAGATCGCGGGCGAGTATCACAAGCTCGATTTGAGCACGCTGCGCACCGGCAAGCCTGCGCGCGAGCGGATTCCGATTTGGATTCCCGCGCTGTTCGAAAGCACAGTGCGGCTCGCGGCGGAGATCGGCGACGGACTCATCGGGCATCCGGTGTGGTCTGCGGAATGGATCTCCAATGAAGTGAGTCGCAGCCTCGCGGAGGCGCTCGCGAAGGCAGGCAGGAAGCGCTCGAACCTAAAAATCAATTTGTGGATCTACACGGCCATCAATAAGGACCGCCACAAGGCCATCGATGATGCGCGCGGCACCATCGCGTTCTATGCGCAAATCGCGCAGTACGCGAAATATTTCGAGGCCCATGGCTTCGGCGATCAGGCGCGCGCGATTCAGGCCGCGGCGGCGCGCAAGGACTTCGGCGCGATGCGCAAGGCCGTACCCGACGAGATGGTGAGTACATTTGCTATCGCGGGAACGCCGGAAGAAGGTCGCGAACGCATCGAGGAATTCTGGAAGGTGGCGGATTCCATCACGCTGACGCCGCCCAATGCGATGATCGATGGCGCCACGCACGCGGCCTATCACAAAGCGATCGCCGACACGTTCTATGGAAGATAATCTCCCCCATTGATTGGGGGAGATGGCCCGGCGCAGTTCATGCGATGGCTGCGCGCATGAACTGCGCCGGGTCAGGGAGGGTCATCAGCTCTGGATTCCTTTGCGCGATGCGGCCGGGCTGGCTGGCGTCGGTTTGTCGGCGCGCCCGGAACTCCATAGTGCGCGGCGGATGCGCATCCGCTCGGCGATGCGGTTGCGAATCGCGCGACGGCCCTCGGCGATGCTGCCGCAAACTTGCGAGCATCCCGCCTGACGCAACTGCTCGTAATTTTGCACTGCCACCGAGCCGCCAACCACGATCGCGATTTGTTCGGAATCCGCGCGCAGAGCACCCACCAACTCCAGCGCTGATGGCATCGCATCGCTCATGGTGACCGAGATACAAACCAGGTCGGGCGCGAACCCGCGCACGAAGTCGCGCAGCTCGGCGGTGGTCTTGTTCTCGCTGACCAGCGTGGCTGCGATTTCATCCTGCCGCATCAACTGCACGAGAATAAGTAGCGCCAGGTTATGCACTTCGCCGGGGACGCAGATTCCTAAAATGCGCAACCGCGGCGCGCGCTGAATCTTGTTGAAGCGGTTGCCGATCTCAACGATCAGCTCGCGCGAGGCATTCATGATGTTTTGCAGATTCGCGATGCTGATGTTGTCGTGATCGAATTCCTCCGCGGCCACGATCACGGTTGGAACGATCACGTCGTTGACGGTGGCCTCGAAGCCGTGCTCGTCGTGATATTGAACGACTGTCGCGCGGGCACCGTCCACATCGAGCTCGAGCATCTGGCGATAAAAATCGTGATAGTCCTCCAGCGCGTTCTCCGAGCCGAGCAGGATGGCGAAGAAGCTCAGCGCGGGAATGTAATCGCCCAGCACCTTGATGCATGCGGTCAGCGGCGTCGCCAGCAGCAGCCCCACCGGTCCCCATATCCATGACCAGTACATAGCTGATACCAGCAGCGCGACCGGCGAGATTCCGATCCCGCGACCGACCATGAATGGCTCGATTAATTGCGCGGCGACCTGGTCGATCGCGATGAATGCAACCAACACCTCGATCGCCTTGTCCCATCCGGGGAACACCGCGAACGCCACCAGCGTCGGTAGCAGCGCGGCCATCAAAGCGCCGACGTAGGGGATGTATCGAAACAGGAAGCCAAGCAAGCCCCATAACTCGGGCGTCGGCAGGCCGAGCATCCAACATACGAGGCCGGTGGACACCCCGAAGGCGAGATTCGTCAGCGAAAATAACAGCAAGTAGCGACTGACGGTTTGGCCGGCGGTTTCGATCGCCTGCGATGCGACCGAGATCCGCGCGCGCGCAGCCAGCCTGACTATGCGATCGCGCAAATCGTTGCGGCTGTATAAGAGAAAGAACAGCAGCACCACGATCAACAGGAAATCGACCAACCCCGAGAGCACCGGCGCGAAAGGCTTCAGGTTGTCGCCGAGACTGCTTTGTGGAACGGCCTGCACCGTGCGCTGCTTGGGCGGCGCCTTGGGGTTGGCGTGCTGCACCTGTTTCTGGATGTCCTCGATCGCATGCTGGATGCGTTGCAGCCCGGCCGGCGTGTTCTTTTGGATCGCGGTCAGCTTGCTGGCGATGTTGGTGGAGTAATCGGCAACCTCATCGACTACCGTGGTCAGCTCGGTGGTCAGGAAGTAGCCGATCCCCGCGAGCATCGCGATTGCGCCGAGCACCACCAGCGCGGTACCGGCGAGATGTCCGAGCAGTTTGTCGGCGCGGCGCGCGAGCGGACTGAAGATGACCGAGAGCATCGTGGCCATCGCCAACGGCAGCAGAATATCGCGTGCGAAATAGAGGACTGCGGTCGAAACGATCACGACGAGGATCGGGATTCCGATCCTCAGCAACGATTGGACCTCGTCGAGGTCTTCCTCTTCGGCATCGGAATGCTGGCTGAGGTCCTCGATTGGGTTTTTGTGTTGGCGGTCGGAGTTCATGGCCGAAGCCGGCGCCGGCGCGAGCCGACATCTCGGCCCATTAGTACCCGACCTTTAAGACGGAATCTAATTGATTCTATTCAGCCCGCGCAGCATCGATCGCGTTTCAGGAGGTCCAAGGGCCGCTACCGGCGACGGTGCGATGAATGTGCGGACCACATTCGTGGCTCCGATGCGCGCCGCCCGAAAGCTCTTTGTTGTAACCCTTCTGTCAACAGCAGGAGTCTGCTACAGAACGGCGTGCATGACATTTCGTCATGCGGTTGCTTGTGAGCGTGCCAGCCGCGGCGTTTGGAATCTCATACGAATGGCGGCACCCGCAGCAACCAGAAAAAAGGGGATCAATGACATTACTAGGCTCGCGACCATCACGAAGGACAGTTCCATTTGGTATTATGCGATTCATAGCGCTGGGCATCGCGTTGCTGGGCATCAGCGGATGCTCGGTTGCTCTGGATCACAGCGTGCTCGAGTCCCCTCCGCATACATACTCAGACCCGATAAACGTGAGCAGCCGATCCGATGGTATCCATGGGAGAGTCGGTTGGGGACGAATCACGGTCTTCTACATCCCCTGCGTTCCCATCCACATCCAAGGCGATGGGAACGAGCAGGTGATGGAGCAAGTGGACGCCGCCCTGCAGCAGGCTGGCTACAAAACAACCGTTGTTGAGACGCAAGCCCCGGGAGGCGCACCGGTGCTCAAGTGCAAGGTCGACACCTTTTGGTTCAACAACTACACATGGTTGTTCCCGTTCGTCCCCACCTGGGGCAACATCGACATGACGTTGAGCCTGGTGCGTCCGGGGGACCAGGTTGTGTGGGTACAAAGTTTCCACGGCGATGGCTTCTCCGCGAACTTTTTCAATGGGTATAGCAGCGCAGCGAACAAGGCGATGACGCAAGTCCTCGACGAGATGGTGCGGGCGGTCGCCAGCGAGGAGTTCCATGATATCTTGATGCAAGCGCAGACGTAGCGAGAAAATCCACTCAAAGTCGATCAGCTGGAAGTTCGTCCGGTAGGATGGTTGAAAGGTTGTCGCGACTATCGTTGGAAAGACCCCTCGCTTCAGGATATAGGCCTGGTAAACCTTATCCGACGTGAAGGTGCGCCGCTGATAGTTACCAGTGTAGACAGGAAGACGTCCTATATGGAGGGAGAGGTTCGATTTCGCAATCGCAAATGTTTACCCTCGATTACGCAGACTACAGCATCGCGCATTGAAGCGTCAGGAATTCCGGCCTGCTCCTATCCGCCGCAGCCCGCTGCAAGATTACCGCAACCGCGTGACGAAGAGGCCAATTGGGGTGATTTGGGGCGTCAAACGCCTCTTTCTAACCCGGTACTCTTCGAACTGCCACGGACGCGAGGCGGTGGATAACAAAGCGGTTCAGGATTCAGGTGTTCGCCCGCAAACGGCGCTCCGCCAGCATCGCGAAGAACACCGGCACCAAGACCAGCACGTGAATCGTCGAGGTTATCATTCCGCCGACGATCGGTGCGGCGATCGGCTTCATCACATCAGACCCGATGCCGGTCTCCCATAGGATCGGCGCGAGGCTGATCATGACGACGGCGACCGTCATCAGCTTAGGTCGAAGGCGGTGAACGGCACCTTGAATAGTGGCAGCCTCGATTGCTGCAGCATCGAGTGGGCCTCGCGCGCGGCGAGCATCGAGCGCTTCCTGCAAATAGATCACCATCACGACGCCGGTCTCGACCGCGATGCCGAACAGGTCGATGTAACCGACCGCAACCGCGACGCTGAAATTGAAGCCCATCAGGTATTGCAGAATGAGGCCGCCGGTCAGCGCGTAGATGCAAGGGAAGAGCAACATCACCGCCTCAGCAGTGGAATTGAAGAGTACATAAAGCAGGATGAAGATGGCGGCGAAAACGATCGGCACGATGATCGTAAGCCTCCGTCGCGCGCGCAATTCGAACTCATATTCACCGGCCCATTGAATGGAGTAACCGGACGGCATCTTCAGGTTTGCATCGAGAATCTTCGAGGCCCGCTTCACATAGCCGCCATAGTCTGAACCGGCCAAGTCGATATAAACATAGCCGGTAAGTTCGCCGCCCTCGTCGCGAATCATCGATGGCCCCGGCGATACCGAGATCGTGGCAACTTCGCTCAACGGTATCTGCGCGCCCGCCGGGGTCATGAGAAGTATGCCGCGCAGCGCATCGAGGTTGTCCCGATAATCTTTCAGATATCGCACGCTGATTGGAAAGCGCTCGCGTCCATTGATGACGGTGGAAACATTCTCGCCGCCGATCGCCGATGATACAGCGGTCTGCGCATCGCCCACAGTAAGGCCGTAGCGTGCAAGCTCCGCACGATTCGGCGTTACGTTGATGTAGAAGCCTTGATTGACGCGCTCGGCGAACACGCCACGGGTTCCGGGCACTCCATTGAGAAGCTCCTCGATTTGCGCGCCGATGCGCTGAATCTCACCGAGTTCCGGCCCCTGCACCTTGATTCCGACCGGAGTCTTGATACCGGTCAGTTCCATGTCGAGCCGATTTTCCACCGGCATCGTCCACGTGTTGGAAATTCCCGGAAAGCTGAGCTTGTCATTCATCGCGCCGATTAGCGCTTCGTACGTCATACCCTTCGGCCATTCGCCGCGCGGCTTGAGCATGATGGTGGTGTCGTACATGTCCATCGGCGCGTTGTCGGTGGCGCTGTCAGAGCGTCCGACGGTGCCGAATACGCTCTCAACCTCAGGGAAGGCGCGGATGATTCGATCCTGCTTCTGTAAAAGATCGGCAGCCGAGGTGATCGAGATTCCCGGCAGCGCGGTCGGCATGTAGATGGTCGAGCCTTCAAACAACGGCGGCATGAACTGGCTTCCGATGCCGAATGCGAGCGGTAACGTGAGCGCAAGAAATACCAGATTGGCCGCAATCGTCAGCCCGCGATGATGCAAGCACCATCTGAGCACCGGCAAATAAAGCGATTGGAAGAATTGCGCGAGCGGATTTTCCGACTCGTCGCGAATCTTGCGCCCCCGAATCAGCATAGCCATCAGGATGGGCACGACGGTGACCGCGAGGATGGTTGAAGACGAGATGGCAAAGGTCTTCGTCCACGCGAGTGGCCGAAACATCCTTCCTTCCTGCGCTTCAAGCAGAAATATCGGCATAAACGAGATCAGAATTATCAGCAGCGAAAAGAAAATCGGCCGTCCGACCTGTTTGGCCGCGTCGATCAAAACCCGCTCGCGACACGGCGCATCGATTGTCGGATCGCGCTTGATGGCTTCGCTCAAGTGACGATGGCCGTTCTCCACCATTACTATTGAGGCATCGACCAGCACCCCGATCGCGAGAGCAAACCCTCCCAGCGACATGATGTTTGAGCTGACACGCATGAAGTACATCGGGATGAACGATGCGAGCAGGGCCAGCGGAATGGTGAGGATCGGAATCAGCGCCGAACGAAGGTGCAGCAAAAAAAGTATGATGACAAAGCTGACGACGATCGCCTCCTCGATCAGATCGCGCCGCAGCGTATCGATTGACTCGGAGATCAGCGGGCCGCGATCGTAGGCGGTCACGATTTCGACCCCTTCGGGCAGGGACTTCTGCACCTCGGCGATTTTCGCTTTCAGAGCGGTGATGACGCGCAGCGCGTTTTCGTTGTCGCGCATCACGACGATGCCGCCGACCGTCTCGCCTTCGCCATTCCAGTCCGCGACGCCCTCGCGAATGTCGGGACCGAGGCTCACGATTCCCAAGTCGCGAATGAGAATCGGCGTGCCGTTGTTGGAGCCGACCGCAATCTGCTCGATGTCCGATTGCGAATGAATGTAGCCGAGCCCACGAACCTGATAGTCGGCACCGGACATTTCGAGCACGCGTCCCCCGACCTCGCTGTTGCTATCGCGAATCTTGTCGATGACGACCGGTAGCGAAAGTTTCAGGGCAAGTAACCGGTTTGGGTCGAGCTTGACCTGATATTGGCGGACGAATCCTCCGATCGCGGCGATTTCCGCCACGCCCGGCACGGTTTCGAGCGCATAGCGAATTTTCCAGTCTTGCAGCGCACGCAAGTCCGCGAGGCTTTGACGATGGCTCTTGTCGATGAGCGCGTAGTGGAAAATCCATCCCGCGCCCGTCCCATCGGGGCCGATCATCGGACTGACGCCCGCCGGTAGTGTCCCGCCTTGAAGCTGTTGCAGATATTCCAGTACACGGGTGCGCGCCCAGTAGAGATCGGTGCCGTCTTCGAACACAACATAGACATACGAGTCATTCGGCATCGTTTGCGCGCGAACCGCCTTGACGTGCGGAGCGGCGAGCATCGTAGTGACAATCGGATAGGTCACCTGGTCTTCGATGATATCCGGGGGTTGCCCCATCCACGCGGTATGCACGATGACTTGCACATCGGAGATATCCGGCAGCGCGTTGAGCGGTAGGTTGTTCATTGCTCCGAGGCCCGCAACCACCACTCCCGCAACGGCGGTGAAAACGAGAAAGCGGTTGCGAATGCACCAATCGATGATTCGATCAATCACTTTTCTCTGCCCCCTGCCTACATCGCGCCTGATGCTGTGATGTTGGTTTGTAGAGTCGCGACTTGTTGGCCGCCTTTGCTCGCGCTCACCGAAACCTGCCATCCGCCGCCGCTGTCGAGATTGATCGTCGCGCGATAGGTTCCGTTGCTACTGCCGGTTGCCGTCGCAACCCTCCTCATCGCCGCCATCCCCATCGCCGGCATTGCGGGCATATAAAAAACGACTGACACGCTCGCTCCATCGATCGGAGCGCCGAATGAGTCGCGGAGAACCAGCGTGAGGTTATTCGTTCCGCGCTGGGGCGGATTCGGTGCGGTCTTCATCTCGATAGTGGCGCTATGATTCTCCTGCACCGCAGCGCCAACTCCCGGAGGTGGCGGCGCATATGCGCCGACGGCGGCCTGAAGCTGGCTCTCTGAATCGACGAGAAAGTTGGCCGAGCTTACGATTCGATCGCCATCGACAAGCCCCTTGCGTACAACCAGGCCGCCTCCGAGATGCGGCCCGAGCTCCAACTCGCGAGGTTCGAGGTAGCCGTCGCCGCGATCGACGAAGGCGATGTTATGGAGGCCGGTCTGAAGCACGCTCGAATCGGAGACCAGAAGTCCGCGACCAACGCGATGCTTCAGGTTCACGTTCACGAACATTCCGATTTTCAACGCACCTTCGGGATTCGGCAGATTGATGCGAACCTTTGCGGTCCGCGTGGTGGGATCGAGCGCCGCCCAGATGAAATCAATCTTTCCGTCGAATTCGTGTTGCGGGTAACCGTCCACGGTGATGGTAGCGGCGTCACCTGTGCTGATCTGAGCTAACTGGTTTTGGAAAACGGCAGCGTAAACCCACACCTTCGACAGATTTGCGATGGTGAACAGTCGCATCGAAGGTTCCGCGTACATGTTCGGAAATGCTTGGCGATCGACGATGTAACCACTCGCTGGAGCCACGATTGCGATCTCATCGCGAGCGTTTCCCTCGCGCCGCAAACGTCGAATCTCACTCGCGGGCACACCGAATAGCTTCAGGCGTTCAAGACTAGCCGCGACAGTTGACGCAGCATCTGCCGCGACTCCATCGATAGAGCTGTTTGCCAACGTTTTAGACTGCCGGGCGGCCAGCAGGTACTCGTTTTCAGCACTTACGAGGTCGGGACTGAAGATAGTGAAGATCGGTTCACCCTGCTTCACATATTGCCAAGTCTGATCCGCGAGGACGCGCCGAATCCATCCGGTAAAACGGGTCTGCACATAACTGGTTGAACGTTCGTCGTTCTCGACGGTGCCCGTCGTGCTGATACTGTCAACGAGTTCCTTCTGCCGGACCGTGGTGAACTTCAGACCAATAAGCTGCTGGCGGGCGGGCGGAATCAGGATCGGCGCTAGCTTCGCCTCATCCTGCGAGGCGGATGTAAACGACGCGCCCGCAAACAAGATTGCGATGACGAACGTCAGCTTTCTGAGGTGGGCATTGCGCGAGGCTTTCATAGATTCTCCCCGATCTTCTGTTCGATGCGCGCGATCGCAATCTCGCGGTCGGTGAGCGCCCGGTAGTACTCCTGATTCATGTTCAATTGATCGATCGATGCGGAAAGCAGAGTTTGAAAATCGACGCGGCCGGTACGATACGATGCCATCGCGGACTCGAACGCCGCGCGCGCCTGCGGCAAGAGCCCATCGCGATAGATACTCATCACGCGGTCGCCGGTCTTGAGAGCAAACCAGTCGCGATCGATTTCGCCGACGGCGTCGAGCTCGCTACCGCGCAATCGCTCTTTGGCAGACTCGCTCTCCAGCACCGCTTGCTCGACAGCAGGCTTTTGTTTGCGCCAGAAGTAGAGCGGAATCTTCGCGCCGAGCGAGAACATGTAGTAGTCGCGGAAGCCGGGGCCGGTCTTCTCGTAACTGTATCCGGCGTCGAAGTCCGGGATGTAATCTTCCTGTGCGAGTTGGAGCGAGATTTCACTCTTCCTGGCATCAGCCTCGGCCATTTTGACTTGGGTAGGATTTTGCTCCGCGAGATAGAGCAGGTAGTCGCGGTCGATGCGATCGGAAATTGTCGTCGGGACAAGATTGGGAATTTCGATGTTGCGCGAATCCGGGTCGCGGCCGAGTATCGACTTCAAGGTGATCTGACGCTGAATCGTTTCCTCGCGCGCCATCTCGATCTCCTTGAGCATCGAGGTCTCGGCGAGCTGCGCCTTGATAAGGTCCGCCTGTTGACCCTTGCCGAGGCGATACTGGTCCTGGGCAAATTGCGTGATATTGGAAAGTTGTTCGCGGTTGGCTCTCAGCAACGCCAATCGTTGATTGAGAAAAAACAACTCAAACGCATTCTCGCGAACCTTCTCCGCAGTGTCGCGTCGGGTTTCTTCGTATTGCTGCTTCGCGATTTCCGCGTCGCTTTCTGCTGCCTTCGATCGCAATCGTAGTTTTGTTGGCCACGGTATTTCTTGCGAAACTCCGATGCCGGTATAGAAGAAGTCGCTAGTCTCGTAACCCTCGAATGGCTTGGGGCCCCCTACAGTGAGCTGTTGTAGAGAAACCTCCGGGTCGGGAAGCGACGCGGCCTGTATCGGCATCTTGGTTTGAGCTTCATAGTGGTCGCGGGCCGAGACGACGCTGGGATTGCGCGCAATCGCCTCGGTAACGAGCGCTTCGATTTGCGGATTCGCCGACCATGCGTTGCGAGGTTGTAGGACCACCGCAGCGGTCGCTGCGATCAAAAGCATCCGGCGGAAAACTTGCTTCATATGTCTCCCGAAACTGATCGCTCACTCGGAACGAGTCAGTGGGCGCGCGCGTCATCGCGCGAAATTGCTCGACGGTGTGTCCAAGACGATCGCGGACAAGTAGGATCGAATCGAAACGCGTTGCCTAGCCGATGTTTCGGGAGTTCAGATTTGCAGCGAACAGAGAACGCAACGGGCAAGACGTGGAGGCGGTGACCAATCGACGATATGAATCGCTAGATGAGTGGGGCTCGACGCTACGAGAATTACAGAGAGCGGAACTATCGCGACGCTGATCGGCAAAGAATCCAACTGAAGCGCTGGCGCAACCTCACCATCCTGAGTATCGGTGCCGACCGAGCAGCATTTATTTGGCTTGTGTTCGGGAGAGCGCGGACATTCCTTGGAGCAGCAGTCCAGCGCATGCAGAGTTTCGACCGCCGCTACGCACGAACTGACGCCACCGCCAACTAGCAGCGGGAGAATCAAAAGGCACATTGCCACGTAGCGTCTCATCGAATCAGTCACAACTGCATCGTACGCGTCGGCTGCCAGCGAGACAAAGGCTCGAAAATCCGCAAGTCTCTGAATTCAAAAACGCCGTTGGGGCAATAGGTTCCACGCCGCTACGAACTGCCCATACGCGCTGTCATGTGAATTCTCTAGCCGCTGTTTTTGGCAATCTCGAACGTCTGCCTTCGATGGGACAAGCAAAAACTGAATATATCTGTTCAATCGCGGTTTACAGCGAAGATGAGAACCGGCGGATAGAAGTCCCATGATCTCGATTTTTCGATTGCTCAAAGCAGCGCCTGAATCGGGGGGATCGCGTCGCCTACGGAAAATGATAGCGGGCCGAATCTTCGAACAAACCCTCGATCGTCTCGTTGCAGGTCCGGTCCCATGTTCTTCGGATTCATCGTAAGAACTGGTTCAAAGTCTAACCTGCAACACATGACGATGCTGAGGGCGAACAGGCAGCATCGCAATTCGGCTGCTACCTATGTGCTACCTAACTCAGAATTTCATCAGTCAGCCGGTTGCGTAAGTACTTGATTTTATTGGTGGAGCTGAGCGGGGTCGAACCGCCGACCTCTTGAATGCCATTCAAGCGCTCTCCCAATTGAGCTACAGCCCCACCGGCCGATGGCGCTCGCGCGTTTTTCGCGACCGCGCTCGCGCGTTTTTCGGGAGACCCTTCAGCTAATCCGAACAGGTCCCCTGAGTCAATCCGACCTCGGTGCATACGCGGAATCGTCAAGCGCGCGCGATGCGACGGTAACTAGCCCGGCGCGATCGACATCAGCACTCGCTCAATGCCCAGATAGACGGGGCGCTCGCGCACCGACCATCCCAAACCGGCGTACAATCTCTCCCGCCAGGAGCCAGTCATCGCTCGATGGTCGAAGTCACGAGGCGCGCGTCAGCAGTTCCTTGGCGGCGCGGCGGAACTTGTCGGAGACTTCGGCGCCGCCCAGCATCCGCGCGATTTCGTCGGTGCGCTCGGTCGTCGCGAGCTGACGAACGCGGCTGCGGGTCGCGCCACGACGCTCCTCTTTCTCGACATGAAAATGGCGATCGGCAAACGCGGCGATCTGCGGCAGATGCGTGACGCACAATATCTGATGATACTTCGCGAGCTCTTTCAGCTTGCGGCCGACGACCTGCGCGATCTCCCCACCAATGCCGGCGTCGACCTCATCGAAGATCATTGTCGCGACGCCGCGCCGCTGCGCCTCCAGCCGCTTCAGCGCGAGCATCACGCGCGAAAGCTCGCCGCCCGAGGCGATCCTCGCCAGCGCCATCGGCGGCTGCCCGAGATTCGGCGAAAGTTGGAACTCCACGACGTCGATGCCGCTCGGGCCCATCGCAACGCCGTCGCGCACCAGCGCGCCATCGCCCGCTGCAACGCTCTCGAGATGCGCCTCGAAGACCGGGGCGCGCATCCCGAGCGTCTTGAGTTCCGCTTCCATTTTGCGCTTGAGCTCGGTCGCGCCGCGTGAGCGTTCAGCGCTGAGTTTCTTCGCCGCCGCGAGGAGATCATCGAGCGCGCGCTCGAGTTCCGCCTCGGCCTGATGCTTCGAGACCTCGACATTTTCCAGCTCGGCAATTTCCGCGCGCGATTTATCGAGCGTCGCGATGGCTTCATCTAACGAGCCGCCGTATTTGCGCTTGAGGCGAGTGAGCTCCTGCAGGCGCGCATCGATATCCTCGAGCCGGGCGGGATCAGCTTCGACGCGATCTGCGTAGGCGCGCAACGAATGCGCGGTCTCCTCGAGGTTGGCGCGCGAGGCGCGCAGCGTTTCCAGCGGCTGCGCAAGGGCGGCGTCGAGTTCGGCGGCCTCGGCCAGACGCGCCTCCGCCTTCGCGATGATATCGAGCGCGGCACCCTCGGCGCCGTAGAGCATTTCCTCTGATTCGTGCGCGGCCGCCGAAAGTCTGGCGGCGTTGGCGAGCACGACGCGCTCTTTTTGGAGGTCCGCATCCTCGCCGGGAATGAGTTCGGCGTTTTCCAATTCGATGACGCGGAAGCGCGCGAGGTCGAGCAGGTCAGCGCGTTCGCGCTCGCGACGCATGAGATCATCGAGGCGCGCCTTGCGGCTTTGCGCTAGCTGATGAAGTTGACGGTACTTTTCAAGCAGATTTTCCACGCCGGCGAAACGATCGAGCATCGCCTCGTGGCTCTCGGAGCGCAGCAGCGACTGCGCCTCATGCTGCCCATAGACCTGCACCAGCGCGGGCCCGATGCGCGACAGCATTTGCACGGTAGCCAGTTCATCATCGATGAGGACGCGAGAACGCCCGCCCTCCGCGATGACGCGGCGAATCACCAATTCGCCCTGTTCAGCTTGATCTGGAGAACGCGCGGCGAGGCCCTCGAGCGCGAATTCGCCCTCCAATTCGAAGAGCGCTTCGACCACCGCTTCCTTCGCGTCGGTTCTGACGACCTCCGGCGAGGCGCGTCCTCCGAGCAGCAGGCCGAGCGCGCTCAGGATGATGGTTTTTCCCGCACCGGTTTCGCCCGACAAAATGTTCAGGCCGGGGCAGAACTCGAGGGCCGCTTCCTCGATGATCGCGAAGTTGCGGATTCTCAGTTCAGCCAGCATCGCGAGTTCAACCCCAGCGCAGTTTGTCGCGCCAAATTTCGAAATACGGATGGGCGGATCGAATCAGCACGACGGCGTAACGGCCACGGCGAATGCGCACGTAGTCGGCGGCGCTCAACTGCGCAGACTCCTGGCCGTCGATGATCAATGTCGAATCGTGATCGGGACTCTTCACTCGCACTTCAATCTCGAATGAATCGGGCAACACCACCGGCCGATTGCTCAAAGTATGCGGACAAATCGGCGCGAGAACCAGCACCCCCAAACTCGGATAGACGATCGGGCCGCCGGCGCTGAGCGCGTATGCAGTCGAGCCAGTCGGCGTCGAGATAATCAGACCGTCGGCGCGATACTCGCAGAACCGCTCTCCCTCAGCGGTGACTTCGAGCTGCAGCATCGTGCCGATCGGGCCACGGTTGAAAACCACATCGTTGAGCGCGAGGAAACGCTGCACGACCTCGGCGCTGCGGCCCGAACCGCGGCACACTTCGGCCTCCAGCGTGATTCTGCGATCGGTTTCGTAGTCGCCCACCAGCACTCGCTCGAGCGCCTGCTTCGCTTCGCTGGTGCTCGCCTCGGTAAGAAATCCGAGGCCGCCGAGGTTGATCCCGAGGATGGGGGTCTCGCGCCTGCCCACCTTGCGCGCGATTCCGAGCAGCGTGCCATCACCGCCCAGAACCACGATAAGGTCCACACGGCGAACCATTTCCTCGCGCGAAACCGGCTCTGCGCCAATGACTTCGGCGGCGGCCGGCTCGGCGAGCACCTTCTTGCGCCGATCGCGAAGCCATCCGGTCAAGGTCGTGCCGAGTTCGAGCGCTTCCGGGCGGTCGCGCTTGACCACGATTCCGATTGCTTTTATTGGATGCTTGGGCACTGCGTTCACGCAATTATCATGCTGCGTCAGGAAGCGCGACCGGTCGCCTAACGCGTTCGCTGTTCGACGGTCGGATGCTTTTTTCCATACACGATCGCGATCGCATTGATGTAGTAGCCGGTCATGTTCTCGCTGGTCTGCGCGCGGCTATCCCGGATGACGAGGGCGTCGGCGCCGGTCTCGCACCCTTTCGCGACCACCAGCGGCAGCACGTCCTTTTCCTCGACGAAACGATTGCCGAGGCCTTCGATGATCGCGACCTCGCGATAATCCGTCAGCGGCGTGGTGCGCAGCACCGGCAGATTGCAATCGGGCCCCTTGGCGGCCTTGCCCGACGGCTCGACCTCCGCCACCGTGACTTGCGGCGGCAGCGCGACGGTGGTGCATGCGGCGAGCACCGCGACTATCAACAGCGCGATCGCGATACGACAAAATTGGAGCACGCAAAATGAATAGCCGCGCGCGAGATGGTCGGCAAGCTGGAGACGCATTTGGAGCGTTCTCGATTTCACCGCCGCATCGTATAAGATCGCGTCGGAAGATTTGAAAATGGCTAATCACACTTCCCTGAAGCGGCCGCTACTCGGTGCGCACGTCTCGATCGCTGGCGGCGTCGCGGAATCGATCGGGCGCGGCAAATCAATCGGATGCGACTGCATCCAGATTTTCACCAAGTCCTCGCGGCAGTGGAAATCGAAGCCCTACACTGAGGAGGAGATCGCTGCTTTCCGGCGCAACCTCCGGGAAAGCGAGATCGGATGCGTGATCGCGCATGATTCGTATCTAGTCAACCTCGGCGCGCCCGATGAAGCCCTGCGCAAGAAATCCGTCGCCGGTTTCATCGACGAGCTGGAACGATGCGAAGCGCTCGGCGTGCCGTGGCTGGTCGCGCATCCCGGCTCGCACGTCGGTTCGGGCGAGGACGCCGGCATCGCGACCATCGCGAAATCCATCGACGAGGCGCATACGGCGTGTCCTGGATTCGAGGTCAAGGTCGCGCTCGAAATCACGGCGGGGCAGGGCAGCAATCTCGGCTGCTCGTTTCCGCAGATGGCCCGCATCTTCAACTCGGTGAAGGAAAACGATCGCTTGCGGCTATGCTTCGACACCGAGCACGCATTCGCCTCGGGCTACGACATTTCCAATGAGGAAGGCTATCAGCGCACGTTTGCCGAACTCGACGAGCACATCGGCATCAAGCGCATCGTCGCGTTTCATCTGAATGATTCACTCAAGCCGTTCAACTCGCGCATCGATCGGCACGAACATATCGGCAAGGGCCATCTCGGCACCAAAACATTCGAGCGCCTGCTGCACGATGCGCGCTTCTTCGGCATTCCGATGTGCCTTGAGACCGAGCCGGGCCCCGAGATGAAAGACATCGCCGCCGACCTCGTCACGCTCAAGGGTCTGCTCTGAGTCGGCGCTGATGCAGAAACGAATTCTCACCGGCGACCGTCCGACCGGCCCGCTCCATCTCGGCCACTATGTGGGCTCGCTCGCGAATCGGGTGCGCCTGCAAGACGAATACGACACCTATGTCCTCATTGCCGATGTGCAGGCGCTAACCGACAACTTCGAGCATCCGGAAAAACTCGAGGCCAACATTTTCGAAGTTGCGCTCGACTACCTCGCGGTCGGCCTCGATCCCGAGAAGGCCAAGTTCGTCGTGCAATCGATGGTGCCGGAGTTGTCCGAGCTGACCATCTACCTGATGAACCTGATCACCGTCGCGACGCTCGAGCGCAATCCCACCGTCAAGGAAGAAATCAAGCAGCGCAATTTTGTGAAGGGCGTTCCGGTAGGATTTTATACCTATCCGATCTCCCAGGCGGCCGACATCACCATCTTCAAGGCGGAGCTGGTGCCGGTCGGCGAAGACCAGTTGCCGATGATCGAGCAGGCGCGCGAAATCGTGCGGCGCTTCAATCGGCTTTATCGCAAGGTGCTGATCGAACCGAAGGCGATGCTGGGACAAATGGCGCGGCTGCCCGGCACCGACGGCGGCGCGAAGATGTCGAAGTCACTCAACAACTGCATCGGCCTAGGCGACCCGACCGAGGTGGTGCGCAAGCGCGTGATGTCGATGTTCACCGACCCGACGCGGATTCATCCGACCGATCCGGGGCACGTCGAGGGGAATCCGGTTTTCACCTACCACGATGTGTTCAATCCGAATAAGGACGAAATCGAGGATTTGAAGGATCGCTATCGCAAGGGCACGGTCGGCGACGTCGAGGTCAAACAGAAGCTGTTCGAAGCGCTGGAAACTTTTCTGAAGCCGATCCGCGAGCGGCGCAATCAATTCGCCTCGCAACCGAAGCAGGTGCACGAGATCATCATGGAGGGGACGCGCAAAGGCCGCGCCGTCGCGCAACAGACGATGTCCGAAGTCCGCGACGCGATGAAGCTTAGCTACAGGTTCGGCCTCTAACGATGGGCAGCTCGCAGACTCAGATAGTCGTGCGTCGACCAGGAGCGGCCAAGCGCGATCCATTCACGATAGTGATCGTCGCAAATCCCGCGTTGGAAGCTCCACTAGATTCGGGCAATTTTGTTTCCGATCCGATTTTATTGGATCCGACTGGGTTCGCCGACTGCGTCCGTTATATCGACGACGCGCTCTTTGGCAACCTGCCCAATCAACGGGAGATTCTCCTGGGCGATCACTCCATTGCTCCGCAGGTGCGGATGGTGACCGTGTTCGATCCGGGGCTATCCGCACTCGACAGCAATTCGCTGGTATCACAAGACACCTTAAGCGACGAACTTATGCCGCGACGCAATGTATTCGCCCCCTTCCTCGCCACCTACGGCTTAGAGGCGGATATCGCTTATGCCGTCTCTGCCTCAGTTTCACATACCCGCGCGACGACGTGGTTCACGACCGATGATGACGGACGACCTGGCGTTCAATTCGATCTCGACGGCACCACTTTGTACCATCGATTCTACTGCCAAGTACCCGGCACCATCGCGATCCATAGGAACGCCGACAGCCTCACAGCGTTACACGAATTTCAACATGGAATTTCGAGCTACTCCAACGGTTCCATAGTCGATCTCTATGTCGACGTCTCTCCCGGAGTGAACGCCAAAGCAGGTAGGCCGATCCCGCCGGGCTTCGCAACCTACGTCAGGAGGAACTATCTATCTGACCCGCTACGGAACGGCCTCAGCTATCCGCCGAACTGGCAAGCCTACCACTGCGAACTCATAAGTGCGGGCTTACCGGCAATCATGGACGACTACTATCAAGCGAACGGGCCTTCGGAAGCATGCGAAAATGACGCGATTACACGTCAATTCATTCTGGACCGCGTGCGTGCTAAGCTGTCTAGATAGGAACCGTCTCATGCAACCGCTTAAGCCATCTCATAAGAAGACCATCTTGGCAGCATCTCCTCACGCACAGCCGGAAGATATAGAAGAGTACGAGCGCTTGCTCGCTCAGCGTTTTATGACCGATCCGAGTCTTCGAAGCGCTCCCGCGCAACCTCGGGCCAAAGCGCTGACAAACCGTCTGTCGGAACTTTACGCCAAACTTTTCGGGAAAGCGCGTTAAGCACGACCCTCGCAGCATCGCGGGCTCGCTCCTACTCCGATTCAGCATTCACTACCAAGGGCGTTGGCGCGTTTGAGATCCTTCGCGCAGCGCTCAGGATGACCTTTCGGCGATGCCGAAAGGTCATTTGTGCACTTCCACCGTGGCGGGGCCGCGCTTCTCCAACACCTCAATCGAGGCGCCGTGACGGCCGCGCCGCGCCACAAAAGACAGCGATGATTTACCCAGCCGCAAATCATCGAACCTGATCCATTCGAGCCACTCCGGAATCATCGGCGACCGCATCACAACCCGATGTTCCAATCCGCGCACTTCCATTCCCAAGATCGCTTGCATCAACAGGAACACGCTCGCCGCCGACCACGCCTGCGGATGACACGCGACCGGATATGGTACCGGCCCGAGACTCGGCTCGCGCGAAAATCCGCAAAATAACTCGGGCAGGCTTTCATTGTTGAGGCCGACCGCGGCGTCGAACAAGCCCGTCATGATTTTCACCGCGCCATCGGTGCGCCCGGCGGTCGCGAGCCCCCACGCAGCCATCGCATTGTCATGCGGCCACACCGAACCGTTGTGATAGCTCATCGGATTGTAGCGGCGCTCGCGGCTGCTCAGAGTGCGCACACCCCATCCGGAAAACATGTCGTCGGCGAGTAAGCGCTCGGAAAAAGTCGCCGCGGGGTCGCCATCGAGGAGACCGCTCGCGAGGCAATGCGCGCCGTTGGAGGCCATCACGGCGCACGGACGCTTGTCGCCGTCGAGCGCGAGCGCGAGCATCTTTTCCTTCTTCAGCCAGAAATCGCGCTCGAAGTTCGCCTTCAGCGCTCTGGCTTCCTGACGCAGATGATCGCGCATGTCCTGCTTGTTGAGGCGGCCCGCGATATCTGCGAGCGATGAATGCGCGGCGTACACATAGCCTTGCACTTCGGCCAGCGCGATCGGCGGCTTGGCGAGCGTGCCGTCGGCGTGTGAGATCGCATCGAGGGAATCTTTCCAGCCCTGGTTGGCGAGGCCCATCGGCGTCACGCGCTGATATTCGACGTAGCCATCGCCGTCACGATCGCCGTGGTTGCCGATCCAATCGAGCGCGCGCTCGACGTTGGGCCACAACTCTTCGGCGAGTTGCATATCGCCGGTCGCGGCGACGTAGCGCCCGATCAGCCACAGGAACAGCGGGGTAGAATCGATACTTCCATAATAGCGTCCGAACGGAATCTCACCCGTGTTCGCCATCTCGCACGAGCGCATCTCATGGATGATTTTGCCCGGCTCTTCATCGCGCGCGTCGTTGTTTTCGGTTCCCTGCAACGATGCGAGAGTGCGCAGGACGCCTGCCGATAGTTCCGGAAAAAACGGCAGCACCGAAAGCGCGGTGATGATGCTGTCGCGCCCGAAAAGGGTCGCGAACCATGGAATCCCCGCCATGATGGAATTGCCGCGATCGTTGACCGTGGTCAGTGCCGCGAGGTCGCCCAGCGATCGCGCGATGAGCGAATTGGTGATCTGGTTGCTGGTGGTAATGCGGGTGAAGCCGGACGCGACGCCCTCGACCTCGCGCCGGCGGCGCGCCAGGGCGTCGCCGAAGTTGCGCGGCACGACGATTTTCCCGTTTTCGCGCGGATTGTTCTGACGCGCCTCGACGCTTATCTCCATATCCATCGAGGCGTCGCGCTTGAGTGACAGCATGAACGAGGCATTCGATTCGTCGAGGCTCGTCGGTTTACGGCTAAAGCCCACAATGGTGGAGCGGTTGATGCCATCGAGCCCACTGTACGGGTACTCTACCGAACTCTTCCCGACCCTCGGGTCGTGGGTGACGCCGCGCTTCTTGCGCGCCAATCCTCGCACCTCGAACATGTCGCGAAAGTCGGCGCCGAGCGTGAAGTCCATTTCGATTTTTACTGTCGTTGACGCGAAGTTCCGCAGCGCGATTCGCTGGAACAATCGCGAGCCGCTCAGCACCCAACTGCGCTGGATCTGGATCAGATCGCGCGGCAGCAGCTTGGCGTTGTCGTCGCCGCGCAAGTCCGGGTTGGTGAGATTCGCGCGCACCTCGGTGTTGTCGTCGCTGACGTAAGAATTGAGGAAGTGCGGCGCCTCGCCCGCGATGGCGATCTCGAAGCAGCTCAAGTGGCGGGTGTCGCGATAGAAAAATCCCAACGCCTCGAGCGGCGACTCGAGAATGTCGCCGGTGGTTTCGAACACCGCAAACGATTCGCCTTGTGCGAGCACGCGGGTGGTGCGGCGCGACGACATCGCCGACGCGAGGATATAGAAGTCACCGCTGATCCTGCGCAGGCTGCCTTTGATGCGCGGTGCGCCATGACCGTTGGCATCGCCGCCGCGCACGCGGGTCGGAACCACGATGGTGCCTTCGGTGAGCTTTTCTGATTCAGATTCAGTTGCCGTTGATGCCACGCCGCAAATCCCTTGGGAGACGAGGTTCGAGATTGAAGGCCGGAGGAGCCGAATATCGACTATAAACTCCTACCCGCGCAGCGCACTCGTATCAACCACTTCAATCTTCGAGCAGCGCGTTGGCATCTCACGCGCGCGCGACGCGCCGGCTGTTATTTGGGGAACTAACCGCGAACCGCCTCGGCAAACGCTTCTAGCTCACGCGCGATGTCGGGTCCGGCTGCTAGGCAATCTCGGTAGCGCCCCGCGCATGCTCATGGCTCAGGTTTGAAGTCGCAAACGCACGCGACAATTTGATAGCCATCAGCGCCCCTCCGAGTGGCTCAAAGCGATAGAAATGGGAACCGAGGTGAGGCCGCAGGCCCCCACTCTCGGAGACATCTACCACACGCGAAAAAATTTCGATCAGTATGCTTTTGCAAAAAAGGCGCGCTCGTTGGCCGGCTCCCCGCATACGATGCATCTGCCGGCGGGGCCGTTCTGATTCAGCGGAATCGCACGGCAGGTCGCTTTAGTCTGCTCGCGGATTTTAGTTTCGCATTCGGGATTGCCGCACCAATACACCTGCGCCATCCCGCCACCGCCTTCACCTTCCATCTGCTCGGCGAATTTCGTGTAGTCGTCGAATTCGCGTGTATTCGCGTTGCGGCTGCCGAGCGCCTGATCGAAAAGCGATTGCTGAATGTCCTTGAGCAACGATGTCACTCGCGATGCAACCTCGGCGATCGGTGCCTTTTGCTTCGCCGCGGGACCAAGGTGATCGCGCCGCGCGAGGACAACCTCACCCGAGGCAACGTCGCGAGGGCCGATCTCGATTCGAATCGGAATCCCGCGCATCTCCCAATCGTTGAACTTGAAGCCTGGAGTGACGCCCTCGCGCTCATCGATTTTCACGCGCACGCCAGCATTGTCGAGACTGTCGCGAATCGCGCGCGCCGCCGCGAGGACCTTCTCGGCTTCCTCGGGTTTGCGCGAGATCGGCACGATGACGGCCTGGATCGGCGCAACCGCAGGCGGCAGCCGCAGGCCCTGATCGTCGCCATGCACCATGATGATGGCGCCGAGCAATCGAGTGGAGACCCCCCAACTGGTCTGCCATACGAACTGTAGTTGATTGTCTGCATTGAGGAACCGAATCTCGAATGCTTTCGCGAAATTTTCGCCCAAAAAGTGCGAGGTCCCACATTGCAGCGCCCGCCCATCCGCCATCAGCCCCTCGATGGTGTAGGTCTCCTCGGCGCCGGGAAATCGCTCCGCCGCGCTCTTGCGCCCGACGATCAGCGGGATCGCGAGGAACTCCTCGACAAATTGTCGGTAAACTTCCAGCATGGTGAGGGTCTCGCGCTCGGCTTCCTCCCGCGTCGCATGCGCCGTATGCCCCTCTTGCCACAGGAACTCCAGCGTGCGCAGGAACAGCCGCGTGCGCATCTCCCATCGCACCACGTTGCACCATTGATTCACCATCATCGGCAAGTCCCGATGCGAATGAATCCACTGCGCGAACATATGGTTGATGATGGTCTCGCTGGTCGGCCGCACGATCAGCGGCTCCTCCAGCAGCTTGCCGCCGCCATGGGTGACGACCGCGACCTCGGGCGCGAAGCCCTCGACGTGCTTGGCTTCCTTTTTGAGAAAGCTTTCCGGGATAAGTAGCGGAAAGTAGGCGTTGCGCGCGCCGGTCTTCTTGATGCGCCGATCGAGCTCGTCGCGCAGCAGTTCCCAGATGCCGAAGCCGTCGGGCCGAAACACCATGCTGCCGCGCACCGGCGAATAATCCGCCAGCTCGGCGCGCAGGATGACGTCGTTGTACCACCCCGCGAAATCCTCGCTGCGGGGGGTCACCTTTTTTTCGTTTTGTTTTTCGGCGGCCATCAGCGTGCGCGACTTATGCGTATCGTCAACCGGTCCAGTCTCCGGATATTATCTGCTGAGAGGAACCTAGAGAAGGAGTACGTCGATGAGGCTCAATCGCATCGCCGCGCTATCGATCATCATTGTGATGTTCGCAACCCCGTGCCTTGCGGCCGACACCACGCGGGTGATCGAGGTCAGCGGCACCGGCGAGGCGCGCTCAACCCCGGACATCGCGCACCTGAGCCTCGAGGTCGAGACGCATGCGGCCACGGCCGAAGAATGCTCGAGCAAGAACGCGGCGCTGGCGGGAAAGGTCGTCCAGCAGCTCAAGACCAAACTCGCGGGCAAGGGCAACGTCGTGACCGGCGACTATTCGCTCAATCCCGAGTATGGCGAGCCCAACCAGCCGCGGCAGAAACCCGTCATCACCGGGTACAGTGCGCAGAACACCATCACCGTCGAGACCACCGAGCTGTCGCTGCTCGGCTCGCTCATCGATGGCGCTATTTCAGCGGGCGCAAATCGCATCAACTATTTGAATTTTGGTTTGCGCGATGACACCAAAGCCCGTCAGGACGCGATTACCAACGCCTCGAAAGATGCGCAGGCGCAAGCGCAGGCGCTCGCCGCATCATTGAATGTGAAACTGAAACGAGTGGTGAAGGCGTCGACTATTCCGGAGGGCCGTCCCATCATGCCAATGGCGCGGATGGGCAACGTCGCCTTCGCGAGTGCGATGCCAAATGCGCCGACCCCGGTGGAGGCGACGCAGATCACGGTCTCCGCCACGGTGTCACTGACCTACGAGATTGAGTAAGGCCAATGGAAGAAATGAAAAGTGGGGCGACTGCGCGTAATCTTCGCGCACCCGAAAAATTCGAGCCGTTCCTGGCGATTCGCAACGAGAGGGAATACGACGATGCGGTCGCGCAGCTCAACGAGTTGGTCGATGAGATCGGTGACCATCCGAAGGATCCTCGCTACCGGTTCATCGATACCTTGAGCCTGCTGATCGAAGCATACGACCGCGCCCATCATCCGATTCCCGACGCGACCGGGGCCGAGGTTTTGCGCTCGCTGATGGAAGAGCATCGGCTGCGGCAGAGCGACTTACCCGAAATCGGCAGCCAGGGAGTGGTGTCAGAAATTCTGCGCGGTAAGCGCCGGATCAATGCGAATCAGGCGCGCGCACTCGGAAAGCGGTTCGGCTTGGACCCGGGCGTGTTCCTCTAAGCGCAACGCTTACGGTGAGGCTTTCGAGGCGAATTCGGCCAGAGTGCAGACGCCGATAGAGTGCGGCGACCAACCCGCCGACGCCGGTGGAGGCGGCGCAGATCACGGTAACCGCAACGGTGTCCCTGACCTACGAGATTGAGTACCCGGCGAGTGGAAGAAATCAAAAGCTGGGCAACTGCGGCCCTTCTTTCGTGACCCCGAAAAGTTCCCAAGGCAAATGCTTCGGCCTCAACCCAGACGTGTTTCGTTTCTTAAGCGGCATTGTCGAATGTGAAACTGAAGTGCGCGGTTAGCGCGACCACCGTTCCCGAGAGCGCACGCCCGTCCTACTGATGCAGTGATGGGAGACGTCGCTTTCTCCCTGCGCCGCGCTCAACGTGCCAGTCCAGCTAGTGAGTTACCTGACCGTGAGGGTCTATATTGAGGTGCCCTCCGGCCAATATGGTGTGACGTTGGCCATCGGAGGTATCGACCGCGAATGCCCGAGAGTCTCTGGATTCAACATCGAAGTGAAAACCTGGGGGCAGTCGATAAGAAAATTTCCATGACCGGGGAAACGGGGCAACTCGGCCGCGACGTGGGCCCAAGTGATCGAAGACCCTTCCGTCGTCATCGATCCACTTCCGCTCACCGTTCCTATACAGTTTCCAATGGGCGGATCGGAAGTTTTCAACGACGCGTATGGCCGCGCGTATTCGCTCAGACCCTGCTCCGCTCGCAGCTGCCCAGAGTTGTTGCACGTGTTGGTCCGCAGCAAAGGCGCATTGCGGCAGCAACAAGCAACACGATTCGTCTTGAGGCTTCACGTTCGAACTCCATTCGAGCTCTTCCGAGAGGACTCGAGCTATGTCATCGAGGAACTCCTCGACCGCGTGCGGAATGAGTCTAAGGAGCCTCGCCTCAATCCATCGGACTCGAAAGTAAGGGGCAACTTGGGCACTGAGCAGAGCATCCAGAGTGCGATCCCTCCCCCGAAGCGCAAGAATATGGGCGTCAACCTCCTCCGATGCGGCGCCGTTCACGGCTGACAGCTGGCTTGGTGCGAGACCGGGAACCCGACTTTTCGAGCGAAACCATTTGACGCTCCAGTTGGGAGATAGAGGCAGCCTCCTGTCGGCGGCTGATCGAACTCGCCTCTCAATGTCCGGCGGCAACCCCGCGATGATTGCTGTTGGCATCCGATTCCGGATCCCCGCAATTATGATTTCCGCGACGGAGAAATCGCTTTGAGCACGAGATCGAGGGGAATCGAGATGCGCTGAATATCTGCTGCATCAAGCTTCGAAAAGAGAACTTGCACAGGGTCGCTCTCATGCACGCCGGCAGGCGAACTTGCTCCAACATTCGTAGACTGCGATACACGCTCGCTTCGCCCTTCGGTGAGCCACGCATCTTTCCACGCGATACCTTGGCTCCTCGCCCAACTTTCAATTCGCTCGAGCACGCGCTCCGTGCGGAAAGCATGCCACTTCCGCTGCAATCCCCTTTCCCTTACAGCGATGCCGAAAGTTTGCAATGGCCGAGGAGACACCAGCGCTTTTTCGAAATTGTCACGGATAGCGGGGTCGTCGGACAGCGATGCCAAAAAATCGCGCCTCAGTTTGATCTCCCCTTCCAATGTCGGGGGTTCGATAGCCACACAAGAGGGGCTTGAGCCTTCACCGTCTGGCTCCCATACGACTTTATCAAGCACTTTGTCGTAATAAGGATGGCCTTCACCGACGAAGGTAAACGCCTCGAACAAATCTCTGCGAATTCCGTAAGGACGACGCTGAACACCCTCCGCCAGCAAATCAGTTCGTCCAGCAGGCGCGACCAGAAAATCTTGGCCGGGACGCCGCGCAATGGAAACAATTTCTGGATAACGCTGGATGAGTTCCACGAAACGAAGATAGGGCTCGCTAGGGGGCGGAAACCGCAACCCTTGCTTTGCGGCTGCTACATCAACGGCGCTTCGGTATTTCGTGCCGATGCAGGGCTGTCCCCCATTTTGTTGGATGGCATCGCGCAAAATCTCCCGCCAAGGATCTGCAATTTCCGACAATCGAGCCCCCGAAAAGTTAATGGGGCGATAGACGCCCCATAAACACTTTAAATAAACGGTCAGGATAAAGAAGATTAGGTGTGACTTAGGTCATATCTTTTCTTTCATTTCTCTCACGCCCAGCCGGTGGGCTGCTGTCGGAGAATTCATACGCCAAGCGTGAGACCTCAACGTAAGCTGCTCCGTAGCCGACCGGAGTTCCTCGCGCCGCGGGTACCGCCTTTGGGGTAGTCGGGGTGCGATTGTGACAAGTATGCGTCTTTGCGGAGGCGCAGTCAAGGCCTGGATTGTCTCATCTGCGTCGAGCCGTTGCACCAACGCTTGAGAAGCTAAGCTGTGGCCTGCCTCTTCGATGAACCTGAGCGAGTAAGACCCCGAAGCATACCATGAATTCGCGGCTTACCCAACCGACTTCCTCCGTGGGGGGAGATATACGCCGCCGATGCGTGCGGACACGCAGATCACCGCCAATCTTACCATTTCGTCGTCACCATTTCGTCAATGCTACCATTTCGGCGACCCGTGAGATTGAGTAGCCTAGCGGCGAATCTCTCGCTCAATTTTCAAAAGGTGACGATGCTGGGACCTGGCGATACTGCCGCTGATTTCGAACTGCCAGCCGCAATCAACGGCCGCCCGTCGACGATTCGTCTGCGCGATCTCCGCACCGATCTCGTCGCGATCTTCTTCTATCCGCGCGATTTCTCTTTCATCTGCCCGACCGAGGTCACCGGTTTCAACCACGACCTGAAAGCCTTCGCGGATGCGCGATGTTCGGTCCTCGGCATCAGCGGCGACAGCGTCGAGAGCCATATCAAATGGGCCGAGGAGCTGGGCGGCATCGACTATCCGCTGCTCTCGGATGCCGATGGTAAAGTCGCGCGTGCATACGGCGTCTTCGATGAGAAGGAAAAGGTTCCGCTCAGGGCGACCTTCGTGATGCGCAAGGATCGCGTCGTCGTGCATGCGATCGCCTGTCCGCTCAATGTGGGCCGCAGTGTGAGCGACACGCTGCGCGTCGTGCAGGCGATCGGGACCGGCCGGATGTGTCCGGCCGAATGGAAGCCGGGAATCGAGTTCGGCCCGCGCGATCAGAAGTATTAGATGATCTCGCCGCGGGACCACACGACCACGCCGATCGATCCAGCCGAGAAACGCAAACTCTTCGAGCGGCTTTCCAATGTTCGCGAAATCGTGTTCGGAGTGCAGGATGGCGTCCTGACCACCGCCGGCGTGCTATGCGGCCTGAGCGGCGCGGTCTCCGATCACAAGCAGGTCGTTCTCGCCGCGCTGGCTTCCACCGCGGCCGGCGCGCTTTCGATGGGCGCGGGCGCGTACCTCGGCGCGCATGCTGAAACTGAAATCCTCGGCGCGGAGCTCGAGCAGGCGCGGCGCGAGGCCCAGGCGCATCCGTACGTCATTCAGGAAAGCCTGCTCGATCAACTTTCGAAGGAAGGCCTCAGCCGCGACTCCGCCTACCGGGTCGTGAAGCTGCTGAGCACTTCACAAAATGCGCTCATCAACACCGCCGAGGAAAAAGTCTACGGCCTCGCGAGCGGACTGCTGGCGACGCCGATCATCGATGGTATCGTGATGGGAATCGCATTCGTCGTCGGCGCGCTGGTGCCGCTGCTGCCGTACTTCTTTATCGAAAATGGCCGGCAAGGACTGATGGCGGCTCTGGGAGCGACTGCAATCGTGTTGTTCATCGTCGGTTATTTTGAAGGATGGCTCGCGCATCGCGCGCAACGATGGCGCTCGGGAATTCGCTTCCTCGTGATCGCGATGAGCGCCGCGGCCGCCGGTTACCTCATCGGATTGGCGATCTCACCGCTGGGAACGGTCGCAGGCTAGCATCATCGTGCATCGATACTCGTCGGTCTCCGCGTTCCTCGCGCATTACTACGCGCTGCGCAACCTTCCCAGGTCGGCGCAAACCGAGGACGATCGCAATCACCTCGCCGCGATCGAGCTCCTGCTCGAATTGCTGCGTCCCGAGGAACGCGAGGCGGTCGTCTCGTCTTCCAATGATCCTGCTGCCGTGCGTCATCGTGAGCGCGCGTCGATGCGACTGCGGCGCGAGCTGATGGCTCGTGGAGCCTTAGATGCGTAGCAGAATGCGGGCTGCCTTCCTTATTCCCTCTACAAAAGGGAGAGGGTGGCGCTACTGCGCCGGGTGAGGTCAGACAGCGATGCTCGCTTATCTGATCCGGCGAATTTTCTTCGGCGCCTTCGTTCTGATCGGCACCTCGCTGATCACATTCGTGATCGCGTTCATGGTCCCCGCCGATCCCGCGGTCGCGATGGCGGGTGCGAAGGCCGACCCGCATACGCTCGCCACCATTCGGCATCAGCTTCATCTCGATGAGCCCATCTACGTGCAGTATGGCGACTACCTCGCGCGCGCGCTTCACGGCGACCTCGGCAGGTCGTACATCCGGCGCGAGAGCGTGACGCATCTGATCGTGTCGCGATTTCCGGCGACTGCGCTGCTCGCGGTCTGCGCGATGGCGCTCTCGCTAATCCTCGGAATTGCGATGGGACTGGTCGCCGCCGCATACCGCGACACCGCGATCGACAACAGCCTGCTGGTCGCGTCGCTCGCGATGGTATCGATGCCAGTGTTCTGGCTCGGCACCATGCTGCTGATCGCGGCGAGCGCGTTAACGAGGAGCATCCCGCTCGGCGGGCTCGCAGGATGGAAGAGCCTGATTCTGCCGACGACGACACTCGCGCTCGGCTCGGCGGGTTACTATTCGCGGATCCTGCACACCAATTTATGCGACGCGATGGAGCAGGAGTACGTTCGCACCGCGATCGGCAAGGGGCTCTCGCGCGCCCGCGCGATGATGAAGCATGCGATGGCCAACGCGCTGCTTCCGCTGGTGACGCTCGCGGGACTCGACCTCGCGGGGTTGCTCAGCGGCGTGGTGCTGACCGAGACGGTTTTCAACTGGCCCGGCATCGGCAGGCTGGCGTATGAAGCGATCTTCAGCCTCGACATCCCGCTCATCATGGGCACCGTGCTGTTCTCCGCGTTCCTGATCGTGATCGCGAATCTCCTCGTCGATCTGATGTATGCGTACCTCGATCCGCGCATCCGGCTGGAGGAGATCGGTTGAAGGCCCGCGCCAACGCAATGGAGGTGATTGGCGCCGCGATGGTGGCGAGCCTGGTCCTCGTCGCGCTGCTCGCGCCGATTCTCGCGCCGCACGATCCCACCCGCGCAGTCGCCAACAGCTTCGGCGATCCATGGCCTCCCTCGTGGAGGTTTCCGCTCGGCACCGACGCGCTCGGCCGCGACGTCCTCTCGCGAATTATTTTCGGCGCGCAGATTTCGCTTGAAGTCGGGATCGCCGCGATGGCGGTTACGATGACTATCGGCGTCGCGATCGGACTTTCGGCGGGATTCTTCGGCGGCAAGGTCGACTTCATCCTGATGCGCTTCACCGACGTGATGCTCACGCTGCCGGGACTACTGCTCGCGATGGCGCTGGTGTCGGTGCTTGGCCCCAGCATCCGCAGCATCCTTATCGTGATAGGGATCGTGTCGTGGACTTCGATCGCGCGAGTGGTGCGTGCCGAGGCGCTCTCGATGTCGCAACGCGATTTTGTGATGGCTGCGCGCACATTGGGCGCGCCTTCGCCCCGGCTCATCACGCGCCACGTGCTGCCCAACGTTGCGCCGACGATCATCGTGATGGCGGCACTGGGAACCTCGGGCACGCTGCTCCTCGATGCGGCGCTGAGCTTCCTCGGCCTCGGAGTTCCGCCGCCGACGCCGAGTTGGGGCCGCATGATCGAGGAGGCGACGATTTATTTCCGCGTCGCGCCGTGGCTCGCGACGTTTCCCGGCCTCGCGATTTTTTACGCGGTGCTCGCTTTCAATCTCCTCGGCTACGGCGTGCTGCGGCAGCGCGCGCGATGAAGCATCGACGAAATTGTTGTGCCCTACGCATTTTGATCATGATGATGACGGTCGTCATCTTCGCAGGCTGCCAACAATCCAGCGACAATTTTGGCTTTCCGCCGAGCGCAATGGTGCTTCGACTCGCAAGCAATGATGACGTGCCGAGTCTCGATCCGGCGGCCGGCTACGACACCGCGTCATGGACTTTCGAGCAGGCAATCTTCGACACGCTGGTGCGCTATGGCGACGCTGATGTGGAACTCCATCCGGAAGTCGCGACCTCGTGGGAATCGTCGGCGGACGGAAGCGTGTTCACGTTTCATTTGCGCAACGACGTGCGCTTCAGCAATGGCCGTCCGGTGACGGCGGCTGATTTTAAATTTGGAATCGAGCGCGTGATCGATCCCGCGACGCTGTCGAAAGGAATGGAGTACTACCAGGGAATCGCCGGCGCGGCGGAGTTCGCGGCGCATCGTAAGCCGCATGTCGATGGTATCGAGACGCCCGACCCGTACACGCTGATTTTTCGCCTGAGCGGACCCGATCCGATTTTTCCGCACAAGCTCGCGATGCCGTTCGCATCGGCGGTTCCGCGCGAGGTGGTGGAGAAATGGGGTGAGGATTTTTCCCGCCATGTGGTCGGAAGCGGCGCCTTCAAACTTAGGGAATGGATCGGCGGGCAGCGCATCGTGCTCGAAAAGAATCCGTACTACTACGTCAAGGGCCAACCGCGCCTCGGTGGAGTCGTCGAACAGGTCGGAGTCAACGCCGAACTGCAGTGGCTGAAATTCGAGTCGAGCGAAATCGATGTGCTCGAGGCGATCCCGCCCTCCGAATTTCCTTATGTCATGAAGACGCCGGCGCTGCGCGCGCTCACGCTCAACAAGTCGACCGTCACCACCGAATATCTCGGGATGAATTGCCAGATGCCGCCGTTTGACGATGTGCGCGTGCGCCAGGCGTTCAATTGCGCGATCGACAAACAGAAGCTGATTGCCGTCATCAACGGCCGCGGCATCATGGCGCGCGGAGTGTTGCCGCCGAATTTGCCGGGCTACGATCCGGACGTGCGCGGCTACGATTACGATCCGGCCAAGGCGCGCGCGCTGCTCGAGCAGGCGCACTTTCCGCATGACCCCAAGCTGCCCCTGTGGTTTCGCGCCGATCAAACCGGCGAGATGTTAGCGGAATCGATTCAGCAGGACCTCGCGTTGGCCGGCGTCAGTGTCGCGTTGAAGCCGGTCGCATGGGGTCCGCTCCTCGAAGCGATTCGTCAGCCGAAAAACGTCCAGTTTTTCATGAGCGCGTGGGAAGCGGATTTTCCGGACCCGGAAAATTTCCTCAGCGTGCTGTTGTCGCGCAAACAATTCGGCTCCAACAACGACGCGTTCTACACCGACCCCGCGGTGGAAGCGCTGCTCGGCCAGGCCGCGCTGGTAAGCGACATGAAGAAGCGCTACGCGATTTACGATCAAGCGCAACGCATCGTCATCGCCGACGCGCCGTGGGTGTTCCTGATTCACCCGGTGCAATACGTGATGCGCAAGCCGTGGGTCCACGATTTCATCATGAACCCGATGCGGCCGACGCGCTTCGAGCCGATTTCGCTTTCGCAGCCGACCGGCGACTAGTTTGTTCCTTCCAGCGCCGTGAGTTCGCGGCTCGCGCGCGGCAGGAAGAACAGCCCGATCACGCCATTGCAGAACATGAAGGTGAAGTGCGCCGCGAGGCTGTAGGCGAGAATCTTCTCCTCGGGCGCGTTGCCGGAAAAAAACAGCAGCCACGCCGCCTGGCTCGTCCCCAGATGCGCGACCGCGATCGGCAGCGCCGCGGCGAGAAATACCAGCGGCAGAAACAACATCAGCTTGACGAATGGAATCGTGATCCCATACAGCGCCAAGGCGAAATACTGTGTCGCTACCGAAGCGAGAAAACTCGGCGCCTTGATGCCGAGCACAATCGCATAGTCGAGCGGCCGCGCCTTGAGGAAAGTCCCGGCGATCGAACCGGCGCGGCTGGTGGAAATCCATTGGTGCAGGCGCGGGTTGCGGCGCGCCATCGCAAACAGCGTGATAATCGCGAAGAGCAACATCCATGCGATCACGTAGGCGACGCGCAGGATCTTGACGATCTCGATCTGCGCCGGTGCGCTGGGATGGTAGAAAATCACTCCGAGCGTCGAAAAAAGAAACAATTGGTAGATCTCGAGCAGCGCGATGAACAGGATCGAGCCGAGCGCCTCGAGGAAAGGAATTTTTGCTTTGCGATAGAGATAGTACGCGACGCCGCCCTGCCCGAGGTTGGTGTTGATGAGCGCGAGTAGGTACATGCTGGCGCGGATCGGCACGATGTCGCGAAAACGCATCGGCGCGTTGAAGCGTTGCACCACCCACGTCAAGCATAGCGAATCGATCATCCAGTAAAACGCCGAGAAGGGCAGAAACACGGCGACGAATTTCAGCACCGGCGCTTGCTTCAAGGCCTCGCCGACCTTCGCCATCGGAATGCGCCAGAAGATCAGCGCGAAGATCGCGACCGTGCCTACATATGGTAGCGCTTTCTTCCAAAGTGGCGTCGTGCGTACCGACTGCGCGGGCGCGGGCTGACTGCTCGAAGCGGTGGCCGGTCCGGGGCTCATCGTACCTCTCTCGGAGATTCTTGCGGCACACGCGCGGTTCCAATCAGCACCCGCTCGCCACGATCGTTTTCGGTCCACACTTCCAGTTGAAGTTGCAGGCCCGTGGCATCGACGATACGCGCGTGCATCGTTAGCGTGTCGCCATAGAAGACCGGCTTGACAAGCGCGGCCTCGAGCCGCCCGCCGCGCAGAAAACCAATCCCGAACGAATCGAGAATGAAGTTCGCCATCACCGCGTAGGTCTGCTCGCCACCCGCGATCGGGGCACGGAAACCGGCCTTGCGCGCCGCCTCGTCATCGGTGTGGATGTTAACTCGCGGCGTTCGTCGCGGCGGCCCTTCGATTCCCTCTTCGTAAGCTTTCGCGGCATCGGCGTCGAGAAGATATGGCTTCGACACCAATTCGCGTCCGAGATCTGTCGCAGTCGCACTCATGCGATTTTTCCCTCCAACAGCAGCACCGAGGTGATTGCTTGCCGCACCAGCAATTCATCGGTCGCCGCGTCGCGCGATTCGTATTCCAGCTCGAAGTAAAACTTGCCGCGCTTGCGCTCGACCCTGGTGATGCGGCCCTCGGTTTTCACCGATTGATGGGCGCGCATCGGCGCGTGGAACTCGCTCCAATGCTTCGCGTGCACGCCGCCCGAGCCGCCGTAGAAATGTGCGGCGATGAGCAGCGCGTAATCCTGCAACCTCATGGTGGGAGGCGCGATTTGATCGCCGGCCGGAGAATTTTTCGTGTGCAACGGACTGTGGCTGGAGGTCCCGCGCGCGAACGCTTCGATCTGCTCGGGCTTCACGACATAAAAAATCGGGCCGAGCTTCATCCCCTCGTGAATGTTCTCGGGACACATCAGAAGGCGATTTTCAGTGTTGGTCATTTGCTAGACGAACGACCGAAGCCCGCACGCCATTGAAGAGGTTTAGCAGGCGTGCAAGATTTTGCCCACTCACAAACAATGGCGACTCAGAAGGTAAAACATTCGCATCCCGCGCCGATTCATCTGACCGGCATCGATCCGATCATGGCCCGGATCATCAAGCAGGTCGGCGCTTACGATGCGACCTATCGGCGCGAGCGATTTCCTGCGTTGGCGCGCGCGATCATTTTCCAGCAACTCGCGGGCAACGCGGCGCGCGCGATCCTGAAGCGCTTCATCGAGCTGTTTCCCGGGCGGCGATTTCCATCGCCCGAGCAAGTCGTGGCGATGCCGATAGCGCGTCTGCGAAAAGTCGGACTATCGGGCGCGAAGGCGCTCTACATCAAGGGGCTGGCGGCCGACATCGTCGCGAAGAAGGTGAATTTCCATCGCTTCCCGAAGATGGAAGACGCGGCGATCATCGCGGAGCTGACGCAGGTGAAGGGCATCGGGCAATGGACCGCGGAGATGTTCCTGATGTTCAACCTCGGCAGGCCTGACGTGATGCCGGCCGGCGACCTCGGGGTGCAGACTGCGGTAATGAAAGCCTACGGATTGGCGAAACGTCCGACGCCGAAGGAACTGCGCGAATTCGCCGAGCGATGGAAACCGCATCGCACCGCGGCGGCGTGGTACTTGTGGCGCAGCCTCGACATCGTGCTGCCCGTCGATGCAGTGAAAGCGGCGCCTCCTTCGAAAAAGAAGCGCTAGGACCTCACTCTTATCTCTCCCAATAGGGAGAGAAGGTGAAGGTAGGCGGCCAGCTTTCGGATCCTGCTAAGGTTCCATGTACGCGAGGGCGACGCCGTCGAGGGGGTTGACGAACCTCGCGATCTTGCCGCCCTGAATTGCTACTTTCGGCTCGGTCGCTTCCATCCCGTTGGCGCGCGCGAGGTCGACTGCGCGCCGGATGTCCCTGCACATGAACGCGAGGCCCCAAACCTGCGGCGTCCCGCGCCCCGGTCCTACAATTTCCAGCACCGTCTGTTCGAGTTTGAAGAATGCCTGGCGCACGCCGCCGCCGGCCTCACGGATGCGCTTGCAGGGGAGGCCGATTTTCTCATGCGCCGCGATCGCATCCTCTAATGAAGGCGTCATCACCACGATGTGCTCGAGATAGTCCACGGTGTTTTGATTGGCGCCGCAAAGTTGTTCGAGATTCGCGCGACGAGTGGCGAGGTCGGTGCGCGTAGTAACTTCGGTTGTCCATACGCCGGGAAGAAAGTTTGTGAAATGTTCATATCGCAACCGGCCGTCATCTGATGGCGTGTCTGGACCGGCGGCGTCGATGCCCCAGGTCCACCCGATGATGCCGCCACCGCGTTCGAGCGCCGAGGCAAGTGGCTCCGGAGTTTTCGATGTGACCGCGACGAGATCGATCTCGATCGCGCCGGCGCATAGTCTCGCGACGCGGGTGGCGCCTTCGCTAAATCGTTTCGATGCGATAGCGAATCCGGCTTTCGACCATCGTTCGCATGCGGCGTCGAGATCGGTGACTGCGACGATGACTCTTTCGATGCACGTTATGGACACGCATCAAAACTAACCCGCGCAGTGGGAAATGCGAAAGGCCCATTCTATGGTGCGGGCTTGATGTTCTGATTGACGCGGAAAAAATTCGCTGGATCGTATTTGCGTTTGATCTCGGCAAGGCGCGCGTAGTTGTCGCCGTAGGCGGCGCGGGCGCGCTCGTCGCCTTCGTTTTCGAGATCGTTGAGGTAGACGGACCCGCTCGAATAAGGCTGCAGGGCAGCGAAGAAATCCTCCACCCACTGGATGGCATCCTCGCGCGCACCGTCTTCCTGCCAGTACGAATGGACCCAATATTCAAAACCGACGCGACGAAATCCGAACGCATTGTCATGCGGCTGCGAGCACCATGGGCCGTGCCAGTACATCATCGTAATGCCGCTCGATTCGCTGGGCGCTGACGATGCAAACTCCGCGATGACGTCGATGGTGCTCGCATCGAGCCGCTCCAGATGCCCGCCGCGCCGGCAACTCGAGTAGTCGCCATCGGACGGCGCATCCGATCCTTCGCGCTGCTCATCTATATATGGTTTCGATTTGATCGAATCCTCGAACGGCTTCATGAAGCTGCGCAGCGGATGCAGCACGCGCTCGCCCTCTTTTTCGTCGCCGTTCCAAACCACCGCGATGTCGAGCATCCGCTCGCCAGGAAACGGCAGCACCGCCGCAAGGAGGAAAAGTTCATCGGGAATCGTCGGCGCATACTGATTGAGATATCGCATCACGTCGCGCGCCTGACGAATCGGATACTTGAGATGACCGGCCAGCACGTTGCCGACGCGATGGAGGCGGAAGTCGAGCGACGTCACGACCCCGAAGTTTCCGCTGCCGCCGCGTACCGCCCAAAACAGATCAGGATTTTCATCCGCATCCGCATGGAGGATGCGGCCGTCAGCAATGACGATCTCGACGCGCGTAATGTTGTCGCATGCGAAGCCGAGTTTCGGCGTCAACGCGCTTTCGCCGCCGCCGAGCGCGTATCCTGATACGCCAACCGAAGGGCACGAGCCGAGCGGCACCGCCATCGAGAAGGCATTCGTCACCAGGTCGAGTTCGCCCGCGAGGACGCCCGATTGCAGCCGCACCCACGCGCGACGAGGATCGATCTCGATGCGCTTCAATAGCGACAAGTCGATCACGAGGCCTCCGTCGCAGGTGCCGTGACCGGCGAAGCTGTGCCCTCCGCTACGCACCGCGACGAGGAGATCGCTGTCGCGCGCAAACTCGATCGCGCGCATCACGTCTTCGTTCCCGGCGCATCGCGCGATGATCGCGGGCCGATGATCGACAGCGTGGTTCCACACCCGGCGCGCTTTTTCGTAAGGCCCATCATCGGGAAGAATCAAATCGCCTTGGAGGTTAACTGCGAATTTTCGAATCGCGGCCGCGTGGAGAGGAGAGGACGTCATAGATACACAAGTGCCTCAGGATGAGGTTTCGACGGATTGCGCGCGTGGTTTGTTCAGCCGCGATTGCGGCGCGAGCGGACCGGCGGATTGAGCGGCTTGAGATGACTGATCCGCTTCGAAGGCTGCGTGCTGGGGCCGGTGCGATGCTGAAATTTCATGTCGGCGCCGCAATGCCGACAGTTGACGTCCTGCCACTTCACCGGCCGCGCGCAGAAGGGGCATTTGTAGCGCTTGCGCGCGATTAGGTAGAGACCCACCGCCGTCAGCGCAACCATTATCAATCCGATCAGCGTCTGCTTCACGAGAATATGATTCGGTCAGGCGAGGCCCTCTTTCAGGGCGTCGTCGAGCGCGCCGATATTCACATGATGGCCCTTCGCCATCAAGGCTAGAAACGCGTGCAGGTCCGCGTCGGTCAGGCTCGCGAGGTTCTCCTCGATCTTGCGGATGACCCAGCGCTGGCCGCGATTGAGCAGCTCTAGCTTGCCGCGCAAGTCATTCACCGCGCGCACCTTCTCGACGAAATCACCGGTCTTGTTGGAGGGCGCGCCGCCGAGCCGCCGCACATGCGCAGACAATTCGCCCGCATAGTAACCCTCGTCATGGCCGACCTTCTTGAGCAGCTCCCGCAACTCCGGCGACTTGGTCATCTCGGTAAGTTCATGCAGCACGCGGCCACCAGCACGCTCAGCCTCGCCAAGTGTGTTCAAAAATCCTTCAAGTTGCGCATCCATATGAAAATCCTACCACCGTCGGCGGCGATCGTCTTCAAGCAAATCGGCCCGTCCTACCAAATCGGGACCACCGGGCAATAAACCGCGCCGATCGTTCCGCCGCGGTGATCGAGCGCGGCCTTGAGGATCATGAGTGCGGGCGCCATCGAGCGCATCGCGGCCGGAAGCTGGGGCGCGCGCGTTGTGACGAGGCCGCCGCTGAGAAGCTTCGCCAATGGTCCCGGCTGCTCGGGCATTTCCACCAGCGCGACCTCGGTATCGGGTGGCAGTTTGATCGCTTTCTTGGCGGCGTCGAGCGCATCGGCGAAACCGCCCAACTGATCGACGAGCTTGTTTTGCAGGGCCTGCTCTCCGGTCCAGACGCGCCCCTGCGCGATCGCATGGACATCCTCGACGCTCATATGGCGGCTGTCCGCGACCACCTTGAGAAATTTCTGATAGGTGTCGCCGAGCAACTGGTCCGAGAAAATCTTCATCTGACCCGGAGTGAAGTCAGTGAACTCATCGAACATCCCAACGTTGGCGCCGCGGGTCACGGCTCCGCTGTTGAGGTAGATTTTTTGCGAGGCCGGCCCGAGGTTGAACTTGCCGCCCAGCACGCCGATCGATCCGGTAATGGTTCCCGGCTCCGCGATAATACGCGAGGCCGGCGTCGAAACCCAGTAACCGCCCGACGCAGCATAGCCGGACATACTGACGATGATCGGCTTCTTGTGCGCGGTGAGTTCCGCCGCATGCCGAATCAGCTCCGAGGCGATAACGGATCCGCCGGGCGAGTCGACGCGTAAGATGACTGCGCGGATGGAATCGTTTTCGCGCGCGGTCTTGAATGCCTCATCCAGATCGTCGGACGCTGCCATCTCGGTGCCGGTCAGCCCGACGCCCCCGGCCTGACCGCGCACAATCTCGCCGTCGCAATAGATGACGGCGATTTGGGCCTGCGAGCCGAGGCCGGAGAACATGCTGGGATGGACATAATCGGTGAAGTTCACCATCCGATGCGTCCCGCCGCCATGATGTTTGACGCGGTCGGTGAATTGATCGTCGTACTCGAGGCGTTCGACCATATGCGCCTTCAGGCTGAGGCCCGCGTTTAGGGGCGCCTGATCGACGATCGCGCGCATCTGATCGGCGCTGATGCCGCGCTCCTTGGAAGTTTGACCGACGATTTGATCGAACATCGCACTGACGAGCGCTTCATCTTCTTCGCGCTGCGCGGGCGTGAAATCCTTCTCGGTGAACATGTTGGCGGCGCTTTTATATTTTCCGATCGATGCGAAGTTGGGATGCACTCCGACCCAGTCCAGCGTGCCGCGCGCAAAGACCTCGCGCACACCAACGCCGACAAGGTCGAGCTCGCCCTCGGGCATCAACGACACATCACCGGTTGCCGCCGCCACCAGGTACGGGAGATTGCCGGGTGACATTTCGCCGGCGGTCTCGACATAGGCGCTGGTCCACTTGCCCGAAGCTCTGAACTGGCCGATGAGCGCCGCGATCTCCTGCGCCTGCGACAGTTCCATTTGCGTATCGATGATCTTGATCGCGAGGCCAGATATGCGCTCGTCCTTGGCGGCCTTGCTGAGCGCCACTCGCATCACGTTGAGCGGCGTTTCATGCGGACTCATCATTCCGAGGAGGTTAACGCTCCCGCGCTCGACTACCGGGCCGTCGAACGTCACGACCAGCACCGAACCGTGCTGCACGCGATGCGAAATGTATTCGGACAGGAAGGCGACTATGCCCAGCGCGACCAATGCCACGACCAGGCGCAGCAGCCATCGAAAAAGCTTTTTCATCATCTAAGCATCTCCCTTACGCATGTCCGTAAGCATTTCGCGCATGGCGCGTCGGCGCATTGCATACCTACTATCCAAACATGTCCTCATGCGCGTATCCAACCGCGTATTCAACACAGACATGACGTGCTGATCGTCCGGGGCGTTGCCGCGCGGTGGCGGGGATCGGCCAAGCAGCCAGGTATGGCTGGAAAAGCGTCCGTGAAGTCTCTACGGTAGTCGCGAATCGACCGAAGGGAGTTGATCTCTTAGCGCTAGCAGACTCGAGGTTTTGAAGAATGAAGTCGGAACGCGCCTCGTAAAACTCCACCATCGTCAACGCCGCCTTCCCGCAGCGGGCGCTGCGCGGCATTGTGAAACTTGCGCGACTGCATCGGGTAGATCACGACGTGAGCGCGGCCGGTCGCACGGTTGGCAAAGATGCAACTATGACTGTATGTTGCGCGGTAGGTTGTGCCCGGAAAAAGACAGTGCCTCCGGATGAGCTTCTGTTCGTCATCCGGAGGCACCCAGGCACAGGAGGAGGTACTACCAGGAGGAGGAGTCAGTGCGTACGGAACCTACCGGTTCGGCGTTATGATGGACGGCGTCTTTGGACACCGTCCACCTTGGGAGGCTAAAGGCAACTCGGCTCACGATTGACCCGAACTTAGCGAAGCGTCTGCACCTTACCGGGAATCTTGGTGGCATACTTAGAGGGTACCCCACCGCCGTGCGAAGTGTTCGGAGTCGAGTGCCCAGCAACACCGCTAGGGGTCGACGGAAGTGGCACGGCCGGCGGATTCCCGCCGAGCGCTATCCGAGGCAGGTCATGCCCTGCGAGTGAGCCTCCGCCACCACCGGGAATCTTGGCGGCATACTTGGACGGTACCCCTCCTCCGCCGAGGTGCGGAGTCTGATGTCCAGCAACACCGCTCGGGGTCGACGGTAATGGAGCCACGACAGACGGCGGAAAACCGCCGCTGAGCGACACCGGGAGATTCGGGGCTTTCACATGTCCGTTGGGGCGAGTAGGAAGTCCCCCCGTCGGAGCACCACTTCCGATCGCCGCGATGCTGGGGTTGATTCCGGAGGCATTAACTCCTGCCAAGTGGACGCCACCGACACCGAGGGCGCTGGCACTTCCGGCGGTGGCAAGCGCTAAGGCCGCGCCCGCCGCATAGCCAATGATTTTTGATCCTGATCGCATTGATGGTCTCCGCTTTGAGATTTTAATGTCCCTATTCCAATCCTTGGGATGTTCTGCGAACAGGAAAATGTTTATCTGTCTATAAAGATGCAGTCAAGCTTGAATCTAAGCGATTGCGTCGCCGATTTTGGTTGATTCGCATCACCGTGTAATATCGGCTAAGCACCGGAGCAACATGCTATGCTTGCTTTTCTTAGCTCCTAGCCGAATAAGGGAAGAATCCACGTCATCCCAATAAGAAGGAATGCTAATGAGAATCGGCTTTGGAATTAAGTTTTTTTATACGGTCGCGAGCGCCATTCTCGCTTCCGCAACGCTCCTTTCCTGCTCCGATCTGCCCGGGTTAGGCGCGCCTGTCTCTGCACCGCCGCAGCAACAACAGCAGCCACAACTCGACGCGTTGCCTCCCGCGTTCCGAGAAGTGCTGGGCGCCGAACCCGAAAAAGATCAGCAGGCATTTCTGGCACGATCTGCCAACGAGCAGCACGCGATCATCGAGGAATGGGAACGGCGCGAAAAGATGCTCGACCGTTTCACCTCTGCCGAGCGGACCATCATCTCAACTCTCTCACAGGAGGACACCGACGATTTTTTCCAGATTCCGGAAGATCACAAAGATCAGCAGGAGCAATATTTGGCCGACGCCGAGACGCGCTATCTAGATTCGCTCGACGATTGCCTCGTCAACACGCACCGCCGTTTTGGTCCTCGGGTCGAGAGCAACATAGCGCAGGAAGCATTGAAGCGGTTCACACCGCCCGAGCAGGCGATCATCAAACATCTCACCCCGGAGGAATCGAAACAGTTTCTGACGCTTTCCCAAGATCAGCGGGAGCAATTTTTGACCGATACGGCGGATCGCAAGGTGGACCAACTCCTGAGTTGTGTGACCCACTCGAATCGGCGCTTGGGAGAGCCCCTCTAATGCCCGATGAGACGCGCGCGATAGACGCGCACGCCGCGATGCTCACTCGTCGCGGCCAACATCATTTTCCGGTCCCGTTAATGGATAGAGACCGAGACGGGTTCTTGGGGTCATCGCTAGTCACGGTCAAGGTTTGCTCCGGAAAGACACCCGTGGTAGTCGGCATGAATTGTACATCGATAGCGACCCCCTTCCCCTTCGCCAGGGTCATCGCGCCACCGTTCTCTACTTGGAAAGGAGGCTGCAGCGTTCCAACCGTAAAGTGAAGGTCGCCCTTGCCGGCATTTCGCACCTTGAAGTTACCCGTTAGCGTCCTTCCAACCTTCAGCTTGCCGAAGTTCATACGGCTGCGGCTTAATCGGATCGAACCGCTCCCCGGAGTTGGGGTTGGACTTGCCGTAGGAGTTGGAGTTGGGGAGCCGCCGGAACTCACTCCAAAGACGTCGAGCTCACCACTGGATGCGACATAGACCTTGCCGTTGACGATGGTAGGAGTCAGGAATGCGTCATTTTGGTAGGTCCAGGTGCCGCTTGAAATTCCCAGAGCTCCCTTCGAACCAACGATGAGATCGGTGGTGAGATCGTTCGCCGGAAACGCACGGAGGGTTAACGTTCCAGTCCCATCGGAAGAGGTTGCCGGCGACGGGTGCTGGATCGCCCATAGAATTGCGGTGGTCGTATCGCCGCCGTTGGACGAGATCGCCGGCAACGTGCCGCCGCGCGCGAAGTCGTATTGGGAGGAAGGAGTTTGATTGGGTTGGCCAGTTGGGTTCATGCCGGCTGCCAATGATGAATTTTTGAGATCGAATTCGATAATCGGCGAGTAATCGCCGGTGTAGTAGATATATTGGCGTCCGGAGGAATCCTGGAAGTACGCGGGCGCACCCCAGAACGCGTCGCGATTGGCGCCGAGATTCGGATCGGTTTTGGAAGCCGTACCCAACACGCGCCACAGCACCTGCACGACGTTGTCCGTGCATTGCGTGGTGCTAGGTCCTTGCGGAGGAGAATTTTGCGTCGGCGTATAGTGTCCCATCGCGGTCCGATCGATCAGATAGATGGAACCCTCTTTACCCGCGAAGGTCACCAGCTTGGCAGGACCACCGGTTTGATTGGGCAGCACCATCGGCGCGCCAGCACCGAGATCGACATCGTTGTAGTAAAGCTCAGACTGTTCGCACGGCGTGAAATAGTCGCCGACGCCGATGGAGGGCGCCTGAGTTAGCCGCAGCAGCGTATCGCCATAATTCGGGCCACCAGTGTTGGCGTTGAACGCTCCATTGGCTGTGAGTGCATAGATCGAGGAATCGTCGGTCACCATGCCCACACTGGCCTGCCATATCGAGCCGCCACCTGATGTCCCATTCAGGTTAGGGTCCGGTACGATACTAGGGTCAGTGTTGAATACCGCAACCTGCGCCAGCGAAGTCTTATCGTACGCGATGATCCAACCTTGATACGCGCCGGTTCCGTCGATAGATCCGTTCGGCTCGATACCGTTGTCTTCGTGAGCGCTCCACGCCGTGTAGACTGTGTTTCCAAAAAGCGTCAGTGCTGCGCGATTAAACTCGACCAACGGATCGAAGACGACATTGCCATTGCCGTCCTGCTCGCCGCCGGTTCCCGGAAACTTCGCCACTATATCGACCGGACTGCCCGAGCGTTCATTGCCGGTGGTGATGTCGAGCGCGTGCAATCGCTGATGGAATACCGGGGTACTCGCGGTCGTCTTGCTCGCCGCCACCACATACAGCGTGTTGCTCGAAGGGTCGATCACTCCGGTACCCGAAATGCCCATGTGCGGAATGCGAGTGTTGGCGTAGTCGTTCATGGCCTGCAAGGTCTCGCCGGATGGGGTCAGACTCTTCGACCATAGGGGAGCGCCTTTCGTGTCGGCATCGAATGCGTAGACCGTGTTGTTCTCGGTTCCGACGAATATCACGTTGTGGGTGCCCGCCGACCCGAGGTTCAAAGCGGGGACGTAGAGTGGCTGAAAGTACGTCCCATCGTCGGTCGTATCTTTGAACAGGAGCTTGAAACTCGATTTGACATTGGCCACCGTCAATGTCGTCTCGCTAGAATTCCAGTTGGTATGAGCGTTGTTGTACATCTGCGTGACGACGGACGGCGGCGCCGCAAACACCGTCGCGGCGAAGACACAAATGCCCGCCATCGCCAGCCAAAAGAGTGTGCGGTTTGAGACTCTATGCTGCTTCATGTGCATCTTTATAATGTCTTACTTTGCCCAACGACGCCATCAAAACGGGCACTTAGGAACGAAAAAGTAACGCAAGGGTAGGTTTTGCAGGCATTTCTTAGCTTAACATAGCATCCCACGATTTGACGCTCGAATTGCACCAAGGTTTCATTCTGATGATAGATTTTGCTCCAATGAGCGAGTGCCGGGGGCCGCAATAGCAACCAAGCCGCCATCGACGACCAACGTGCACTCGGCACCGCTGCTCAATGAGCAAGCGCTCGCCGCGATTCATTATCGGATCCTGGCGCTATGCTTTGCGGCCTGGATCTTCGACTTCTATGACCTGATTCTCTACTCCTTCCTGCTGGTGCCCATCGCGCGCGACCTCCACTTCACCACCACCGATTCATCACTGCTCCTGGGAACGTCGTTTCTGATGACCGCCGTCGGTGGCGTGATGTTCGGCTTCCTCGGCGATCGCTTCGGGCGCCGTCCCGTCGTCATCACCACCGTGACCATATACGGACTCGGCACCCTGCTGTGCGCCACCAGCCATTCGCTCCTCGAACTGATGCTTTATCGATCGTTCACCGGACTCGGCATCGGCGGCGGATGGGCCTCCGGTCAGGCGCTGATAGCCGAGAGCATGCCGGCTGCGAGGCGAGGGCGCTACGCCGGATACGTGCAGACCGGAGCGCCGCTGGGTGTACTGCTCGCCGCGGCGGCATCCGGTTACCTCGAGCCGCACCTGGGATGGCGATGGGTGTTCGCGCTCTCGTCGCTGCCGGCGGCCGTCATCGCGATCGCCGAATGGCGCTTTCTACCCGAGAGCGACGTGTGGCAGCGCACCGGCAAGCGCGCCTTCTTCGGCCCCGACGAATGGGGCTCGTTGCGGGAGCATCGCCATGTGATCGCGCTCCTCGGACTGTGGCTGCTGCTCAACTCCGAAGCGTACTGGTTCACCTATAGCTGGATGCCTGGTTATCTGCAGATGCAACGCGGTTTGAGCACTGCCGCGAGCGGCCGGCTGATGATCAATATGCAGTATGGAGGAGTCTTCGGCTACGCGATTTTCGGGATGCTCGCGGACCGCCTCGGTCGCCGGCCGATGTTCACGATGTTCGCGCTCGCGCTCGCCATCGGCCTCATCCCATCGACGCTGCTATGGCCGCAGGCGTCGCGCATTCCGGGATTGATCGTCGCCGCGATGATTCTTACCGGCTTCGGCACCGGGCTATGGTCTGGAGCCGCACCTTATATGTCGGAGCTATTGCCGACCCGAGTGCGTAACGCCGCGATGGGTGCGTTGCTCAACGTGACGCGAGGATTCCAATTCTTCACGCCGCTGGTGATAACGGAGTTGGGCCGGCATTTCGGCCTGGGCGCGGCGCTATCGGTGGGCGCGTTGTTCTCGCTCTCAGCAGCCGCGATGGTGTGGGTGCTTCCCGAAACGCGCGGCCGCTCGATTGTGGAACTCGATCGCAGCTGACTCTGGGTTGCGGCTGGTATCGACTGGATTTTGCCCTAAACGCCAGCGGCATCCTGCATCAAATACTCAATATTATCACGCCGTTACGTCGTTCATTCTCCTGAACTGAAGTGGGTTTGTTTTTGCACTTTTATCGATCGCGTCGCTGCGCCCACCGGAGGAGATCAACAACGGTCTTTTCACTTTGCGATTTTAGAAACTCCAGCATTCGCGCGGATGATTTGGCTTCGTTTATGTAATCGACCGCGAGCAACGCGAGCGGTCGCCCTGAGCGCAGCGAAGGGCCTCGATATCCACGCAGTGGGTTTGTTTTTGCGTTTTCGACATTCGACGTCGTGCCATGCGAGGTCCTTTGCCGAGCCTCAGGACCACCGCTCGCGATGCTCGCGGTGGGTTTCTTCAGCTAACACTATGTTATACGGTTGCGACTCCCGGATAAACCATACATCTGTGAAGCATCTTGCCGAACGAAGGAACCGACACCCGCGAATCCGTCGCGCACATGCTCAGCGAATTCGTTCGAGAAGTCGCTGAGCTTACTTTGGTTTTCGTTCCGCTCGACTATTTGCTCAAAGGCGACAGACTCGGACCCTACTTTTGGTATGAAACGATCGAAGTGGTCATCTTCTCTTTCATGCTCCTCCTCTCAGGAATATTTATAGAAAGGAGAGGCCAGAATTAATGGAAGCTGGGTCACATTCGAATCTGCTGATAGCTGTCGCACCGATGCTCGGAGCGGGATATTTGGTGGCCTTCGTCGGTCTCTACTGGGTGTGGCGTGAGCGCCGGAAGGTGGAACGCGCGCAGCGAAAGGCCGCCGAGGCTCATTCGGACAGCTCGCCCACGCAGAAACCCAAAGCCGCCAGCGCCTGATGTGCCGAGCAAATGATTGGATCTTTCTCACATCTGCATCTGCTTAGCGCTGCCGCTCTCATGGCGGCGGCGGCCCTGATCGCCTCAGCCCCGAGCGTGCTTTTTATGTTCTACGATTGGCGAGCCTCGGAACGCTCACACCGGAAGGCCGCCGAGGCTCATTCGGACAGCTCGCCCACCGAAAAGCCTAAAGCCGCACGCGCCTGATGTGGCGCCTACCTTTAATGTCGCGTGCTTGGCGAATAACATAGCCGGGGCATTCAATCGCTGTCCTTGAGGATGGGTCAGATGGCAATCGATATCATATACGGCGAGAACGTAACCAAGGGCGTCGATGCGGATACGAAAAATGGCGTGTGGCTCAGCGCCAGCGACTTCAAGCGCGTCGCTGGCTTCGAGCGCAAGCCCGAGGGCTTCTGTAAAGGCGAGCAATGCTATCCGGTTCCTCCCGCCCGCAAGGCTGAATTCGAAAGCGGCGGACGATACAACCTCGCGGCGCTAGCCGATCTGATCGGACAGCCGATGGTGGCCGACGAAGCCCATCGGGTGTGGTGCTTCGGCGAGGCGTCCGAGAATCGCAAGCGCGCGCTCACCTCCCTCGATGCGCCCGATTTCTCGCTCCCCGACCTCGAGGGCCGCATGCATTCGCTGTCCGAGCATCGCGGCAAGAAGATCCTTCTCGTCTCATGGGCCTCATGGTGAGGATGCCGCCTCGACCTGCCCGTGTGGCAGGCCCTGTACACCGAACTCGGCCCCAAGGGATTCGTTCCGATAGCGGTCGCATTCGACAGCGCGGGCAACGCGGCAGCGGAGCCGTGGATCAAGGCGGCGAATCCTACTTATCCATGCGTCATCGATCGACGTCACATCGTCGCCGAACTCTTCGACATGGTGAATGTGCCGAACGCGGTCTGGATCGATGAGCATGGAAAAATCGTGCGTCCCTCGGAACCGGCCGGCGCGAGCGATGCCTTCCGCAAAATGGATCACACCAACTTTTCGATTCCGCCCGATGCACTCGCGGATTTGCAGGCCAAGCGAAGCGCTTACCTCAATGCGATTCGCGATTGGGTCGCGAACGGTCCCGCGAGCAAGTTCGCGCTCAGCGAGACAGAAGTCGTGCGCCGGATGCATACGCCGAGCGACGATCACGTTCGCGCGGCGGCAAACTTTCGCCTCGGCGAATACCTCGTGGAAAGTGGGCATCCTAAGGATGCGCAAAAATATTTCGAGGAAGCGAAGCGTCTTCGCCCCGAGAGCTGGAACTACAAGCGTCAGGCGTGGGCGCTCGAAGATCCGATGAAGGCGGGTGGGCCGGAGTTCTGGGCTGCCGTCGATGCTTTGGGCGACAACAAGTACTACCCGACCTCCGACGACATTTGATTCACGCTCGCGCCGCCGCGAAGCACGTGCGCGATGCCGGAGAAGTACGGCTTCGATTTCGAAATGAGGCGCGAAGCGGGCGCAGCCACGCCGTAGGCGTACCCGAGGCGGAGCGAAGCGGAGTCGAGGGAATCTCTAAGTGATTATAAAAGACGACGAGTTCGCCGACATTCAGACGCCGAGCGGTCCGATGCGGACCTTTATATTCCGGCCCGTCGCGTCCGGACGCTATCCCGGCCTCGTCCTCTATTCGGAAATCTACCAGGTGACCGCGCCGATTCGGCGGTTGGCCGCACAATTCGCCGGCCACGGATTCGTCGTCGCAGTGCCGGAGATTTACCATGAGTTCCTGCCGGCGGGCGTCGCGTTTCATTACGATGAGACTGGAACGGCGCGCGGCAACGAACTGAAAATCACCAAAACCATTGCGAGCTACGACGATGACGCCAGCGCCGCGCTTGCGTTTTTGAAGTCGCATCCCAACTGCACCGGCAAACTCGGCGTCGCCGGATTTTGCATCGGTGGGCATCTCGCGTTTCGCGCCGCGATGAACAAAGAGGTGCGCGCCACCGCATGCTGGTATCCCACCGACATCCACGAGCACAGTCTCGGCAAAGGCAAGAACGATGATTCTCTCGCGCGCGTGGGCGACATCACCGGCGAGATGCTGATGATCTTCGGCCGGCAGGATCCGCATGTCTCGCGTGAAGGACGCGAGCTCATCTACGATACGATGACGCGCGCGGGGCTTTCATTCACATGGCATGAGTTCAATGCGGCGCACGCTTTCATGCGCGATGAAGGCCCGCGCTACGATCCTGCGACGGCGCAGATCTGCTATGGCCTCGCGCTCGAGATGTTCCATCGCAAATTAGGCGAGGGTGACCTTAGTTCTTGATCGATGTTGTCTTATGTTGTCATCCTGAGGTGAGCGCAGCGACGCCGAAGGATCTAGGGAGCGCCTAACAATCGATTGTTGCTTTCAGCATCGGATGCGCGGCCTCGGATGGCAGCAACGCTCATGGTGCAGGTTGATGGTGCGACTTCCATCGGTGGAGCTACGCGATCCTTCGGCCGCGCTGCGCTAACCTCAGGATGACAAGAGCGCACGACCGACCTGTTCGCGTGATTTCAGCAAGGCCACGCTGAGCTTCGAGATGTCCACCCGAGAGCGTGGAGTGAAGCCCGATCACGCGTGCACCGAGATCTGTCGCGTCACTCCGGTCAGCATCGCGGCGAGTGCGGTGAGATCGTTTTCGTCGTAGTAATCGATCTCGACCCGCCCCGGACTTTTTCCGCGACGCCGCACCACCCGAACCTTTCGCTTGAGCGCATGCTGGAGCGCGTCGATGAGCGCGCTCAGATTTGGATCAGTATAGCCGCCGGTGCGCGCGCTCGAAGTTGTTCCGTTACCGGAATGCTTGCGATGCGCTGCGGCGATCTCTTCGGCTCCACGAGCCGTGATGCCGCCCTCGACGATTTTATTCGCCGCCGCAATTCTCGCATCCGCCGAAGACAGCGCGAGCAGCGGACGCGCCTGGCCCGCGCTGAGTTGTCCTCGCGCGATCATTTCGAGAATCGTTTCGGGAAGATCGAGTAGGCGAATCGCGTTGCTCACATACGGACGGCTCTTGCCGATGCGGTTCGCGATGTCGTCGTGGCTGAGCGAAAACTCGCGGCTCAGGCGTGCGAATGCGCGCCCCTCCTCAACCGCATTCAATTCCTCGCGCGCGAGGTTTTCCACCAGCGACATTTCCAGTGCCGCGCGATCGTCTAGATCGCGCACGATGACCGGAACAGCTTCGAGGCCAGCAGCACGCGCCGCGCGCAGACGCCGTTCGCCCGCGATCAATTCGTAGCGCGGACCATCGAAGTCATCTGGATTGCCGACGACTCTAACGATCAGCGGCTCGATGATCCCCTGGCTCTGAATGGCGCGCGTTAGCTCTGAGAGCCGCTCGGCATCGAAATGCTGGCGCGGCTGAAATGCGCCCGCAGAAATTCGCGCCGCCGGCGCCATCGTAATCGAGGTGTTCTCGCGCAGCGTCTGCGACTTTGGCGATGAGCTCTCGAACGCCGTGCTCTCGATCAACGCGCCTAGGCCACGGCCCAATGGTTTGCGGATCATTTGTGTATCTCCTCACTCGCGGACTCTGCCGGCTCATGCTGCATCTGTGCGGATGGCGTGTCTGCGATTTCGCGCGCGAGCAGTTCCGCCGCGAGCTCACGATAACCTTGGGCGCCCGCCGATTTGGTTTCGTATTCGATAACCGAAAGGCCATGACTCGGGCTTTCCGACAATCGCACATTGCGCGGAATGATCGATTTGAAAACCTTGTCCGCAAAATGCTCGCGGACTTCGCGCGCGATCTCATGACAAAGACGATTGCGCGAATCGAACATCGTCAGCACCAAGCCTTCGATCTCGAGCCCCGGCCGGAGCTGCTCCTTCACCCGCTTGATGGTTCCGAGCAGCGAGCTGAGACCCTCGAGTGCGTAGTACTCGCACTGCATCGGTACCAACACGGAGTCGGAAGCGACTAGCGCATTCAACGTCAGGAGGCCCAACGATGGCGGAGTATCAACTAGAACGAAGTTATATTCTTCGCGAACGCCATACAGCAAGGCGCGCAAACGTCGCTCGCGGCCGGGCATCGTCGCCATCTCGATCTCGGCGCCGACCAGATCCGCGCCAGCGCCGGCAAGGAACAAATTCGGCCGCACCTGATGCACGATGTCATTGATCGCGCCGCCCGAGACGAGCGCCTCGTAGATGGTCCGCCCCGATGCGAGCGCGTCGCGGATCTCGTCGGAGCACGCGAGGCCCGACGTCGCGTTGCCTTGCGGATCCATATCGATGAGCAAGACGCGGCGGCCCGCCTGCGCGAGCGCGAAGGCGAGATTAATCGCGGTAGTGGTTTTGCCTACGCCGCCTTTTTGATTTGCAACTGTGATTACCCGCCCCACAACAACCCCACATCCGAGCGCGGTATTCGTATCGTTTCACGTGAAACGATACTTCAAGAATAATGACCCTCTCGATCGACGAAATCAATTCGACCCACAAGGCGAATCCACAATTTTGTCGATGCGTTAGACTTTTCTCCACAGCGCCAGGATGCGCTCGACCTTGGCGCTTTTGCGAGTCACGCTGTACTCGACGCGATCGCGATCGCCAACGGCCTGCGATGGATTCGCAAATAACATCGCGAGACCACCCGGCTTGAGCGCCTGTGCCGCGAGCGTGAAAAAGTCCTTCGCATCGCCGAACGCGCGTGCCGTCACGAGGTCGTACTCGCCCGCGAGACCGATTTCCTCCGCTCGTTTGGTCTCTATCATCACGTTTTTGAGGCCCATCTCGGCCACCGCCACCTGTAGGAAGCTCGCGCGCTTGCGCCGCGATTCGACCAGCGTAAAATCCGCTGACGATGCCGCCGCGAGCACCAGTCCTGGGAATCCTGCGCCGCTGCCGAGGTCGAGTATCTTTTTCCCTTCCGCAAATTGACCGGCGAGCATGCTTGATTTGTCGATGCTCAAGAACACCGGCATCAGACTATCCATCACGTGAAACGCGATCTCCTCAGGGTCGTCCGGATGCGCGGTCAGGTTCATCTTCGATCCCCACAGCGCGACATTCGCGACGAGCTTTTCGATGTGCGAGACAAACTTCTGAGCGACGACGTTCGGCATCGTGTGCAGAAACGCCTCGATCAAGATGCGTACTCTTTTTGCGACTTGATCGGGATCGAGCTGAGACGCTCGCGAAGAATGTTTCACGTGAAACGTTGCGAGTCAGATGGCGACTGAGCCTCGGTTGCGCTTCGACTTGATATGCACCGCCAGCAGCGAGACCGCCGCAGGTGTGATTCCCGGCATCCGTGCGGCCTGCCCCAACGAGCGCGGGCGCAGGTTCGACAGGCGCTCCCTTACCTCAGTCGACAGGCCGGTCACCGCAGCGAAGTCGACCCATTCGGGGATTGGTGCGTCCTCCAGACGACGGAAGCGCTCGATAGACTCGGTCTGCCGCTTCACGTAGCCATCGTACTTCACTTCGATTTCCAACTCGGCCGCCTGGTCCAGGTCGAGCGCGGCGTCGAGGCCCATCATCTTGATCACGGTCGCATACGAGAGCTCCGGGCGTTTGAGCAATTCGATCGCGCGCACCGATTGCGTCATCGGCGAGGACTCGGCTAGCGCGAGGATCTCCTGGTTCGCGGGCGTATCTGCAACGACGACGGAGCGCATCCTCGCGATCTCCGCCGCCACCGCGTCAGTCTTTGTGCGCATCCGCAGCATCGCCGCATCATCCAAAAGACCCAGCCGCTCACCAATTTCCGACAGTCTGCGGTCCGCGTTGTCTTCCCGCAACACGAGGCGATACTCGGCGCGCGAGGTGAACATCCTATATGGCTCGCCACCGATTCCACGGGTAACGAGGTCATCTATCATGACGCCGATGTATGCTTCGTCGCGACGGAGGATCAGCGGTGGTTCGTCCCGCACTTGGAGCGCCGCGTTGATTCCCGCCATCAATCCCTGCGCGCCCGCTTCCTCATAGCCGGTGGTGCCGTTGATTTGTCCGGCGAAAAACAGCCCGCGCACCAGCTTGGTTTCGAGCGACGGATGGAGTTGGGTGGGGTCGGAAAAGTCGTATTCGATTGCGTAGCCGTGCCGCATGATCTCGGCCTGCTCCAGACCCTCAATCGAACGCACCATCGCGATCTGCACATCGAGCGGCAGGCTGGTCGAGAGGCCGTTGGGATAAACCTCGACGGTGTCGCGACCCTCGGGCTCGAGAAAAATCTGATGGCGCTCTTTGTCGGCGAAGCGCATCACCTTGTCCTCGACCGACGGGCAGTAGCGCGGACCGCGGCTCTGAATCGTGCCCGAGTACATCGGTGAGCGGCTGATGTTCGCGCGAATCACCTCATGCGTTCGGGCGTTGGTGAAGGTCAGGTGACAAGGCAGCTGCGACTGCGCGATGCGTTTCGTGCGAAACGAAAACGGTGGCGGCGGCTCATCGCCGGGCTGCACCTCGAGGCGCGAGTAATCGATGGTGCGTCCGTCGAGGCGCGGGCAGGTCCCGGTTTTCAGGCGTCCGACGCGAAAGCCGAGTTCGCGGAGATGATCGCTGAGGCCCATCGCAGCAAAGTCGCCGACGCGCCCGGCTGAAAAATTCTTCTCGCCGACGTGCACAAGGCCCTTCAAAAAAGTCCCCGTGGTCAGCACCACGGTCGGCGCCTCGAAGACCTCGCCGATGAGCGATTCGACTCCGCGCACCGCGCCGTCTTCGATGATGAGCCGCTCGACGCTCGCCTGACGCACATGCAGGTTCGGCGTCGATTCGAGCACGCGCTTCATCCGCGCGCGGTAAGCGGCCTTGTCAGCCTGCGCCCGTCGCGCGCGAACGGCAGGACCCTTGCGTGTGTTGAGAAAGCGAAACTGGATTCCGGTCTCGTCGATCGCGAGGCCCATCTCGCCGCCGAGTGCGTCGATCTCGCGGACCAGATGGCCCTTGCCGATTCCACCGATCGCGGGATTGCACGACATCTGCCCGATGTGATCCAGGTTGAGGGTGAGCATGAGCGTCTTGGCGCCCATGCGCGCCGCGGCCAGCGAGGCTTCGATTCCGGCGTGCCCGGCGCCTACTATGACGACGTCGTATCGCATCTACATATTGTAGGATTTATATACAAAACGCCCGGGCATTCAGATATAACCACAAAGGCACAAAGACACTAAGAAAAACCGACGCACGCGGCGCAGCGCCCGCACGCGAAAAGGAATTGAAGTGGAAATTCCGAATCTTACCTGCCTTTGTGTCTTTGTGCCTTTGTGGTGAACTCTTCTCTTCGTTCGGAATCCTAGCAGATCACTTCCCGATGCAGAATTCGCGGAACACAGCGTCGAGCACATCCTCTGTATGCACTTCGCCGGTGATCTGGCCGAGCGCGTCCGCAGCGAGCGTCACGTCGACGGCGATGATCTCCGGCGGCATCGATTGAAGCGCGCTATGCTTCGCGGCCGACAATGCCTCGAGGGCGCGGGCGAGCGCGTCGCGATGGCGTTCGCGAGAGATCGCTACTTCTTCGCCTTGATACGGACCGCGTAAAGTTTCGATGGCACGCAGCAATTCGCATTTCAGGTTCTCGACGCCGTCGGCATGCAGCGCAGAGAACGACAGGACCGGAATCTCAACTTCGATGGCGCGCAAATCATCCGTCCCGACCTTTATCGGCAGATCGTTCTTGTTCAGAAGCGCGATGCCAACGCGGCCGCGAACATGATGCGCGATCGCAACATCTTCGTCAGCCAACGGAGCCGAAGAATCGAACACCGCAATAACCAAATCAGCGTCTTTGAGGGAGCGCTCGCTCCGCTGGATGCCGATCTTTTCGACCTCATCAAAACTCTCGCGAATTCCGGCGGTATCCTGGAGAACCACCGGATAACCACCGATTTGAATCGAGTCCTCGATCACGTCGCGCGTGGTTCCGGGGATAGCGGTAACGATCGCACGGTCGGTTCCGAGCAGCAAATTAAGGATGCTCGACTTTCCGACGTTGGGTTTGCCAACGATAGCGACGTGCGCACCTTCGCGCATCAGGCGTCCGCGCGCGTAGCTTTCGTGCAGGATCGCCACATCGCGAGTGAGCCGCTCGATCGACGATGCGATCTCGCTACGTGAGGGAAGCTTGATTCCTTCGTCAGAGAAATCGATCTCCGCCTCGAGATGCGCTCGGATGGAGATCAGCTCGCGCCTCAATCCACCAAGTTTTTCAGCCAGCGCTCCGGTTAGATGCGAGATCGCTTGCTGAAGCGCGCTCTCGCCGCGAGCTTCCACTAGATCTGCGACAGCTTCGGCTTCAGTCAGATCGATACACCCATTGAGGAACGCTCGGCGCGTGAATTCGCCGGGCTCCGCCATCCGCGCTCCGAGGCTAGTTGCGATGCCAGTAATCCTCCGCACCAGATACGAACCCCCATGGCATTGCAATTCCGCAACGTCCTCGCCGGTAAGACTCTGAGGCTTGGGAAAGAATACCGCCATCGCGCGGTCGATATGCGAATTGGTTACGGGATCGACGACATCGCCAAGATAGAGCCGCCTCGGACCTAGTGATCCATTCGCGATAGGCCGCCAGATAGCCTTGAGGATCGCCGCTGACTTCGGCCCCGACAGCCGAATGATTGCGACGGCGCCGGTACCCGGAGCTGTGGCTGGCGCGACGATGGTGTCCTCGATGTACATGGGCTACGTCAAATGGGCCGTCTCTGCGCGAGAATTGTTTTTCTCGCACGCTTCATTACCGGGGGAATCGATACTTCGCCCTACCCTACGCTACGCAAGAATCAAGGTGAAGCTGACCGGTATCGAGCCGATCGCGGGATATGTAGGGATATCTCTACAGGGTTATGCAGGAGCAGCGGCACCATTGGACATCGTGCAATGGTCCGGACCAAGTTGGATGCCTTCACACGATTGGGTAAGGGCGATTTCTATAGGACCCTTCGAAAGAGGGCGAGGTACGTTACGACCAGGCCTCCTCGAGCACTATGGCAACCGGCGTACCCGCCGAGTAGAACAAATTGCATGAAATACCATCTCGCAGCGATACTCGCGCTTTCGGTCGCCGTCGTCGGATGCGCCACCCAGCATCATTCAAACGATCGCGCAAACGATCATGCAGACGATCGCTCGACGACCACCAATTCTTCATCATCGACTGCGGCGCAGCATAAAAATTCCGGGTGGTACCTGATGCAGCCGCCCCTTCGGCATGGAGATCCTGACACCAGGGCGCGGTCGGAAGATTGGCAACCGCTGGCATTTTTCGATCGCGCCGCGGAGTGCGATGCGGCACGCGCACAAGGATTGTCCGCCTACGCGTCGTATGTTCCGGTATCGGCGTCGACCGCGATTGATTCGGTGCAGCTGAGCCAACGCCTCGCATCGTCGAGTTTGTGCGTGGATGCGAAGGATCCTCGCATCAATTGGTTCCACATCAAATGGAGATGAGCTTCCGTCACGCAGGCGCGCTCGCGCCTGTAGTTCGGTAGAAACAGCGACGGCGCGGACTCGATGAGGTCTCGCCAGTTTCGTTTTCGTGTTCAACGATAGCGACACTAGATAAGCTGTCGAGATGATCGGTGTCCGTTGGCGTCGGCGATTTGCCATGGCTCTATTCGTCGCGTTGGGATTCGCGTTCGCCGCGGCGCCCCTCGATGCGCGCGTCAGCCGCAAGACTCATCATTCACGCAAACGTCAAACCATCGCAAAGGCGGCGAAGATCGAACCGGTCCGAGGCCAGTTCCTTTCGGATGGTGCTCCGATAAACGAGTTCCATTGCGTCCCGAGGGCCGTCGGCAAAGTTCCCGTCGTGATGCTCCTGCACGGATGCGCGCCGAATCATTTTGACGATGCCGAATTCAAGCAGATGTGCATCGGCCTCGCCGCGCGCGGCTACTATGCCATGTTTGTCGAGTACTATGGCGCGGCGGGTGCGCCGAATTGCAGCGACCTCGCGATGACGTCCAGCTTGAGCCTCGCGCCGGAGGCCCCGATTCCCGACGACCGCTGGATGCGCGACTTGATCTCGGCGCGCTATTCGCTCGCGAACAACCCGAAGGCCGATCCCACCCGCCTCGGTCTGATTGGGTTTTCTTTCGGCGGCACGCTGGCGGTCATCACCGCGGCGCTAAATCCCAACGTGGTCAGCGCGATCGTCGATTACTATGGTTTCTCCAATGAGCACGTCGAGGGCGCCGTCTCCCGTCTTTCGAATTTTCCTCCGACGCTGATATTGCAAGGCGATGCCGATCATCGCGCGCACGTCGTTGATTCGATTCATCTGCACAACGTCATCGCAAACCATCAGCCGGCCAGCGAGATCCGCGTCTACCCGAGAGTCGAGCATGGCTTCAATTTCCGCGAAGCAGTCGGTTACGATAAGGAAGCCTCGGCCGATGCGTGGTCGCGCACGCTGTCATTCCTCGATCGCCACCTGAAGTAGCGGGAGGTAGTCATGAATCGAGACCGTAGTGCTGTGATTGACGCGCTCCTGCATAGCGACGAGCCTTCGATTCGATGGAAAGTGATGGTTGGCGTGGTTGGAGAGGATCCTGCGTCGGGGAAAATCAGAGACCTCCAGGAAGAGATCAGGAAATCTCCGCGCGAAGACGCTGCTCGAGGGCCGGGACCGCCATTTCGTCCGTGAAGCAAAAGTCTACTCGAAGTATCGCGGCGCGCATTGGACGCTAGCTCTCGCCGACATCGGATATCGCGCGGGCGATGAGTCGCTGCTCCCGATGCGCGATCAGGTCCTCGATTTCTGGCTGAGCGGCCCGTTCTACAAGGAGTTCGAGTCCGCTAGCAGTGTGCCCAAGCATCGCGGCGCCGAAGGCGTCCCGAAAATTCGCGGCCGCTATCGCCGATGCGCCTCGCAGCAGGGTAACGCGCTCTATTCCGTTACCAGGCTGGGTCTGGGTGATAGCCGAAGCGATCGGCTCGTCGAACGTCTGCTGCATTGGCAATGGCCCGACGGCGGATGGAACTGCGACCGCAATCCCGCAGCCGCTTCTACAAAGTTTCGCCGAAGCTCGATACTAACGAGGCGTTCGGCTCGGACTCCCTCGTCGATTGGGGCGGTAGCGGCAAGAGCCGGATAAACGAATGGATCACCGCTGACGCGCTCTACATTCTCCGCGCCGCCGACCGCCTTTAGCATGCGGTCATTTCCGACCTTACTAGAACAGGCGCTTTTGGCCGTGCTTGAAGCCGCCTTGCTCGCCGATCGTCGATTGACCCGACGGTGATGGCCGCTCGCGATCTTGCTCGCGAGGCCCCTCACGCTCCCGCGGCCGCTCCGGTGCGCGATCGCGATCCCGATCGCGCCTGCCCTCCCGGCCAGGGTCGCGCCGTTCGCGCTGCCCCTCGACCGGCACGATCTCGACCGCGCGCAGGAATCCTTCGCCCGCCGAGCGCGTGGTGATCATCGGATCGTCCTTGAGCGCGAGATGCACGATGCGGCGGTCGCGCGGCGGCATCGGGTCGAGCTTCATCGCTTCGTGCTCGCGCTTGGCCCGTTCGCCCATCGAGAGCGCCATCCGATGCAATTGCTGGCGGCGGCGTGCGCGATACGCTTCGGTGTCGAGCAGAATCGGCATCGCCTCTTTGATGCGGCGCGCGACGATACGGTTGAGCAGGTATTCGAGCGCGTCAAGGGTCTGGCCATGACGGCCGATGAGGATGCCTGAGCCGTCGCCCTTGATTTCCAGCTCGAGCGATTCGCGATCGCCCTCGCCGCGGCGAATCTCCGATTTCTCGTTCATCAGCTCGAGGATCTGCGTGAGTATCGCCGACGCTTCCTTGACCTGCTCGTCGGCGTTGGCGGAATGCCGATCGGCGTCGCCGATGTCTTCCATCGCCGAGTCCGCCGACGGATCTTCCGCCTCCGCTTCCTCCACTCCTTCGCGCCGAGGTGGACGCGAGCGCTGCTGCTCGCGCTCCGGCCGCGGCTGACGCTGAGGTTGCGGCGGGGGCGTTGACCGGGGCGCCGACGCTTCCGGCTTAGGCTGCTGCGATGTCGCTGTCGCCTCGCGCGGCGGAGTTTCGGTGCGCTGAGGCGGCTGCGCTTCGCGACGTGGAGGTGGAGGCTGTTCGCGACGCTGCGGTGGCGGCGCGGGAGGCGGCGCGGTGACACCGCTGGTGGCGGCAACCGGCGCGCGACGTGACACGCGCACGCGCGCATCGCGCGCGCCGAGCCCCAGTAATCCGGAGCGCGGCGTGGCGAGGACCTCGATTACGACATCGTCCTCGGCGGCGCCGAGTTGAGCCAGAGCCTCGGAAATGGCCTGTTCGACTGAGACAGATGATACTTCGATTGAATCGTTGTTACTCATGATGCAGGTGCGGCTTGTTTAAATTCGCGGTTAAGCACGAATTGCTGGATCACGCCCAGCATGTTGGAAGCGAAGTAGTATAGCGACAGCCCGGCCGGGAAGTTGACGAAGAAAATCGTGAAGATGATCGGCGACAGCATCATCATGCGCTGCTGATTGGGGTCGGGCTGCGTCGGCGTCATCGACTGCTGAAAGTACGCGCTGAGTCCCATCAGCAGCACCAGTACCGGGATTCCCTGGCAGTGCATGAAGGGTAATTTTGGCATCCCCGGAATCGGAAAGCAGTCGGGCGCCGAGAGGTCCTTCATCCACAGAAGGAATGGCGCATGGCGCAGGTCGACCGCGTTGAGTAGCGCCTCGTAGAGCCCGATGAACACCGGCAGTTGGATGATCATCGGCGCACATCCGCCGACCGGGTTGACGTGATTGCGCTTGTAGAGGTCGACCATTTCCTTGTTGAGGCGCTCCGAGTCATCTTTGAACTGCGCGCGCAGACGCTCCATTTGCGGCTGCAGGCGCTGCATCCGGATCATCGAGCGCTGGCCCTTTATCGACATCGGCAGCATCAGGATCCTGAGCCCGATCGTCATCAGGATTATGTCCCATCCCCAGTTCGGGACGAAGATGTGAAATACCTTCAGGACGCGCAAGAACGCGAGCGCCAGGATGCTCGCCCATCCGAAGTTGATGGATTTGGTGAGCGTCGTGCTTACCGCCTCCAGCGCTTCCAGCTTTTTGGGCCCCATGTAAACGCGCGTTTTAACGCTCGTGGCGCTCGGGAATACCACCCGCGCGCTCGCCTCGGTGCCGAGGAACTCCATCGCGAGGGTGCCGCTGGCGGGAGTCTCAGGCATAAAAGCATTCAAGAAGTAGCGATCGCCGAAACCCACGAATGCGATCCGTCCCGAGGTCGGAGGGACGCCCTTCTTCAGCGACTTCTCGTTCTCGTTGAGCACCTTATCGTTGACGTCGGCCTGCAGCGCGGGGATGTCGTAGTAGCCCTCGCCGCGCTCGGTCAGCGGTTCCATCATCGCGAGGCCGATGCTCGTGGGAGGCTTCGGCGCATTGACGGCGACCGCCATCTCGAATGCGTAATTGTCGCCGTCGAAGGAAAAAGTCTTCTCGATTTTCGCGCCGTCGGAAGTTTGCGCGTCCATCGTAAGCGTCGCCTGCTGTTTGTCGCGAACCTCGATCTTCTCGGGACCAACGGCGCTGTAGTCGAGCTCGCGATCGTCGGCGGCCTTACCGTCCTCATCGAGGATCACGCCGAGCGGAAGCTCATCGCTGGCGGCCGAGTGAACCATTTCATACGGTGCGCTGTCTGATGCTGCAGCCTCGCGATATTGCTTGAGCCGCATCGATTTCAGCCGTCCGCCATGCGTCGTGAACACCGCGTGATACAGCTCGGTGTCGACCTCGATAAGTTTCTCGGGAGCCTTCGAGCTTCCCGCGAGCGCTTCGGCGATGGGCGCCACCGCTACCGGAGGCGCAGGCATCGAGGTCGCGCCGCCCGCGGTGGTCATCGCACCGGGGGCCGTCGCGCTAGGCATCTGCTCGCCCGGCTTAGGTGGCGGATAGAATCTCTTGAGCATTTCCTGGTACGCGAAGACCAGGCCTAGCGAGAGAAGGATTGCGAGTACGAGTCTGCTGGTATCCAAACGATGCGTTGCCTCCGATTACTCGCGTCCTGTAGGTGCACGCGCCGGCACCGGGTCATGTCCATGGCCGCCGAGCGGATGGCATCTGGCGAGTCGCCGCGCCGCCATCGCACTCCCGCGCATCACCCCGTATGTTGCGATCGCCTGATGCGCGTACTCGGAGCAGCTCGGCTCGAAGCGGCAGGCCGGCCCGTATATTCCCATGATCATGGGCGACAGAATCTTGCGATAGATGCGCAACATCATAAGCGCGAGCTGCATCGTCACGCTCGGCTGGTCAGAGACGTCCGATATAGATGATGGATTCCTCATAGGCGTTGCGCGATTGCCGTGGTTGCCGCTTTGAGTTCGCCACCGATTGCCTCGGAGGTCAACTCACCCGCGCCCGTACGCGCGATCACGACCAGCGAGATTCCAGGCTTTAGCATCGCACGCAGCATCAGGCGGTAGGCCTCGCGCACTCGGCGCTTGACGCGATTCCTGATCACCGCGATGCCAACGCGCTTCGACACCGTGACCCCGAGCCGCGATTTCTCATCATCACCCGAAGGCCTTCCCGGAAACCGTTCCGCCGGAAACCGGCCCGCGTACAGCACGAAGTGCGCGGTCTCGGCGCGCACCCCGTGGCGTTGCAGATGGCGGAACTCGGCGCTGTGATGGAGTCGGTCGGCGGGCGCGAAGCTCGCGGGCCCCCGCGTTCGAGTCAACCGGGCTGCTTGGCCGGGATGTCGATCGCGAGTCGATGGCGTCCTTTGGCGCGGCGACGTTTGAGAATGTTGCGTCCGCCCGAGGTGGCCATGCGGGCCATGAATCCGTGGGTCCGCTTTCTGCGGCGATTGTGGGGCTGGTAAGTCCTTTTCATCGTTCCTGACCAATTTTAGCGATGCTCGGGGCCCAGCGTGCGGCCCGGGAATTTAGCGACATTTGCAGGATGAATTGTGTATGAAACGGACTGACAATGGAACCACACCATCAGCCTCGGAGCAAGCGAGAATTGCCTAATTGGGCGCGAATGTCGGTTTGGAAAGGTAGCGTCTTAGATTGTGAGAGGCTCGTCCTTTTTGATTTTTGGATCGCTGGGCGAATTTATCGTCTTTGCTCTGCCATTCTGCCGACCTCGATTTCCGTCTGGTCGGTCTCACGAAGCTCAGAAAGCAAATCGGCGCGCGTTCCTGCCGCAGCGTCACCGGCCGCTATCGTTTTGGCGTCCGAGGAGGCCGTGTCACTTAATGCCGACTTCGCCTTGTCTGTTACCGATTGCGCGTTCGACACGGCCGGATACATCGCCATCGCAGTGACCGCGGTCATGATCGGGAAGTATCGGCCGAAACGATCTTTTCTCATGCTCCAGAGTCCGAACTTTAAGAGAGATGGACGAGGTTCGTCATATTCGACGTAACCGCAGTCCGGGCAATTCAGTCGGTTCGACGATTGCGGCGAGATGTCCGACATTTAGGGCGGGGCATCCGGAAAAAGAAACTGGCGCAACCTCATCGAGGCCGCGCCAGTTTGGCTAATCGGTAGGCGACGGGCGCTTTAGAAGCTGGCCGCGCGAACCATCGCGTCGGTGGTGAAGAAGCTCTTGTCCACCGCACCCATGTTGATGTACCAGCACTCACGCTCCGGCGTTTCGGTGCCCGGGAGGTAGCACATGGTGCCGAGGCCTGACTGCACGTCGGTCGAGACCGCGCCGACGACGAACGAGCGCTTGAACGGATAGATGGCGACCTTGGCATCCGGGACCGGACGATCACGCGTCGCCAAGTAGTAGATGTGACTGCGGAACAGTTTGCCCGAACGATCGTAGGTATCGATGTAGGGCTCGAACCACATTTCGCTGTCCAGATAGATGATCGTACGCGAGTCGATTGCGTTGATGCGGCTGCGATCGGGGAGCGCCTCGATCACGTACATATGGCGCATTTCCCACTCCTCGGGGCAGGCGCTGGTGCCGCCATCGGTGGCGCATCGCATCTCGGGCGAATGCTCAGCGTGCGCGCATCCGAGCATGTTCTTTTCGCCCAGGAATTTGTAGTTGTACTGCTCGGTCTTGGGATTAAAGCCCGAGTAATGATCGGGATCCCACGTATGAGCCGAGGTTCCCGATGTGGTCGAGGAACTCATGATCGATTCATTGATGCGGCGGATACGGCGCGAACCGGCGTCGAGACTCCAGATGTCGTCGCCGCGGCGGGGATCAGCATAACGCCAGCGGATGAAACCGGTTCCGCGGATTTCCTGCGGCGCGAGGATCGGATACAGGCCGAAGATCCAGAAGCGTCCGGTGGTTTTGAAATCCGGATCGGTCGGCAGCGGCTCGACTTCGGTACGCCCGACCAGATCGTAACCGGCATAATGGCCAATCTGGAAGTACTCGATCTGCTTGGTTTGCGGGCCGCTCTGCTCGAACGCGGAATCGCAATCGTAGAACCGCAGATCGTAATCGTCCGAGGTGATGGGACGGAACACGTTGTTCCATACGACCTTGTTGGCAACCCACGGATCGTTAGGATCGATCAACGGGAACGGCTGGCCCGCGACATAGCCCACGATGCTGCGATGGTCGTTGCTGAGCCGCACCTGCGCGGAATATTTTTCCGTCGCATCCTTGTAAGGGGGTGGCCAGTCGATCCGCTGGGTGGGAACGATTTTCATCGTCATCCCGTGGCCGACTTTGTAAAACACGCCCGGTGAAAGGAGGTCTCTCACCTTGGCTGCACTTTCCGGAGTGATGAAATCACCCGGTTTGACCTGGGCAAACACCGAGGTGCCCAGGAGAAGCGAGACTGACAGAGCTACCAGCGCAGTCATTTTGCGTTTGGTGCTCCTTGCTAAATCGAACCGCATAAGCAGACCTCCGATCAGGGGTAAGTTTCCGTCTGAGGCGACATTAGGGGTCTGGTATTTGAATGTCAACGGAGCTTCTTTTTGGCGCGATTTTGGCTTTTTTGGCATATTAGAAGAAGTTCTATATCGCATTAGTAACGGTAATTAGCGCCAAAAAATGGCGCGACCCCGAATGAGGCCGCGCCATTACGCCTACAGTTTGATGTCGACCGGCTGGCTAGAAGCTGGCCGCGCGCACCATCGCGTCGGTAGTGAAGAACTGCTTGTCAACCGCGCCCATGTTGATGTACCAGCACTCGTGCTCCGGCGTCTCGTTGCCCGGCAGATAGCACATCGAGGCCAAGCCAGACTGCACGTCGGTAGCGCAGGCACCTACGACGAATGAGCGCTTGAACGGATAGATGGCAACCTTGGCATCGGGCACTGGACGGTCACGGGTCGCGAGCCAGTAGATGTGGTTGCGGAACAGCCGGCCATCGCGATCGTAAGTGTCGATGTAAGGCTCGAACCACATCTCGCTGTCCATGTAGATGACGGTGCGGGAATCCAGCGCGCGTACCCGATGGCGATTTGGTGTCGCCTCGATGACGTACATGTGGCGCATCTCCCACGCCTCGGGGCATGCGCTCGCGCCGCCATCGGTAGCACATCGGATTTCGGGCGAATGCTCCGCGTGGACGGTGCCGAGCATATTCTTCTCGCCGAGAAATTTATAGTCATACTGCTCGGTCTTCGGATTGAAGCCCGAATAGTGATCCGGATCCCATGCGTGCGCCGAGGTTCCTCCCGCGGTGGTCGAGGAGCTCAAAATTGATTCATCAACGCGGCGAACACGACGTGCGCCCGCGCCGAGACTCCAGGTATCGTCGCCCTTCTTGGGATCAGCGTAGCGCCAGCGGATGAATCCGGTCCCGCGAATTTCCTGGGGAGCGAGCAGCGGATAGAGCGCGAAGAGCCAGTAGCGGCCGGTGGTCTTGAAATCGGGATCGGTCGGAAGAGGCTCGACCTCGGTGCGTCCGACCAGGTCATAACCCGCATAGTGGCCGATTTGGAAATACTCGATTTGCTTGGTCTGCGGCCCGCGTTGTTCGAACGAGGAATCGCAGTCATAGAAGCGCAGATCGTAGTCGTCAGTGGTGATCGGACGGAAGACGTTATTCCACACGACTTTGTTTGCGACGTCGGGATCGTTGGGATCGATCAACGGGAACGGCTGTCCCGCGACATAACCCACGATGCTCTTGTGATCCTGGCTGAGCCGGACCTGCGCGGAATATTTTTCCGTCGCATCTTTATAAGGAGGCGGCCAGTCGACGCGCTGGGTCGGGGTGATCTTCATCTGCATCCCGTGCGTGACTTTGTAGTAGACTCCGGGCGAGACCAGATCGGTCACCTTCGCCGCATTTTCAGCGCCGATCATATCTCCCGGTTTGACTTGCGCGTAGCCTGGTCCGCTCAGTAGCCCGAGCGCCGCTATAACCAAGGCTGCGGCAGTCGCCATCGAAACAGACGACAATCGTTTGTGCCCTCGCATATTTCCCTGATCTCCGAATGGAACTGGCGGCTTGTGTGACAAGTCCGCACGTTGACGTATCCGCAAGGTTAAAGGCGGCAAGCAATTTAAGTCAACGCGCAATTCGGCATGATCACATACCGACCGTTTAGTTGGCGATGTGCCAGAGTGGGACATCGATGCGAAAACCCCTGTCCCACATGATGGATCCGGTGCATGTGATAAGCCATCACCAACCACCATCTCTGAATTTTTAATGATCGCTAATGCACCGATTACGACTATTCCTCGCTCACAATGATTCATTCGATCGCATACGCATCGTCACCTCAAAAAAAACCGGCTCGCCACTTGTGATGACGAGCCGGCTTGCGCGAATTCGTGTATTAGAAACTATGCATTGGGATCCAAGCCCCACTTCTTCTTGTTCGCCGCAACTTCATCCGCATTCGGATGCTTGCCTTGCTCGAAGGCTTTCACCTTGAATTGATCCTTCAATTCGAGCAGCGCGTGATTCAAATCGATGTCGGATTTGAAAACTTCCGGCACCGCCGGCTCCTCGAAGATCGCCTGCCATGGGCATTCGGGCTCGCAGGCACCACAATCGATGCATTCATCGGGATCGATGTAGAGCATGTTGGGAAACTTCTGCTTATCCGGTCCCACGTATTCGTAGATGCAGTCGACCGGGCAAACGCTCACGCATCCGGTATCGACGCAATCGATGCATAGTCGAGTAATAGTCCAGGGCATGGGTTACTGTCCTCTCTTGTGGGGCGTGTTTTTCTAAACTATATGGACCGCGCGGCGTTGCAAAGTTCCGCGCCAAATATCGCTTTCCGCGCGAAAAACCTCAAGTACAATAGGGACGGCTGAGGTGGCAGGGAAGAGGCGCCCATCACCATAATGTCCAAGGAGCACTCACTATGACTGAGCAGCACCACAGCGGTCCGCGTCGCACCGAAACCGACAGCATGGGCGCGATCGAGGTTGCCGCCGATCGCTACTGGGGCGCGCAGACCGAGCGCTCGCTGCTGCACTTCGCGATCGGTTTCGATCGGATGCCGCCTTCGGTCATTCGCGCGTTCGGCATCCTCAAGAAGGCGTGCGCCGAGGTGAATCAGGAGCTCGGTAAGCTTCCTGCCGACAAGGCCAAGCTCATCGTGCAAGCCGCCGACGAGGTCATCGAGGGCAAGCTCGACGAGCATTTTCCCTTGCGCATCTGGCAGACCGGCTCGGGCACCCAGACCAACATGAACGCGAATGAGGTCATCTCTAATCGCGCGATCGAGTTGGCGGGCGGGCAGATGGGATCGAAGAAGCCCATTCATCCCAACGACGACGTCAACATGGCGCAGTCATCTAATGATACGTTTCCGACCGCGATGCATATCGCCGCCGCCGAGGAGATCACCAAACAGCTCATCCCCTCGCTCAAGAAGCTCATCGCCGCGCTGCATGCGAAGGCTGACGAATTCGCGTCGATTATAAAGATTGGCCGCACGCATCTCATGGATGCGGTGCCGTTGACGCTCGGGCAGGAGTTCTCGGGCTATGTCGCGCAGCTCGAATATGATCTACGCCGTATCGAGGCGAGCCTCCCCGACATCTATGAACTCGCGATCGGTGGAACTGCCGTCGGCACCGGACTGAATACGTATCCGCAGTTCGCGGAGAAGGTCGCCGCGCGCATCGCGCAGCTGACCGAGCTTCCGTTTAAATCGGCGCCGAACAAATTCGCCGCGCTCGCCGCGCACGATGCGCTGGTGTTCGCCTCCGGCGCGCTCAAGACGCTCGCCGCCTCGCTGATGAAGATCGCCAACGACATCCGATGGATGGGCTCCGGTCCGCGCTGCGGACTGGGCGAGTTGAGCCTGCCTGAGAACGAGCCGGGTTCCTCGATCATGCCGGGCAAGGTGAATCCTACGCAGTGCGAGGCGATGACGATGGTATGCGTCCAGGTCATCGGCAACGACACCGCGATTTCGATGGCGGGCTCGCAGGGCAACTTCGAGCTGAACGTTTTCAAGCCGGTCATCATCCACAACTTCCTGCATTCGACGATGCTGCTGGCGGACGCGTGCGAAGCGTTCCGCAAGTATTGCGTCGACGGCATCGTTCCCAATCGCGACAAGCTCGCCGAAACGGTGGCTCGTTCGCTGATGCTGGTAACGGCGCTGAGCCCGCACATCGGATATGACAAAGCGGCGAAGGTCGCGAAGAAGGCGCACGCCGACGGCTCGACATTAAAGGAGGCGGCGGTTGCGCTGGGCTATTTATCGGCGGCGGATTTCGATCGCCTCGTGCGCCCCGAAAAAATGCTCGGCCCCGAGTGATCGAGCACTCTTCCGATGAGAGTGATGATCGGGTTGCTCGGAGCGAGCCTTCTGCTCTCGAGTTGCGCCATTTTACCCAAACAATTACAGCCGCCAAGCCGCATCGTGACCACCGAGCCCGACGGAACCGTTGTCAAAGACGACTGCTATATTCCGATTCAGATTATGTTCCCTTCTACAAAACTCATTTGCTCGGAAAATGGCACCGAGGTCGAAGAGGACTGCGATTCCGACGGTTGTACATATAAGCGCGGGGATTTGGTTTTCCGCGAATGTACTCATCTACACCGCGGACTAGTCACGATGGAAAAAGACTGCATGGAAAACGGCGTGCATGTACTGCGCAAGTGCGATCGCGGATGGACCACCGTAACCTGCACCGAAACGCTCGCGCCATGAAGACGGACCTCAGCGCCCCTCCTTTTCTTGTCATTCTGACGTGAGCGCGAAGCGCGCAGCGGAAGAATCTCGATGCGTCGGTAGCGTGGCACTCCGAATCGATCGCGACCGCGCACGACCGAACGCGATCGCGATGCCGCGCCGTCCGCCCGGAAAATCGTGGTCGCTATCGTTCGGAACATTGTGAAACTTGCATCATCGAGATTCTTCAGCGACGCCCTTCGGGCTTGCTTCAGAATGACAAGGCTGCGGCTTCACCACATCGTTTCACTCGCGCGAGGCCGACCGCGATGAAATAATCCGATCGCTATGCGGGAACGCGATCTCAAGGCGCTGGAGTTCGATAAGGTCATGACCCTCGTCATGGGCATGGCTGCGTCCGAGCCGGCGCGCGAGGTCCTGTCGCATCTGCGCCCCGCGATCGATGACGAGGTGGTGCGCGATCGCCTGCGCGCGACCGCCGAGATGGCCGAACTGCGCCAGCATACCGGCTCGATTCCTATCCAGGAGTTCTCCGACCTGCGCACGCTCTTTCTCGCCGCAGCGCGCGAGGGCGCGATCCTCGATGGCGAGTCGCTGGTGAGGATTCGCGACTTCGTGCTGTCGTCGCGTCACGTGCAAAGCTTCATCCGCTCGCGCGTCGAGCCCTTTCCGCATGTCTCGAGGATCGCGGCCAATCTCCTCGCGCCCAAGGAACTCGCCGATGCGCTGCTGAAGGCTCTCGCCGACGACGGCCAACTCCTCGACGATGCCAGCCCCGCACTCAAGCGGCTGCGCAATCGCCTGCGCGAGGAACGGGTAGATCTCGAGGCGCGCCTTTTGCGCTCGCTCAATCAGCCCGGGATGGAGGCGTTCGTTTCCGACCACCTCGTCACGTTGCGCAACCATCGCTTCGTGCTGCCCCTCAAGCTGAACTACACCGAGAAGCTCGCGGGCATCGTGCAGGACCGTTCGGTTTCGGGCGAGACGCTATTCGTCGAGCCGATGTGGGCGGTCGAGCTGAACAACCGCTTGATGATGCTGGAGAGCGAGGTCGCGGCCGAGGAGCATCGAATCCTCTTGCAGCTCTCCGCGATGGTGCGCGGGTACTCCAATGAGCTGCATCTCACCTTCGACGCGATGGTGGCGCTCGACGCGCTCAACGCGCGCGCGATTTTCGCCGAACGCTTCGAGTGCACCGAACCCGCCATCAGCTCGGGTGAGATCGAGTTGCTCGAAGCGCGCCATCCGCTGCTCTCGGTCGCCGTGCATGATGTGGTCCCGATCGATTTGCGCATCCCCGCCGACCACAAAGGCATCGTGATTTCGGGGCCGAACACCGGCGGCAAGACCGTCGCGCTCAAGACGTTGGGGCTGCTATCGCTGATGGCGCAGGCCGGTCTTCTGATACCGGCGCGTGCGGGCAGTAAGCTGGCGATCTTCCGCAGCGTGTTCGCCGATATCGGTGATGAGCAATCGATCGAGACCAGCCTCTCGACGTTCTCGGCGCATATCGCCAACCTTTCGGAAATCGTGCGCTCGCTCAAGGAGCCTGCGCTCGTGATCCTAGATGAGCCCGGCGCGGGGACCGATCCGGCCGAGGGCGCCGCGCTCGCGATTGGACTCATCAATCATCTGGCCGCGCGGCGATGCGTGGTCGCGGTTGCGACGCATTCGACCGCAGTGAAGCTGCACGCGTACTCACGCTCCGACTTCGAAGTCGCCGCGGTGGATTTCGATCCCGACCGCCTCGTTCCGCTCTATCGGCTCAAGCCGCACACCATCGGTCAGAGCTATGGCCTCGTGGTCGCGCGACGCCTCGGGCTGCCCGAGGAAATCATCAAAAGCGCGCAGGCCGCGATGGGTGAGAGCACTGTCGAGCTGGAGACCGCCATCGAACGACTAGAACAACAACGCGCGATACTCGAGGAAGAGATCATTCGCGCGCGCGAACGATCGGCGGAATTAGCGGAGCGCCAGCACGAGTCGGCCGCGACCGAGGAACGCGAGAGAGAGCGCTTCGAGCGCGAACGCAAGCGCCTTCGCGAGGAGGTCAATGGATTGATGACGGATTTCCGCCGCGAGGGCGATGAGCTTTTGAAAGAGATTCGCAGCGGCACCAAATCGCGGCGCGACCTGAGCCAATTTCAATCGCGTGTCGCCGAAAGACTCGAGAGCGCCGCTCCGATTCCTCGCGACGAGGAGACGGAATCCGACCAGGCGCCGCTGAAGGTCGGCGACCAGGTAGAGTTGGGCGGCATTCGCGGAGAGCTGGTGGTGATGGAGCCGGGAAGAGCGGTCATCACCCGCGGCGGCTTGCGCATCGAGGTCTCGCCTGAGCGGCTGCGCCGCGCCAAGGCAGAGGCCGTCGCCGCCGACGCTCGCGAGCGACGCGCGACGCCATCAATCACCGTGACCTCAGCCGCGAGTGAGCGCGAGGAACTCAACCTCATCGGGATGCGCACGACCGAGGCATTGCGCAAGCTCGAGGAGTTCCTCGATCAGGCGTACCTGACAAATCGCAAGGAAGTACGCATCATTCATGGCATCGGCTCGGGTGCGCTACGCAAGGCGGTGCTCGAATACCTCAGCACCTCGCCGTACAGTTCGACGTACCGTGAGGCGGAACCGCATCATGGTGGCGCTGGCGCCACTGTCGTAGAGCTCAATTTGTAATCCCGATGCATTCCGCGAGTGCATGTTGCCATCTTCGATTCGCAAACGCATGAGCCTTACTCGGCGAACCGAGATTCTCGTTCTCATTCTTAGCGTTCTGGGCGGTGTTCTGGGTGGATTTGCAATATGGCCCTACACGCATGTTGCTACTCTTTGGTTTGAAATTCTAATCGTCGGCTTAACGATAGGATTTCTGTCTGAATTCGCGTGGATATTTGTTGCGACAACGATCTTCGCGTTGTGTTTATTTGGGCTAGCTATTCAGCAAAGCCTTCCACCAATGCCAGTTGAGCCGTCGCCCGCCCATCAACCTCATCAGGTCGCTGAATCGGTTCCAACCGTCGCACCAACCTTTCAGGACCGCCGCGCTCCTCTGTACAACCCATACGGAACAGTGACTTTCGGAACTCTCGAACTCGATGCGGATATTCGAGTACCGTTCGCAGTCAATGGCGAAGTCCCGTTTGAACTATACGTTGATAGGGGACGTGTCTATTGTGATTTTAACACGCTGTCAGACTCGTCCACGGCTCCCGTTGTTATTCGGCGCAATGGGATTGAGAAGTTGCCTAGCGATTGGGATGTCAACAGCAACGATAAGGCGGTGGAAGTCGTGGACGAACGGCTGCGTCCTGTTTTTCAGATGATCTATGAAACACCGATGGCGCTGCAAATTTACGGCGTATTCGTAGCGGGCCGAGGAGTTTTTATCGTGGACCACAGAGGGGTTTCTCGGTTCTATTTCAGCGATCCAGAGCTTCCCAATGCTCTGAGATCGTTCAGGCTCAATAGAATGTTCAAATATCCGGGCAAAGTATTTCCGGGTGTTGCTAACTAGCTCGACCTCTAATCAGTGAAACAACCCTTTCAACTGATCGATGGGATTGCCTGAAGGATTCGCGTTGCCGCCGTCATTCGGCAGAAACGGAATGTTCAGTCCCTTGCCCTTCTTGCCCAGTAGCTTGCCGAGCGCCTGCTGGCCCTTCTTTTGAATCAAACGAGTTCCCGCGCGCTGCGCCAACTCGGCGATATCGGGTAGCACGGCGGGCTTGGGCAGCTTGCCGCGCACCACCATCGGGATATCGACCTGCCCATCCTTGTTGGTAACGTACACCACGTTCTTTTTCTCGGCGATGATTTCGCGGGTGAGCGCCTGCGTCAGCAACAGGCGCGCCGCCATCTCGATGTTCTTGTCCATGTCGAACCAGCCATCACCAGTCATCCCATAGTCGGGCGTTTGGACCGCAAGGTCATGCGTGATGATGCGCGGGCCTTGGAGCACAAAGCTGAGCCCGGCGTTTTGAATGTCGGTATCGGGGTTGTTGAACAGCTCGGGGTGACGCTGCACCAATGATGCTGGAATCAGGTCGCCAATCCCGGGCAGCCCCTTGGTCTTGTTGAGCGCGTCGGCAGCGACATTGATGCCGATGAGTTTGCCGTTGCGCACCGCGGCCCGGCCGTTGCCGCCGAGCGTAGGCTTGATCGCGTCGAGCTTCGCGCCTTTGCCCGAGACCTGGAGCTGCGCGTCGAGGATCCCTTTGATCATGTCAGCCGATTTGGACTGCTGCGACTGCAATGCGTTCTGGATGTCGACGTTGGTGGCCGTCAGGTTAAGCGCGAACTGCGGCGCGTCATCCAGCGTTGCATTTCCGCTCGCCGCGATCGTGCCGTTGAAGGCGCCGAGGTTGAGCGCTTGCACTTCGAGCTGTTTACCCAGCATCGTCGCAGCGAGTTTCAAATCCTTGAACGCGATGTTGGCAAGGTCACCGTCACTCGATGCCGCTTTCACACTCACCAGCAGCTCCGCGTCCTGCGCGACGGTACCGCTCATCGCAAGGTTGGTCAGGTGCTCGTCGGAGGGACGACTCGGCGCGAAGTCGGCAACCTTGATGGTGTCAATATTCACCTCATAATTCGCGTTCAGCGGGTGCAGCGAATGGGCGTGAAGAGTCGCCGTCGCGTGACCGCTTCCAAGGTCGAATTTGAGCGGGCCCGCGTCGCCGGCGTTGCCGTTGAGCTTGATGTCACCCGTGAGACTGTTAACGAGGTTCTGATGGTTGTCGGGACGCGACAGCGAAACATCGACGAGTGCGATGGTGCCGTGCGCGCGAGGTTGCGTGTTCGCAACGTCAACATCCGAGTGGATCTCGGCATGTCCGGAGGCGTCGTACTTTTGCAACATGGGCAGCATCTTTGCGATCGCACCGATATCGAAGCGGTTAGTATCGATGTGAGCCGTCAGGTTCCGCTCGCCAAACTTGATGTTGTGCAATTTTGCGTCAAGGTCGCCCAATTTGAGGTTCGCCTGCACAATCTCCGTGCCGGAATCGGAACGAACACCATCGGCGTCGAGTTTGAAGGCGATCGAGGCTGGCTTGTCGAATGAGTTCGCCCATGCGATGCGGTTGCCACTCAGATCGCTTTCCATATGAAAACTGATCGCCGAGGAGGTGCCATCGGCCTTGGCCTCCAGCGAGACCGGATCGGGCACCGAGAGCGCATCAGGAATCGCCTTGCCGAGCGAGCCAATCGCGCGCAGGCGCGCCAAATCCAGCGGGCCGACTTTCGCCTCGATGGCGAAATGAGCGTTTTTGACGTCGAAGGCATTGCCGGGCGCCAACGGCCCCAGCGTGCCCGAGATATCGACGTTTTGTTTGTCGGACAGCATCGCGAGCGTCAAGTAGAGATCGAAGGGACGGGTAAAGCTGAAATCCTTCACCGACAGATCGACATTTTGAATCGTCGCGGTCTGATGATTCGGGCCGCGCTCCTCGTACACGATGACGCCGTTGTCGATGGTCAGGCGGTTGACGTAGATGGCACCGAGATTTTCGCCGCCGCCGTGATGCGGCGTAGCAGTCGGATTGCCATGCTCGGCTGTTATCGGCGGAGCTTCGAGGCTTCCTCGTGGCGGAGTCTCGGGAGCCTTCTCGTCATTTTCGCCGCGCTTCTTACCGATCGTCGAAATATTGAAGCTGCCCTGCTCGGTCCGGATGATGCGGACCTCGGGATTCTTCAACGTCACGTCGGTAACGTAAACATGACGGGAAAGCAGAGGGAAAAGGTCAACCTTCGCATAGGCATCATTAGCCTCCACAAAAGGACGATCGGAGAGCGCCGGATCATCCTGGATTTTGAGCCCCGTCAAATCGGCCTCGAGGCCGCCCCATCCGAGGGTGACCTGGATGCTTGAGACTTCGACCTTGCGGTCGAGCGCATCGCTGACCTTCTGCAGCAGGTATGGTTGTCGTTCGGCGATAATCGAATTGAGGTTGCGCGCGGCATAAGAAAGTACTGCGGCAACCCCCAGCGCGATTACCGCGATTACGGCGCCGACAATCGTTACGGCTTTTCTCATCAGAGCTCCGGAGCCGACGGGAATGATGGCCAATACGATGAGTGTAATCGAACCGCGTCGTTATCTCACGCTTTTCCGATACAATTGTGCTGCACCCGTACATTGCTATGGCGAAGAAGCGGAAACCCTCGCGTCGGCACGGCGGCGAAGACTCGGATCAGGCGCCGAAGCAGCAGCCGGTCTCCTTCTCGCCATTTAAGGATCTAAAGAAGATGCTCGCCGACAAGGCGGGCCAGGTCGCCAAACAAGCACCCCCCGCGAAGCCGGTGGTTGCCAAACAAGTGGCGACATCGTCAGCTCCGCGGATTCCGGAGATTGTCGATGAGGATGCCATCTTGCGCGAGGCCTATTCCGGCGTGCGTCCGTTCGGCAACGACAGCGGTCATCGGATGCCAGTAGTGCCCACGGTGCATCGCGCGGTCGTTAGCGAGGAGGCGGAGGTCCTCGCCGCGCTGTCCGACCTGGTATCGGGCGTCGGCAGCTTCGACCTCACCGAGACAGACGAATATGTCGAGGGAGCGCGCGTCGGCCTCGACCCGCGATTGCTGAGCCGACTGCGGCGCGGCGAATTTGCGGTGCAGGACCACCTCGATCTGCACGGCATGATTCAACCCGACGCGAAGCAGGCCTTGCGCGACTTCGTCGTCAAGTCGGTCGGCAAAGGGATACGCACCGTGCTGGTGGTGCATGGCCGAGGACTCGGCTCTCCGGGCGGCCGACCGATCCTGAAGCATGGGACCGCGCAGTGGCTCTCGCATGGGGAGATCGGCGCGCGTGTGCACGCCTTTGCGACGGCGCGTCCGCAGGATGGCGGAGCGGGCGCGATGTACGTCCTGCTACGTCGCGATCGGCGTCGCGCAGCCTTCGACGTCTTGCAAGGCGCGAAACGCCGCGACTGATCAGTTTCCATCAAAAAAAGAAACGGGGCCCGGAACATCCGGACCCCGCAGTTGCAAAGTGAACTTCGCGATCGCCTAGATTTTGCCTTGCAGCAGGAAGGCGACGACGAATGCGTACAGGGTCAACGCTTCGATGAACGCGAGCGCGATGATCATCGGAGTGAACAGTTGACCCGTGCTGTTGGGATTGCGACCGATCGATTCCATCGCGGCGGCGCCCACGCGTCCCTGCCCTAGCGCGCTGCCGAACGCAGCGATTCCGATACCGATATTGGCGGCGATCGCGATCAGACCCGCAGTCCCGACCGCGTGCCCGCCGCCCGCCGCACCCTCTTGCGCCATCGCAAGCAGAGGTGATGCGAGCACGAGCATCGCGACCGTGCCCATTACTGTGGAAAGTTTACGAACCATGAAGCAGTCCTCCTTGTTGATCGCGCCTCGCCGCCCGGCCGCGGCCCTTCTCCTCTTCCTCTACCACCACCATTTGCTCAAGCCGTTCGATAAGGTCGCGATAAAATCCATTGTGACGCCGCATCAATGCTCGTGGCTTGCGGCAAGCCTCACGTAGCTGAGCGAAAGAATCATGAAGATGAGCGCCTGAACGATGCATACGATCGCGCCCAGAGCATAGAACGCCAGCGGAAGAATCACGTAGGTCAGCCCGGTGAAAATTCCGAGCACCGTATGATCGGCGAACATGTTGGCGTAAAGACGAACGCCCAGCGAAAACGGGCGAAAGAGATTGTCCGCCAGTTCGATGGGCAGCATAAGCGGCGCGAGAAACAACACCGGCCCGAGAAAACTGCGCAGATACCATACGCCATTGGAGCGAAAGCCCTGGACGATGTAGAACGCGAAACAGATCGCGCCGAGGGCAAAGGTCAGATCGGAATCGGAGGTCGGCGGCTCCATGCCGGGAATCAAGCCGAAGAAATTCGCCACTACAATGAACATGAAGAGGCTGCCGAAAAACGGCACCAGCGTGCGGTAATGATGGTCCTCGATAACGCCGTGGACCGAGCTGTCGATGAATTCCGTGATCACTTCGCCGATCGCGCGCAACGAGCCGCCTTCGTCGGGAATCACCGGATCAGTAGCCCGTTTGATTGCCATCCTGGCGGCAAAGCCGAACAAAATCAGAATTCCCATCACGATCCAGGTCCCGACTAGTACTTCGGGAATTTTCCCCTGGCTGATGAACTCGAGAAAGTTTAGTGGCTTCAAAATTCCTCCGGAATTCCGGAATCAGTCCGATTCTTTCGAAACGAGAGTCGCCCGGTTTCAATAATTATCGCCGTCACCTGAGTCAAGACGCCCAGCGCAAAGCCGACGCCATCAAGATGGACGCGCGCGAAAACGACATACACCAAGCCCACGAATAACAGCAGCTTCAGCGGCAATGCCGCGAGGCCCAACCGCGTCGCGCCGCCGCTTCTTTCCGCGGATGACAGGGCGAAGCGGCCGAGCGCGGCGAGCAGAAACATATTAACGATTACGACCGCGCCGCCGACCAGACATCCTATGGCGGCCGCCAATGAAACAAAATAGCCCAGCAAGCCGGCGCTCACCGCGACGAGGGCGAGATTGGTCGCCTGGATCGACCGGATGGTCGGCACTCCTGAAGTCATTGCGGGCGCGGTCATTTTGGATTGGTCGGACTGGAAGGGACTTTCAAAATTCGCACGAGGTTGATGGTACCGCCGACAAAGCCCAGCGCGAACCCGAGCAGAGCAAAAATCGGCGTCGGGCTATGCGGGCGGAAATATTTGTCCGCCAAATAACCCACAAACCCGCCCGCGAGCGGTGAGGTGGTAAATTGCGTCGCCGCGGCGAGATACAACCAGGCATTGCCACCGCCGCGCTTTTCTGCGTCATCCGCCATGACAATGGAAAGTTTCTCAGGCGACAGGCAAGTCGCGCAACGACTCGCGCGCCGCATTTATCGTAGCGTCGATGTCAGCGACACTGTGCGCGAGTGAAAGGAACATCGCTTCAAACTGCGACGGTGGCAGATAGATGCCGCGCTCTAGCATCCGATGGAAGTAGGTCGCGAACCTTGCGGTGTCTGAACGTCGCGCATCGTCAGCATCGGCGATCGAATCGCGGCCGAAAAACATTGTGACGAGAGATCCTACTCGATTGACACATCCTTTTTCGCCCGCGGAGCGAAGCGCGGCGAGGAGTCCTTTTGCCAAACTCTCGGTGGATTTTTCCAACTGCTCATAAACGC